>Ga0172371_10004311_pt1 | contig 21600 bp, 24 predicted proteins | sample Lak12m_FD_114543 | JGI IMG/M metagenome (GOLD analysis project Ga0172371, IMG submission 114543) | Freshwater microbial communities from Kabuno Bay, South-Kivu, Congo - kab_022012_12m | ecosystem: Environmental > Aquatic > Freshwater > Lake | place: Democratic Republic of the Congo: South-Kivu...
GAACCGCGGCCCGAACTTTCGGTCTACGCGCCCAAGATTACCCAGTTCATGATCGATCCGGAAAAGATCCGCGAAGTGATCGGGCCGGGAGGAAAGATGATCAACAAGATCATTGCGGAGACCGGCGTAAAAATTGACCTGGAAGACGACGGCCGCGTATATATCCTTTCTGCGGATGCGGAGGCTTCCGCCAAGGCGAGAAAGATTATTGAAGGGATCGCGAAGGATGTTGAAGTCGGCGACGTATATATGGGTAAGGTAACGCGGCTTATGAACTTCGGCGCCTTTGTGGAACTCGCGCCCGGTAAGGAAGGTATGTGCCGCATCAACAACCTGGACAACAAATTCGTTGAAAAGGTGGAGGATGTGGTGAAAGAAGGAGACGAGATACTGGTGAAGGTTATCGAGATCGATAAACAGGGCAGGATCAACCTTTCCAGAAAAGCCATGCTGCCCAAAGCCGAAGGCGACAGCGACGACCGTCCCGACCGTCCGGACCGCCCCGAGCGACACGAAAGGCACGACCGTGGCGATGGCAGAAGAGGATACGGAAGAGACAGGGAAAGAAGATAAAAAAGCAGCCGGGTTATCCGGCTTCTTTCTTTTAAAAACGTAAATATTCTGCGGACAGGAGAATCATTCAATGTATTTTGAAGACAAACTGGAATCGGGCATCCCGGTGGTGTGCGAGCAGGTTCCGGATTTTCATTCCGTTAGTGTCGGCATATGGGTGCGGGCGGGATCGGTTACCGAAACGGACGCTGAAAACGGCATATCCCATCTGATCGAGCATATGCTCTTCAAAGGGACGGAAAAACGCAGCGCCAAACAGATCGCGATGGAGATGGACAGCATGGGCGGGCAGATCAACGCTTTTACCGCCAAGGAATGCACCTGCTATTATATTAAAGTGATCGATGAAAAACTGAAAGACGGAATAGAGGTCTTGTCCGACCTTTTCTTAAATTCGGTATTTGACGAAAAGGAACTGGAAAAGGAAAAAAGCGTTGTTCTGGAAGAGATCGCCATGTACAACGACACGCCCGACGAGGTGGCGCATGAGCTCATATCCTCCACTTTTTTCAAGGGGACGCATCTTGAAAAATCCATCCTGGGACCAGAGGAAAACATAAAAATATTTGGCCGCGGCGATATATTAAAATATAAGGATAAGTTTTACGGCAGTGAAAATATTGTGATTGCGGCGGCGGGCAATTTTGACAGGATTGAACTGATGGAGAGCCTTAACCGTTATTTTTGCGGCCTGTGCGCCCCGAAGGTTTCGAAATCAGACCTTTCCGTGGAAAACATGAAATATAGCCGTAAAAATTCGTTTACGAAAAGGGATATTGAACAGGCGCACCTTTGCCTGGCGTTTCCGGGATGTGCCTTCAACGATCCGGGCCGGTTTGCGCTTTCTGTTTTAAACAATATTGCCGGCGCTTCCATGAGTTCGCGGCTGTTCCAGAAAATACGAGAAGAGATGGGGCTGGCCTACGCCGTATATTCCTATCCTTCGCATTACTCCACCACCGGAATGTTCACGATATATGCGGGCACGACCCAAAAAAACATGCAGACGGTGGCGGGTCTGATTCTGGATGAAATGAAACTCCTGAAAAATGAAAAGGTGACCCGGGAGGAATTTATACAGAGCAAGGAACAGCTGAAAGGAAATTATATATTGGCGCTGGAAAGTACCTCTGCTAAAATGAATGCCATAGGCAAGGGGAAACTGATCACGGGACGCCTTACCACCGAGGAGGAAACCATCGGATTGGTGAATAAAGTAACGTATGACGAAGTAAACAGCCTGGTCGATTCGCTTGTCAATTTCGATGCCTGTGCAATCACCGCGGTAGGCAAAGAGGAAATCGATCTTGGAAAGCTAGCGTTTTAGAGGTCTAATTATGGATAAGCTTGAAAAAATATTCGAATACCAGAAAAAGTTTGACGATGAGATCATAGCGAAAAGAAATCTTCAGGAAATCACCATGGAGGAATGGATACAAAAGGAAACGCTGGCCATGCTTTCCGAACTGGCCGAACTTCTGGACGAGGTAAATTTCAAGTGGTGGAAGAATAAAAAGGAAGTGGATACGGAGCTGGTGCGCGGGGAACTGGTGGACATCCTGCATTTTTTCGTAAGCATGTGCCACAAGACGGGAATGGATGCGGACATGCTCTTTGACCGGTATATGGAGAAAAACAAGGAGAATTTCAACAGGCAGTACGGGTTATCCGGGAAAAAAGGTTACGAGCTTGAAAAAAAATGAAGAATCCGGGCTATGCCCGGGTTTTTTAAATCGCAATTGCACATGCGGAAAAATTACTGTATTATAATAAATAAAAACATTTTAATAATGGTCCCGAAAAATAAAAAAGAAGCATTTGGGCTGGGATAGAGAGGATTTATTTTGGATAAATTAATTGTGCTGGGAACGGGAACGGCAATCGTAAGAAAGTATTTTAACACCAGTTTTACCATCTGCCACGGCGACGACGTCCTGCTGGTGGACGGCGGCGGCGGCCACGGTATTCTGGGGCAGCTGGACCGCGCCGGCCTGAAACTGGAAAATATTCACGATATATTTGTAAGCCATGAGCATACGGATCATCTTTTCGGAATCTTTATTATTATACGCTATATCGGCTACCTGATGGAACTGGACGCTTACGAAGGAGACCTGCGGTTTTACTTGTGCCAGCAGGTGTACGACAAGATCATGGCGATAAGCCATATGATCATCCGCCCGGGCGAACGTTCGGAATTCCATAAACGTATGCAGTTCAAAATCATTAAAGACAGGGAGAAACGCAGCATCATAGGGCAGGACTTCACCTTTTTTGATATCCGTTCCACCAAAGCGGTGCAGTTCGGCTTCCAGATGAAAACAAAGGAAAAAACGCTTTGCTTCCTGGGAGACGAGCCCTTGAACGACGCTTCCGTCGAGTTTGTTCAGAACAGCGACTGGATGCTTGCGGAGGCCTTCTGCCTGTATGAGGAACGGGAAATTTTCCATCCGTACATGTATCACCACAGCACGGTCAAGGAAGCCAGCGAACAGGCGGAAAAATATAGGGTTAAAAACCTTGTGCTCTGGCACACAGAGGACGAAACATGGCCGAACAGAAAGGAACGGTACACAAAGGAGAGCAGGGAATACTACCATGGGAATGTCTATGTACCCGAAGACCTTGAAGTGTTTGAATTATAGAAACGGTTAAAAGAAAATTATGAAGCAGAAACCGCCCGTTCGGGCGGTTTTTGCTTGAACCGGGTGGCGTATTATGTGATTTTGGTGTATAATGTAACATACGGCAGGTGCATAAGGCAAATCATCAGCCACACGTCAAATGGATCATCATTACGGCATTTTAGTGAGCGTTGCGGCAGAAACGGGCATGCATATCTTCTTGTGTTTACGGGCGCAAACGGGAGGTGTTCTTTTGATTACTGCTGAAAAAGTGCGGAAGTTTTTAAGCAGTCCATTTGTGCAGTGGAATTTAAAACAGCTTGCAAAGCGCGACGGGGAAGGCAGGGCGCTGGTTGACCGCGTTTTTGCCGCCTATGCGGGCCTGGAGAAAACCAGGCCGAAATACCTTCCATATTATCTGCTGATATCCCTGCTGCCCGGCATACTGAAAATCGACGGCGATAAAATGAGGGAAGCGTATTCCGTCCGCCAGAACCGAAGGGCAATGGCGAACATCTGCGCGAGCGTAAGCGAGTTTGGCTTAACGACCCCACAGATCTTTTCTGCACCGCTGCTGGCCGTGTGGAATTTTACAAATGCGTGCAATTTGAAATGTAGGCATTGTTACCAGAGCGCCAGCCATGCGCTTCCGGACGAACTTTCCCTGGAAGAGCGGCTGCGTGTCATTGATGAGCTGGATAAGAACGACGTATCCCTGCTGGCTTTTTCAGGCGGGGAACCGCTGATCAGCCCGGATTTCTGGCCGGTTGCCAGGCGGGCGCACGAACTGGGCATGCATCTCTCCGTTGCCACCAACGGGACGCTGATTACAAAGGAGATTGCCCGAAAACTGAAGGAAACAGGCGTGGATTACGTTGAAATAAGCATTGACAGCGTTGACCCTGAAAAACACGACGCCTTCCGCGGCGGCCCGGGCCACTGGGAACGCGCAATGCAGGGGATTAAAAACTGCGTGGAGGAGGACGGGCCGGAGGTGGGGATGGCCGCCACCATCACAAGAAAAAATTTTAGTGAGATGGATGATCTGATCCGGCTTGCCAAGGATTTACGGGTGAATTCTTTTTATGTATTCAACTTTATTCCTACAGGCAGGGGAAGGGGCATGGTGGAAGAGGACCTGACGCCCGACATGCGGGAAGAAATGCTGCGTACGCTTTACGAAACCCTCCTGGAAAAAGAGTTGTTCGCTTTTACGACCTGCCCGCAGTACGGCCGTTTCTGCTACCAGAACGGACCGGACGATATTATTGTAAACGCGCACTATAACTTCCTGGCCCTGAAAGGCGCGGAAGCCAAGATGCTGGCCGATTATATTGGAGGATGCGGCGCGGGCCGGGCCTACTGCGCGATACAGCCCAACGGAAAAGTAACCCCCTGCGTTTTTATGCCGGACGAAGTGGTGGGGGACCTGCGTACGCAAAGCCTTGCGCAAATCTGGAAGGATTCGGACGTTATGAAAGCAATGCGCAACCGTGCGGCCCTGAGCGGACACTGCGGGATGTGCGAATACCGCGCCATGTGCGGGGGATGCCGCGCGCGGGCTTATGGGTATTTTGAGGACTTCATGGGCCCCGACCCCGGCTGCGTAAACAACATGAGCGCATGGGAATACCTGAATGCGCAAAAAATATAAAAAAGAATTAAAAAAACAGCAGCCGGTTGGCTGCTGTTTTGGTTTTTATAAGATTTTACTTCAGGCTTAATACATTCCCGGCATTCCGCCGCCCTGCGGCATCGGCATGGGGGGCTCTTTGGACGGGATATCCGTTACGATGCTTTCGGTGGTGAGCAGCATGGCCGCCACGCTGGCAGCGTTCTGCAGGGCGGAGCGTACGACCTTGGTGGGGTCGATGATGCCCGCTTCTATCATATCCACGAAAACGTTCTTGGCTGCATTGTAGCCGTAGGAAGCGCTCTTGCTGTCCACGATCTTCTCTACGATGATGCTGCCTTCCACGCCCGCGTTGAAAGCGATCTGGCGTACAGGTTCTTCGATGGCGCGCAGCACGATTGCCGCGCCTGTCTTTTCGTCGCTTTCCAGTTTGCCGATCAGTTTTTGGATTTTATCCGCAACGTTCAGCAGGGCTACGCCGCCGCCGGGCACGATGCCTTCTTCAACCGCGGCACGGGTGGCGGAAAGAGCGTCTTCAATGCGAAGCTTGGTTTCCTTCATTTCTGTTTCGCTGGCTGCACCCACCTGGATGACGGCAACGCCGCCGGCCAGTTTGGCCAGGCGTTCCTGCAGTTTTTCGCGGTCGTAGTCGGAGGTCGTTTCGTCGATCTGGCTCTTGATGGAGTTGATGCGGGCCTTGATTTCGTTCGCGTCGCCTTTTCCTTCCACGATCGTGGTGTTTTCTTTGTCCACTTTGATCTGGCGTGCGCTGCCCAGCATATCAATCTTGGCTTCCTTGATGTCGATGCCGACTTCTTCGGAAATCACTGTGCCGCCCGTCAGGATGGCGATATCCTGCAGCATGGCCTTGCGCCTGTCGCCGAATCCCGGCGCCTTTACGGCGACGCAGTTGAAGGTGCCACGCAGTTTGTTGACAACCAGAGTCGCCAGCGCTTCGCCTTCCACGTCTTCCGCAATAATCAAAAGTTTTTTGCCGGTCTGCACGATCTGCTCCAATATAGGCAGCAGGTCCTGAATGGAAGAGATTTTTTTATCGGTGATCAGGATCAGCGGATCGTCCAGAACTGCTTCCATTTTATCCGAATCGGTCACCATATATGCGGATGCATATCCGCGGTCGAACTGCATGCCTTCCACGACATTCAGTTCGGTCATCATTGTTTTGGATTCTTCAACGGTGATTACGCCGTCTTTGCCTACTTTTTCCATTGCCTGGGAGATCAGATCGCCGATCTGTTCGTCGGACGCCGAGATGGCGCCGACCTGCGCGATCGCCTGGCTGCTCTGGATGGGTTTGCTCATTTCCTTCAAGCCGTCCACAGCGATGTCGGCTGCCTTCAGGATGCCTTTTTTAATGGCCATGGGGTTTGCGCCCGCGGCAACGTTTTTAAGGCCTTCACGGATGATGGCCTGTGCCAGCAGGGTAGCAGTGGTGGTACCGTCGCCCGCAACATCGTTCGTTTTGGTTGCGACTTCTTTTACCAGCTGTGCGCCCATGTTTTCAAACGGGTCTTCCAGCTCGATTTCTTTCGCGATGGTTACGCCGTCGTTGGTGATGAGGGGAGAGCCGAATTTTTTATCCAGCACCACGTTCCGCCCCTTGGGACCGAGCGTAACCTTTACGGTATTTGCAAGTTTATTGACGCCTGTTTCCAGGCTGCGGCGGGCTTCCTCGCCATATCTGATTTGTTTAGCCATGAAATTGATCCTCCTATTTCTCTACTACTGCCAAAATGTCACTCTGACGTACGACCATCAGCTCTTCGCCGTCCATCTTGATTTCCGTACCCGCGTACTTGGAATAAATAACGGTGTCGCCTTCTTTAACGTACATGGTGATTTCCTTGCCGTCAACAACGCCGCCCGGGCCTACAGCCTTGACCTGCGCCATCAGCGGTTTTTCCTGCGCACTGCCCGGCAGCACGATGCCGCTCTTGGTGGTTTCTTCCGCTTCAACGGATTTAATTACGACTCTGTCGCCTAAAGGTTTGATCTTCATATAAAAGCCTCCTTATGAAATTCATCTATAGATATTGTTAGCACTCATAAAAGGTGAGTGCTAAAGTATGTTTATATAATATAGTTAATCTATAGATATGGCAAATATCAAAAATAATAAAATAAGTCTGAATATGGCGATTAAATAAAATTATATTTAAATAACTACTGAATAATACTTTATGCTCTGAATTACTCGTGTGCTATGCGTTTGTGATTCCATGTAAAATAGTGATAAAGACTGGGTAGGGGGCAAGAGAATATGGATAAATGGGACAAACGTTTTATGGAACTATCCTTTATGATCGCAAAGTGGTCCAGCTGTTACCGGGAAGGCCGTAACATTGGCGCGGTAATTGTGCGGAACAAAAGGATTATTACGACCGGCTATAACGGCGCTCCGTCCGGCGTGGATACATGCCGTGACCGGAAGACATGCCTGCGGGATGAGATGAAAATCCCGTCCGGGGAGCGTGCCGAACTGTGTTACGCCATACATGCGGAGCAGAACGCAATCATACAGGCGGCAAAACTGGGAATCGCGATTGATGGGGCTACCATGTACTGTACGCACCAACCCTGTGTGATCTGCGCGAAGATGATTGTAAACGCTGGGATTACGCGCGTGGTGTATAAAAATCCATACCCCGACAAATTCGCGCAGAGGATATTTGAAATGTCCTGCGTTTCGGTGGAGGAATATACCGAACCGCTGGAAGCGATATAGGCATATTTTTCATGCAATAACAATGAACCCGGAAGGAAAAATTTTGTGAAGATACGCGAAATAGAAACGCTGCTCGATTCAGACATATTATGCGGGCGCGACAAGATGGACATGGAGATTGAGTGCGCCTGCGGTTCGGATATGATGAGCGAGGTGCTGGCATTTACAAAGCATGCCGCGGCCCTCCTGACAGGCCTTGCCAACATACATGTAATCAAGACGGCTGAGATACTGGATATCGGATGCGTTATTTTTGTACGCGGAAAAACACCGGCGGAAGAAATTATAAAAATGGCGCAGGACAGGGGAATGGTTCTGATGTCCACCGATCTGCCCATGTTTACCGCCTGCGGGATCCTGTACAGCAACGGAATTGCCGGCGGAATGCGGGGAGAATGACAGATGGAGAACCCGATATATTCCGTAAGCTTCAATATAAAAAAAGATGATTTTTCGGCTGCAGGGGAAGTATCCACCCAGTTCAAACGGAAACTGAAGCAGATAGGCATCGACGCACTGGTCATACGCAGGATTGCCATCGCAGCGTATGAAGCGGAGATCAACATGATCATACACAGCCTGGGCGGAAGCATGACGATGAATATATATCCGGAAAGCATCACCCTTGCGTGCAGAGACAAAGGCCCGGGCATCAGCGATGTGAACCTTGCTATGCAGGAGGGTTATTCCACGGCATCCGAAGACATACGGAACATGGGCTTCGGCGCGGGGATGGGCCTGCCGAACATGAATAAGAACGCCGATAAAATGACGGTGGAGTCCTCCCCGGAGGGCACGGCCATCCAGATGACGTTCAAAATATAAAAGAGGTTTTATAATGGGGAAATATTTTCACTCGGTCCGGCTGGAAAAGGACAAATGCAAAGGATGCACAAACTGCATCAAGCGGTGTCCGACCGAGGCGATACGCGTCCAGAAGGAAAAAGCGAAGATCATAGACGAGCGGTGCATCGACTGCGGGGAATGCATCCGCGTGTGCCCGTACCATGCGAAATATGCCCTGACCGACAACCTTTCCAGCATCAGCCGGTTCAAGTACAAGATCGCGCTGCCCGCGCCCACCCTGTACGCGCAGTTCACGGGGCTGCAAAAGGTGGACCGCGTGCTGGCGGGGTTGAAACTGATGGGGTTTGATGATGTGTTCGAAGTGGCCAGGGGCGCGGAGATCGTATCCCGCGCGATAGAAAAACGGCTGGAGGCAGCGCACAGGAAACCGCTGATTTCATCTGCATGCCCTGCCGTGCTCCGGCTGATCCAGGTACGGTTTCCCGAACTGCTGGAAAACGTAATCGACGTGGACGCGCCGGTGGAGGTGGCGGCAAAGGTTGCAAAGGAAGAATTCGCTATAAAACACAATGTGCCCGTAACGGATATCGGCGCATATTTCATAACGCCCTGCCCGGCAAAAATGACGGCCATCAAATCCCCGCTGGGTAAGGAGAAAAGCGCGGTGGACGGGGCGATCTCCATTCTGGAGGTTTACGGTCTGCTGACCGGGCAACTGAAAGTCCCGGCCTCTGTCACTTTCAAGGATAAAGAGGAGATGGCCGGCGCCAAGGGCATCGGCTGGGCCAATTCCGGCGGCGAATGTGACGCCTCGGGCGCGGTGAATTCCCTGGCGGTGGACGGGATCGCGAATGTGATACGCGCGCTGGAAGATATAGAAAACAACAAGCTTTCCTCCCTGGATTTTTTCGAAGGGCTTGCCTGCACGCGCGGATGCGTCGGCGGTCCGCTTGTGTTCGAAAGTAACTTTGTGGCGCATACGCGTATCAAGAGCCTGTGCGACACCATGCAGGAAGGGCTGGCCGACACGGAGAAGATTGACGGCTATGTGGCGCGGGGGATTGCCGATGCCGGCAGGGAATTGAAGCCGCTGGAAGTCCTGCAGCTGGACAGCGACCGCCTGGTCGCCATGCGGAAGATGGAGAAAATAGAAGAACTGCTGGCCCGGCTGCCCGGGATGGATTGCGGTTCCTGCGGCGCGCCAAGCTGCCGGGCGTTGGCCGAAGATATCGTTCGGGGGAACGCCAGCGAAATGGACTGCATATTCATTATGCGGGAAAAGGTACGGCATCTGGCTGAAGAAATGGTTGGGCTCGCGAGCAAGAGCGAGCAGGAAGAAGAATAGAATGGATGTGTTGCATGATGGCAAAACTGGCTGAACTGAAGGAAAGCCTGGGGCTCACGCTTTTAACGGACGGTATGGACGGGGCAAGAGATGTTTCGGATGCCGTTGTCTGCGATCTATTAAGTTTTGTTATGGCGAACGGCCGGGCCGGTATGGCCTGGGTAACCGTACAGACGCATATCAATGTTTTGGCAGTGGCCTCCCTGCATGATTTTTCCTGCGTGATCGTCCCGGAGGGCATCAAGGTGCCCGCCGAGACAATAGAAAAAGCCGGAGAGGAGAAAATTACGGTTTTTTCATCCGATAAAACAGCCTACCAGCTCTGCCGGGGAATGTCCGCCCTCGGGATCGGGGACTGATATGCGGCTTTATTACGATTTTCATATCCATTCCGCGCTCTCTCCCTGTGCGGACCGGGATATGACGGTGAACAATATTATGCAAATGTCGCGCCTGAAGGGCCTGGACGCCGTTTCTGTATGCGACCACAACTGCGCCGCTAATCTGAGGGCCGCCGAGGCGGCCGCCGGGAAAGCAGGCGTTCTTTTTTTGCCGGGAATTGAGGTCAATACCGCCGAGGAAGTTCATGTGCTTGCATATTTTAAGGATATAGAAAGCGCGTGCGGTTTTGGGGAAATGATTTACGGCGCGCTGCCCGATATTAAGAACAATGAGCAAATTTTCGGCCAGCAGCTTGTGATGGACGAAAACGACAATGTATTGGGGAAGATGGAGAAGCTGCTTATATCCGCCGTTCCTTTTTCTATCGGCGAATGCGTGCGCCTGATCGGCGAATACGGGGGATGTGCCGTGCCTGCACATATCAACCGTGAAGCGAATTCCGTCCTGGGCAATCTTGGTTTTCTGCCCGCGGATATCCGTTTTACGGCGCTGGAGGTAATGGAAGACCGACCGGCAGGCGAAGACCTTTCAAAATATACGCTGCTGCATTCCTCGGATGCGCATTTTCTGGGAGATATTTCCGAAAAAAAGAATTACATTCAAGTTAAAAACAGGTCGGCTGCTTCAATAGTCGACACACTTTTAACCAACCTCTAAAATATTGATAAAAATATAACAAAATATTAAAAAAACTAGTGCAATTTTATTTAGTATGTGATAAAATAATTATTGGCGAATGATTGTTAAAAAAATAACAAATATGTTTATATTAAAATGGAGACAGATTGAGGAGGAGACGAAAGTTGAAGCCTGAAGAAAAAAAAGAAAAATTTGAACAACTGACGGGTTATATCAGGAGCAACAAAGACAAGCCGGGGCCGCTCATGCCCATCATGCAGAAGGCGCAGGAATTGTTCGGCGCGCTGCCTTTTGACGTACAAAAGCACATAGCGGAAGAAATGAATATTCCCATGTGCGACATTTACGGAGTGGCGACGTTTTATTCCCAGTTTTCACTGGAACCCAAAGGCAAACATGTGATAGGTGTTTGCATGGGCACGGCGTGCTATGTAAAAAATGCAGAACCCGTACTTAACCGGCTGGCAGAAGAACTGCAAACGCCGCCGGGATATACAACGCCGGACGGGCTTTTTACCCTGGAGGCAACGCGCTGCCTTGGATGCTGCGGCCTTGCGCCCGTCATCATGATTGACGACCAGGTGTACGGAAGGCTGAAACCGGAAGATATTCCCGGAATATTGAACAAATACAGGGGCTGACATGAAGGATATTGCGCTGCACATCATGGATATTGCGGAAAATTCCATAACGGCCGGCGCGGACAAAATATCCATAGTGGTTGATATCGATGAGAAGAAAAACACGCTTACCGTATCGATCAAAGACAACGGCCAGGGCATGGACCCCGGAATGCTTCAAAGAGTTGAAAGCCCGTTTGAAACCACGCGCACTACGCGCAAGGTTGGAATGGGCATCCCGCTGTTCAAGATGGGCGCGGAGGCAGCCGGCGGCAGGTTTGCAATAAAATCTGTGCAGGGCAAGGGAACGGCAGTGAAGGCCGTATACGGGCTCTCCCACATAGACAGGCCGCCGCTGGGGGACCTGAGCGGCGTGCTGTCCGCACTGGCGCTCGCGAATACCGAAATTGATTTTGCGTTTACGGTGCAAAAAGGCGGGGAAAAGTTTGTGTGCGACACGCATGAGATCAAGGAAAGGCTGGACGGAGTTCCGCTAAGTACGCCCGAGGTATCATTATGGTTAATTCAATACCTTCAGGAAGGTATTGATGGAATATTTGGAGGTAGATTTTAAATGAAGTCTTTGGCAGAGCTTGAAAAAATCAGGAATAATGCGCTGAAAAAAGTAGACCTGCGCACGAGACAGTTTGAAAAGAAAGTGGTGGTTGGCATGGCGACCTGCGGGATCGCCGCGGGTGCGCGTCCGGTACTGACCGCCTTTTTGGAAGAGGTCGCAAGGCGCAGGCTTTCGGACGTTGTTGTCGGGCAGACCGGCTGTATAGGCGTTTGCAGGCTGGAGCCTCTGGTGGAAGTGTATATGCCCGGCCAGGAAAAGGTGACCTATGTGAAGGTGAAACCCGAGATGGTGAAAAGGATCGTAAGCGACCATCTGGTAAACGGAAAGCCTGTATTGGAGTACACCATTGGATACGCCGAAAATAAAGAAAACAAAGGCAAGAGCTGAAGGAGGGAGTAAAAATGAATTTTTATCGTTCACACGTGCTGGTTTGCAGCGGGACAGGCTGCACCTCCTCCGGATCTGCGGAAATCATAGAGAGGATGGAGGAAGAACTCAAGAAACAGGGGCTGGAAAATGAAGTAAAAGTCGTCCGCACCGGTTGTTTCGGCCTGTGCGAGGCCGGGCCCATCATGGTGATCTACCCGGAAGGCGCCTTCTACAGCCATGTGCAGCCAGCCGACGTTCCCGAGATCGTTTCCGAGCACCTGCTTAAAGGCAGGCTCGTAGACCGCCTGATCCACCGGGATGAAAAAACGCAGGAATTTGAGATCTCCTTGAATCAGGTCGAGTTTTACAAGAAACAGGTGCGCGTCGCGCTCCGTAACTGCGGCGTGATCGACCCGGAAAATATAGACGAATATATCGCATTTGACGGTTACAAGGCCCTTGGAACCTGCCTGACCGAAAAGACGCCCCAGGAAGTGATTGATATCGTTTCAAAATCCGGCCTGCGGGGCCGCGGGGGCGGCGGGTTCCCAACAGGAAAGAAATGGAAGTTCGGCGCCGCAGCAAAAGGCGACAAGAAATACATTGTCTGCAACGCGGATGAAGGGGATCCGGGCGCTTTTATGGACCGCAGTGTCCTGGAAGGCGACCCGCATTCGGTAATAGAGGCAATGGCCATCGCGGCGTATGCGATCGGATCGGACATGGGCTACATCTATGTGCGCGCGGAATACCCGATTGCCGTGAAACGGCTGAATATAGCGATTGAACAGGCAAGGGAATACGGTTTACTGGGGCAGAAGATATTCGGATCCACGTTCAACTTTGACCTGGAAGTAAGGCTGGGCGCCGGCGCATTCGTGTGCGGCGAGGAGACCGCCCTTCTGGAATCGATTGAAGGAAGGCGCGGAGAACCGCGGCCCAAGCCGCCTTTTCCGGCCAACCGCGGGCTGTTCGGCAGGCCTACGGTTATAAATAATGTTGAAACCTTTGCGAATATACCGCCGATCATCCTGAACGGGCCCGAATGGTTTGCTGCCATGGGGACGGAAAAAAGCAAGGGAACCAAGGTGTTTGCGCTGGGCGGCAAAATAAACAACACGGGCCTGGTGGAAATACCCATGGGAACGACGCTGCGGGAAATTATATTTGATATCGGCGGCGGGATTCCGGGCGGCAAGAAGTTCAAAGCCGCCCAGACCGGCGGGCCTTCGGGTGGATGCATACCGGCCGACATGCTGGACGTGCCCATCGATTACGATTCGCTGACCGCCATAGGGTCCATGATGGGATCAGGCGGACTGATCGTGATGGACGAAGACAACTGCATGGTGGACGTGGCGAAGTTTTTCCTTGATTTTACCGTGGACGAATCATGCGGCAAATGCCCGCCCTGCCGGATCGGTACCAAACGGATGCTTGAAATCTTAAAGCGCATAACGGCGGGAGAAGGACAGGAAGGGGATATTGAAAAGCTGGTGGAACTGGGCGAAAATATCAAGGCGGGCGCGCTGTGCGGGCTCGGCAAGACTGCGCCCAACCCTGTGCTGTCCACTATTAAATATTTCAGGGACGAATACGATGCCCATATCAGGGAAAAACGCTGCCCTGCGGGCTATTGCCAGTCTCTGCTGTCCTATGAGATCATCCCGGAAAAATGCGTGGGCTGCAGTATGTGCGCGCGCGCCTGTCCGGTGGAAGCGATATCCGGACAGCTGAAGAAGCCGTATACGATCGACAAGGAAAAATGCATCAAGTGCGGCGCCTGCCTGGATAAATGCAAGTTCGGCGCGATCAAAAGGTAAGAAGGAGTATTGCTATGGTAACATTGACGATAGACGGTGTGAAAGTATCTGTGCCGGACAACACGTCCGTGCTGGACGCCGCAAAGGCGGCCGGAATCAATATACCGACGCTCTGCTATTTGCGGGGCGTAAACGCGATCGGCGCGTGCCGGATCTGCCTGGTGGAAATCGTGGGGAATCCCGTTCTGCAGGCGGCCTGCGTCCTGCCGGCCACCGAAGGCATGGAAGTGATCACCAACTCGGAAAAAGTTCTGAAAACAAAAAGGGTCACACTGGAACTGCTTTTATCCAACCATGACCGCGAATGCCTGACCTGCATCCGCAACAAAAACTGCGAATTGCAGACCCTGGCTGAGGAGATGCATGTAACCGAACTGTGCTTTGAAGGCGAAAAACTCCTTCGGCCCATGGACGAAATATCCGTTTCGGTGGTGCGCAATCCGAACAAATGCGTCGTATGTAAGCGGTGCGTACAGGCCTGCGGCGAAGTGCAGAAGGTGGGCGTGATCGGCGCCGTGAACCGCGGGTTTAAAACGACCATCGAGCCCGTATTCGGCAAATCGCTGGTGGACGTTCCCTGCATCGGCTGCGGGCAGTGTATCAACTCCTGCCCGGTGGGCGCCCTGACGGAAAAAAGCGAAGTCAGAAACGTATGGAAGGCGCTGCATGACCCTGAAAAGTTTGTGGTTGTCCAGCCGGCTCCCGCCGTGCGTGCCGCCATCGGGGAAGAGTTCGGGATGCCAATGGGTACGCGCTGCACGGGAAAACTGGCAGCATCCCTCCGCCGTCTTGGTTTTGACAGGGTATACGATACGAATTTCGGCGCGGACCTTACCATTATGGAGGAAGGAACAGAGCTGATCCATCGGATAAAGGAAGGCGGCAAGCTGCCTATGATCACTTCCTGCAGTCCCGGGTGGATAAACTATTGCGAGTATTTCTTCCCGGATATGCTGGACAACCTGTCCACATGCAAATCGCCCCATCAGATGCTGGGAGCGATCGTCAAGACATACCTGGCGGAAAAAATGGATATTGATCCCGCGAACATATATACCGTTTCCGTAATGCCCTGTGTAGCCAAAAAATACGAAAAGACGAGGGACGGGGAGAACGCATCCGGCTATCCGGATGTGGATGCCGTCATCACCACCCGTGAACTGGCCAGGATGCTGAAGGAAGCCAACGTTGATTTTGCCAATCTTCAGGACGAAAATTTTGACGAACTGCTGGGAGAATCCACCGGCGCCGCGGACATATTCGGGGTAACCGGCGGCGTGATGGAAGCGGCGCTCCGGACGGTGGCGGACATCCTGACCGGCGAAGATTTAAAGGAGATCGACTACTGCGACGTACGAGGAATAGCGGGCATCAAGGAAGCGAAAGTCAAAATAGGCGATATGGAACTGAATGTTGCGGTGGTGCACGGCACAGGAAATGCGAAGAAACTGCTGGAAGCGGTGCAGCGGGGCGAGAAGAAGCTTGATTTCATTGAAGTGATGGCCTGCCCCGGCGGATGCGTGACCGGCGGCGGACAGCCGTTGGTTTCCGCAAGGCTCAGGAACTTCGGGGATCCGCGGGTGCTTCGTGCGCGCGCTCTGTATGACGAGGACGAGTGCAAGGTGATACGGAAATCACATGAAAACCCGTCCATCAAGAAACTCTACAAGGATTATCTGGGCGAACCGGGCGGGCACCTTTCCCACCGGCTGCTGCATACCTTCTACAAGGCAAAGGAAAAATATAAGGGATAGTGAAAAAGCAGCTTTTATAAAAGCTGCTTTTTATATTTATATGATCTGTATTCTTTGAAACTGGATTCAATAAAAAGAGTTTACAAATCCCGTTGACATGCATTTGAAACTGGTTTAAACTTAAATATAGAATCCCCAATCAAAAATTAATTTAAAGAGGTGATCATTATGGATCGTAAATTAAGATACGGTATGGTCGGCGGCGGCCCGGGTGCTTTTATCGGCGCGGTGCACAGACGATCAATCAATATGCTTGGAAATGTTGAGCTGGTCTGCGGGTGTTTTTCTTATATTGAAGAAGAGATCATCCAGGCGGGAAAAGAGCTGGGCATTGCCCCCGACAGGAATTATATGACTTATCAGGAAATGGCGGACAAGGAAGCGAACCGGCAGGATTGCATCGATTTTGTTGTAATCGTTACGCCCAACCGTTTCCATTATGACTGCGCCAAGATATTTCTGAACAAAGGGATCAATGTGGTATGTGAAAAACCGCTTTGCTTTACGGTTGCGGAAGCAGAAGAATTGAAGGATCTGGCCGCGAAAGAAGGCTGCCTTTTCGGCGTGACCTATACATACACCGGGCATGTTATGGCCAAGGAAGCCCGTGATATCATCCGCAGCGGAAAAATCGGCGACGTGCGTATCGTAATGGCCGAGTATCCGCAGGACTGGCTTTTGGATTCCATAGAAAACGTATCCGCGGGCGCGCAGCCCTGGAGGACGGATCCCAAGATGACCGGGCGTTCCAACTGTGTGGGAGATATCGGCAGCCATACAGAAAACATGATTACCTATATGACCGGGCTGAAAATCAAAAAACTGTGCGCAAACCTGGATGTTTTCGGACAGGGCGGCACGCTGGACAACAACGCCGAGATCCTGCTGAAATTCGACAACGGCGCATCAGGGTCCCTGTGGTGCTCCCAAGTCGCGATCGGCTATGACAACGCCCTGCGGGTGCGGGTGTTCGGATCCAAGGGTTCGGTGGAATTTGTTCAGGAAGAGCCCAATGCATTGTTTGTTACCATGAGGGGCGGCGCGACGCAGAAATATTCCCGCGGCTCCAAATACATTTCGCCCGCCGCGGCAAAATTCAGCCGGCTGCCCTGCGGACATCCCGAAGGTTTCCATGACGCGTATGCGAACATCTACGCCGCCTTCGGCGAAGCCGTACGCGATAAGCTGGCAGGTAAAAAAGTGAATGAAGAAGATTACGGCTACCCGACCGTTGAAATGGGCCTGGAAGGCGTAAAATTCATCAACGCTTGCGTGGACAGCGCGGAAGCCGGCTCCGCATGGATCGAAATAAAATAACCGCGTTTCAATCAGCAAGACAGGGCCGCATGGCCCTGTTTTTTGTTTCGCGCCTTATACCGCTTGCGCAGAAAGGCTGAAAGCCGCAGTATTTTTTAGCGGCATTGAAAAAAAAAGGCCTATCTGTTATAATTATTCTAAATTATATGACGGAGGTTCATTTGGATGAGCGATAAAAATGTTGCGATCAATGCGGAAGAAACCACTACGTTAAAAAAAGAAAGCAATGGCACGATCTCCTTTGCAAATGAAGTCATCTCCACCATAGCCGGGCTGGCTGCCGTTGATATTGAAGGCGTTGCCGGAATGAGCGGAGGCCTGGTTGACGGCATCACCGAATTCCTTGGCAGGAAAAACTTTTCCAAGGGAATCAAGGTGGAAGTGGGCAAGGAGGAAGTTGCCGTTGATATCAACATCATCGTGAAGTACGGCGTTTCCATACCGGAAGTATGCCAAAACATACAGCAGAGCGTTGTGAAGGCGATAGAGACAATGACCGGGCTTAGGGTTGTTGAAGTGAACGTCGGCATTCAGGGTGTCGTTTTCAAAGACGAGCCGATCATCGAAGAAGCGGAAGAACTGCCCGAGAAAGCCTCAAAATCCGAAAAACCAAAACGGGTTAAATAATCCCGGAAGTCTTTGCCCGGCGGAGAGCACCATTAGGCCCAAGCGGCTTTTACGGAGGAATAAACGATGAGAATGAAGGTATCAACAAGAATTATTTTTACAATATACCTGTTGGCGGTGGTTGCTTTGTGCCTTTTTGTGCTCGGAACAATTTTCGGCCTGCTGCCTTCCGGTCCTTTGTCGCAGGTCACCGATACCCTGCTGAACGGGGGAATCTGGTTCAAGGTGCTGTATAGTTGCATCTTCGGGGCCGTTTTAGTGGTAGGCGTATGCCTTATGTTTTTCGGCATTAAAAAAGAACAGCCGAAAACAGCCGTCATCGCGTCTTTTGAAACCGGGATAATCTCCATTGCAATCAGCGCGCTGGAAGAGCTGGCCGCAAAATTCGTGAAGCAGACAGGCGCGATCAAAGGCGTCGGCGTACGGGTTGTACCGGTCGGGGACGGAGTGGAGATCATATCCAAGATCAGTATACTGCCCGACGTAAGCATCCCGAAGATCACGCAGGATCTGCAGGCCGGGCTGATCAATTATATTGAAACCTATTCAGGCATAAGGGTGGCGCAGGCAAAAGTCACGGTCACCTCGATTGATGAAACGATCAAGATGAATAAAATAGGCGGAGGTAACTGATGGAGGCGTTCCGTAACTGGGTCCGGGAAAACAAAGGCCTGTTTATTGGCATGTGTATCGGGCTTTTAGTGGCGATCCTTTTCTTAACGATAGGTTTCTGGGCGACGCTGCTCATATTTGCCTGTGTGGGAGTGGGGGCATATCTGGGCTCCCATCCGCAGGCGCGTGAGCGGATTCGCGGCTGGTTCACCTCCATTTTTAGCAGATAATGAGCAGAAGAGCAGCACGCGAAGCAGCAATGTTATTGATATACGAGTATGGAATAACCGGGAATCTTTCCATGGATACGCTGCACGAAATGCCGGACATTTTAAAAAAAGAAAAACTTTCGGCCGAAAACATTGAATATATAAGCAATATCGTTCAAGGGTATTCAAAATGGGCGGCGGCTATTGATGAAAATATTCAGAAATATTCCATCTCCTGGAGCATCGATCGGATCTCCAAGGTGGATCTTGCCATACTGAGGCTTGCCTTCTTTGAAATGATGGATACGGATACGCCCCGGAACATCCTTGCGAATGAGGCGGTGGATCTGGCTAAAAAATATTCTTCCGAAAAAGCGTCCTCTTTTATAAACGGCGTGATCGGCGGCTATCTGAAGGAGAATGATTCCTGATGGCCGCTCTGTTTGTTGGAATAGATACCAGCTGCTACACCACATCGCTCGCAGTATGCAACATTGCGGGCGAACTTTTACTCAGCGAAAGAATGCCCCTGCCGGTAGAGAAGGACCAGCGGGGGCTCAGGCAGTCCGATGTTGTTTTTCTCCATATTAAAAATATATTTGATCTGCTGGATAAAAACCGTCTGGCAGATCTGGGAGAAATAAAGGCGGTGGCCGCGTCGGGCCGGCCGAGACCGCAGCAAGGCTCCTATATGCCTGTATTCATGGTTTCAAAATGCATTGCGGCCGCTGTTTCTTCGGCAACGGGCGCAATTTTTATGGAAACCACCCACCAGCACGCGCATATCGCTGCCGCGCGCCTTGGAAATGAAATCAGTGGGGATTTCCTGGCTGTCCACCTGTCCGGCGGGACCAGCGAAATACTGACGGTTAAAGAAGATAAGGGCGCATTTGAGCCACATATAGGCATTGCTGGGCGCACGCTGGATATTCCGGCCGGACAGCTGATAGACCGCATAGGGCAGCGGATCGGGTTTCCGTTCCCCTGCGGCCCTTCGTTGGAATATTGCGCGCAAAAGGGAACCGGGAATTTAATCTTCAAAACCAGTGTGGAGGGTTCGGATTTTCATTTCTCGGGAGTAGAGGCGCAGGCGGCACGCATGCTGGACAAGGGCGGGGAGGCCGGGGATGTTTCCCTGGCCATACTGCAAGCGGTTGCAAGCACCGTCTCCAATGCCCTGGCCGTCGCTGCCAAGCGGGCGAAGCTGGGCCTGGCCCTGCTTTTCGGCGGGGTGATTTCCAACGAATATATCAGAGAAGAGATTCGGAAAAACCCTGCCTTGGGCGGGATGAAACTGGTTTTCGCAAAAAAAGAATTCGCTGCCGACAATGCCGCGGGACTTGCGGTGCTGGCGAGAGATTATTATAAACAAAAGGAGGAACTATGAGCGCAGAGATTATCAGCGGAAAAGAACTTTCGGGGGAGATACGGGAAGAATTGAAGGACAAAGTCAACGCCCTTCGTAAAAAAGGCAGAACGCCCGGGTTGGCCGTAGTGCTGGTGGGAGAAGACCCCGCTTCCCAAGTATATGTAAACAACAAGGAAAAAGCCTGCCTTGAGGTCGGCATATATTCCGAGGTTTTCCGGCTGTGCGCTACCACCTCCCAGGAAGAACTGATTGCTCTGGTTGAAAAACTGAACGCGGATGACAACATCCACGGGATACTTGTGCAGCTGCCCCTGCCCGGCCATATCGACGAAGGGGCGGTCATACGGGCGATCTCTCCCAAAAAGGATGTGGACGGGTTTCATGTGCAGAGCGCAGGCGCCCTTTTTACAGGCCTGCCCGGATTTGTGGCCTGCACGCCCAAGGCTTGCATTAAGCTTATACGCAAAACAGGCATCGATATGACAGGGAAGCACGCTGTGGTGGTAGGCCGGAGCAATATCGTTGGCAAACCCGTAGCCATCCTGCTTTTAAACGAACACTGTACGGTAACCATATGCCACTCCAGAACGAAGGACCTGGCGAAGGTATGCGCTTCCGCCGATATCCTGGTGGCCGCGATCGGCCGCCCCGAGTTTGTTACCGGGGCGTTTATAAAGGAGGGTGCCGTGGTGATCGACGTTGGCATCAACCGGGTGGAGGGCAAGCTGAAGGGTGACGTGAAATTTGACGAAGCCGAAAAGAAGGCCGCGTATATCACGCCCGTTCCAGGCGGCGTAGGCCCGATGACAATCACGATGCTGCTGGAAAACACGGTGGAAGCGTGCGAAATGTATGGATGATTTTGTACTGACCGTAACAGAACTGAACAATTATGTGGAGGACAAGCTGTATTCGGACAGCCTGCTTAGCGACCTGTACCTGAAAGGGGAGCTTGCCGGGGTCAGCCTGAAATATTCAAACGCCTTTTTTACAATGAAGGACGAAGGCGCGCTGATCGAATGCATCGTGACCGATGTTCTTTCGGTCACGAATCTTTCCGAACTGAAAGACGGGGAGACAATCGTTGCGCGGGGTGCCGTATCCCTTTACAAGAAAAGCGGTCGCTACCGTTTTGTGGTGCGTTCTTTCCATGTTGCCGGCCAGGGGGACCTGTTCCGCGCATATCTGGAACTGAAGGAAAAGCTTACCGGCGCAGGCGTTTTCGATACGGCGCGTAAAAAGGCATTGCCGGCGTATCCCGTTCATATTGGCGTTGTTACATCGGCCAACGGTGCCGCGCTCCGGGACATCATGAATATTGCCGCGCGGCGCAATAATACGGTAAAGCTGACGGTATACGGCGCAAGGGTCCAGGGAGAAATGGCGCCGTTTGAAATTGCCGGGGGGATACGCGCGCTTAATCTAAGGACGGGCCTTGACCTGATTATTGTTGCGCGGGGAGGCGGCTCCGCCGAGGACCTTGCTGCATTCAATGCGGAAGAAGTCGTGATGGCCGTATACCACTCGAAGCTTCCCGTTGTAAGCGCCGTTGGC
>Ga0172371_10004313_pt1 | contig 21600 bp, 27 predicted proteins | sample Lak12m_FD_114543 | JGI IMG/M metagenome (GOLD analysis project Ga0172371, IMG submission 114543) | Freshwater microbial communities from Kabuno Bay, South-Kivu, Congo - kab_022012_12m | ecosystem: Environmental > Aquatic > Freshwater > Lake | place: Democratic Republic of the Congo: South-Kivu...
TACGGCATTCTGAATAGCTGATTTTGCCCTTTTGTGTACTTCCCATTTGCATTTTTCAGGGTTGCCTATACCGGTTACGTGTATGAAACGTTTGGCATTTCGAAGCGATTTCCTATCAAGTTAAAACTACTTTTGATACGAGCTAAAACGTTTGATAAACTACTGATTGCCAAATGTTTTATATACGATGTTGGCAACTGGTGTTCATTCATATCGGTCTGAATTTCTTTATTTAGCTTTTATTTCCAGGCCATTTTCAATCTGCACGAAAATATCAACGAAGCACAAATTTATTTTGTTTTTTTGAGCGTTGGCAAATAAGAGAAGCGATTCACGAACACCATAAAAATAAACAATAGGTGAGTAATCCTAAAACCGACCTGAGAGGCGGTTACTCGGGCTGGAGAGGCGGAAGCTCTTCCCACAAACTTCGGTTACAGCGTGGCATCGAGCGGTTTGCGGGATGTGCTTACGACTGTGGGTGGCTTTTTTCAATACCAATTTTTTAATCATTTCAACAATATCTTTGGCAACTTCGCTTTTCGATTTTATCGGATAGTCCTGAATATCCTGCCCTTTTGTAATTATAGAAACCTTATTGGTATCATATCCAAAACCTTCGCCCACATTAGGACTGTTGATTACAATCATATTAAATCCTTTTTTTTTAAGCTTTGATTGTGCGTTTTCAATTACATTGTCGGTTTCAAGGGCAAATCCAACCGATATTTGATGTGACGATTTTATTTTACCAAATTCTGCTGCAATATCAGGATTTTTAGTAAATTCTACGATTGCAACGTCACCATCTTTTTTAATCTTGGAAGTAGCCTGATGCTTTGGTCGGTAATCAGCTACGGCTGCTGTAAATATGGCTATATCAATGTCGTTGAAATGTTTTTGACATTCTTCGTACATCTCTAAAGCAGTGGTAACTTTTTTAATGCAGACTTCTGATACTTTTGTTTGAATAGTAACAGGGCCTGAAACAATTATCAATTCTGCACCTTCTTTAATCAATTCTTCTGCAATTGCAAAACCCATTTTCCCACTCGATTCGTTGGTGATAAACCGGACAGGGTCTAAATATTCTCTTGTTGGACCCACGGTCAATAATATTTTTTTCCCTTTTAACATACACTAATTTTAAAATGCTCTGAGAAATTTAATTTCAGTATCGTTTACTTTTAGCGATACGGTTTTACAATTGCTGGGATAGGTAATTTTGTATGACTTTTCGTTTTTCAACACAGTTATAGCATCCTTATTTTCATATAATCCTGTACATTCTATAACTCCATAAACTGAATAACGAATAACTTTCAATAATGTGTTCTCAATATCAAAAACAAACCACGAACCAGCACCCTCGCCACTTAACCATTGTGCTTTTTCAGGAATATTCGGATGCCGTTCAGGGGGTGGCAAAGTAGCCGTAAGCAATTGTTTATCTAATTTCCGTAAAGGACAAAAAGGCTCACCTTTTAGTAATTTTGGTAAAATCAAACGGTTATCAAGTGCATTTACATTGCTTATCGGAGTTGGAGTAAGCGGTACTTTGAAATTCAATCCTAACCAATGTAAAAATTTCGGTTTCCCTGCTCGTATTGCCGTATTTACAAAGCGTGAACAGTTGCTTCCGTTAATTCTAAACGGGCCATAAGGTATGGGGCTTTTTTCTTCCATCCGTTTAGCTTTTGCATAAGCAGTTTCAAATTTTATTCTGCAATAGGAAGCAAAAAGTTCACCTTCGCCATGACAGGCTGGGTTACTTTGTAATTCATAAAGTATTTCCCAAAAGTTTTCCAATCTTTCGCCACCTGTTGTAAAAACAGGATTAGTTTTTATTTCAAGGTCGTGGTCGGTTTCGGCACTGCGAACCCTGCCATGTTTATATGGGGCATGATAACGCCCAAAATCGAAATAATAGGATTTTTGGTGCTTACTATCAATCAAAACCAAGGCTGCATGACCTACTTTGTAGTAATTATTTTTGTTGATACCCAATAATAACGTGATTGGGTCGTACCATGCTCCTGGCTGTTTGCAGTATGTCTGAGGCCACGCCAGTGCAATGGCAAAACCTGTATGTTTATTATTGGTGTTCATAATTCAATTACTTTAACAGTATTATTCAGCAAATCTGAATAGTTCATTTGTAATAATTGCCCCAAAGCCGATATTTGCGTAATACTTACCGTTTTTAAACCACCTTCACGTTGCATGATTACGTTTATTGCGTTGTCGTTGGTATGATGTCCCGAATGGAAATCAAATATCTTTTCTTTAGTAATGTTGCTCTTATGTTCTTTATAAAAACGCTCAAACCATTCTTTTCTCGTTTTGCGGTGTTCCTCATTGTAAAGGGTAACTGACGACCAAATGTAAGATTGAGTTATATCTAATTGGCGAAAATGTTTATCATTCCCGTCCCAAATAAATTCTGTAAAATCTTGAATTGTTCCCTCCCTTTGTTTTAAGGCAACAATGGTAAAAGGTTCAACACTTCCTAAATCAATTTGCGAAAAATACTCATAGGTTGAATGTAATGATTGTGTAAATTCAAGAAGAATAGTACCCCTGCTTTTAGTGTGGAATTCTTGTTTTTGATGTGCAACAATTCCACCATTAAGTAAGCAATTTATATTACCCTTGTCATTCATGGCAATCCACGAACCACCAGCTTTTTCGTCTTTCGGATAGCCCATTTTGCAATTATTCCCTTGATAAATTCCAGGGGGCAATGTAGGTCGAAATTCCCTTTCGTCACGGTTTGAAGTGAGTACAAATGAACTTTCCTTGGTTGGCGGTATATAAGTTACTGTGCACATTGGTCTTTTCGGTATCTGATGGTAGAATAAGCAACGCCAAAATGTTCATCGGTAACATTTCCCAAGCCAAGGGAAATAAGCCCCGCTTTAATTAGAGCCTGATGGTGGATACTATGTTCAATACAATAGGCCAATTCCCTGCCAACTGAACTATTAATTAAGTTTTGAGTATTTCCTCCTGCGGTATAATCGGCTTCAAGTTTAACCGGTAAGTTAGTATCTAAAGTATCAACTCCTTTAATCAATCGGTCAATAGTTTGTTTGGCAAATTCCAAGCTGTTTTCAATCATTATATCTCTTTCACGTTTATCGTAGCTGATTGTACCGGAAAATGAACCCGAAACTAACAACAAGTAGAACTCAAGTATATGCCGGGTATGTTGTCCAATACTTGCACCCGAAAGTATGTCGGGTTTGGCGGTGTAATTTTCTTCGGATATGCTGCTTAATAAATCTCTTATTTGCAGCAGATTTTCTTTTGCGACTGTTTTCAATTGTTTATGTTTTAATTATTTCAATAATATTTTTACCGTTATTAACCAATTCAGCAAATAATTCCACTTTCGGTATTTCGGGCAACCAAAATGTACCTCCCGAAATATGAATATAAATTCGGTTTACAATCACTTCCTTGCCTTCTGAAAATGTATAAACCTTAAATGTTCCATTACTGTCTTTCTTCAACTCAAATATTCTTCCGCTGTAACCTGCAAAATGGAATTTCGCATACGATTCATTTTTTTTCAAATACACTACACCATAAGAAAACTTTTGCTGAATCCATGTAAGAGGTTCACGTTTATTATTTTCAGTTCTTTTTAACCAAAATACTTGTATAGGGGCTTGAAGGTTTAGTTTGTTGCCTTTTTCGAGGTTTAACGAATAAATAATTTCGTTAGCATCTTTGCTCCGCCCAATTGAAAATAATTGTTTTTTATCATCGGGTTCTTTAAAGCCCGTGAGAGTAATTCCTATTAAGAGAATTACAAATATGTTTAGCACAATCCTTTTCATACAAGCATTTAATTTGTTACAATTTACTAAACGAGTCGTTTAATCCGGCAAAAGCTTTTAGTTCTTCAATTGCCACATGGTCGTCTAAATGTTTGCCATAGTGAGCTTTTACTACTGTAAATTTCTCGTCAATAAAGAAATCTGCCGGTATTAGGTTCATGCTTGCGTCTTTGTCTTCGGGCAAATTCAGCTCTTTAGTTTCTTTCTTTGCTTGTGCAACATTGGCAACAAACATGGTTTTCATCATTTTAAGGGTTGACTGTTCAACGCCGTATTGCTTATAAACCTTTTTATCGGGGTCGCCAATGAGTGGCCATGGACTAATGCCTTGATGAAAAAAAGAAGAAGAAAGTTTTTCATTTGAACTTTCAAATAAAAATACTAATTGTACCCCTGCATTTTTCAAGCGTAAGTTATGTCCCATAATTTGATGTACCCTGCGGTTGCAAAATGGGCAACTTACATTGCGATAAAAACTGAGTATGATTTTCTTGCCTCGGTAATCCGATAATTTTACATCGTTACCGTACAAATCTTTTGCTGTAAAATCTAATGCTGTATTTCCTGTTTGAAGTTTCATAATTTTAAAATTTTGTTTTTACTCGTTCTTTAATCGAATTGTCGGATGAATTTTTGAACCTGACAAGCATTTGCATTTTTTTGATTTTATGGTATATTATTTACAATATCCGTAACGGTTGACCTTTTTTTATAGTCGGAGTCGAAATGTCGCCAAATAATTTTGCCACTGGTGCCGATTATAAATGTTGCAGGAATTGGCAAACGCTGGCTGACATCAGTATTGGCTTCCTTCAGGTTTGCCCTGAGAATTGTATTATACATTACCGTGGTTAAACTGTCGGGCTTGAATGTGACATCAAACAGGTTAGCGATTTTATACCCTTCGTCATACAATAACGAAAATGAAGCATGAGTTTTTTCGGCAGTCCGCTTTAAAAATTCTGATTGTTCAGGCGAAATTGCAATTACACTGGCTCCCTTTTCGTAAATCATTTGAAGGCTATCCTGCAAAGTGCTTAAATGCTTGTTGCAAACCGGACACCATTGTCCACGATAAAATATTACTACAACAGGGCCTTTCTTCAGTGCTTCACTTAATGTAAATGTGCTATCGTGCAAATCTACTGCTTAAAAGTCTTTGACTGTTTCGCCAATTTGCAATCCTTTTGCTTCATTTACTTTTTTATAATTTGTCTGTGCCATAACCTGAAAGTTTAAGAAAGCAGGAAGTAAAACACTTAGTATTTTACTTCCTGCATTTATTATTTTGCCTTGATTTTCATCGCTTTGCTTTTTTAGCTAATTCCAAAAATTGCTCTTTATTATGAAACCCTGATGTCTGATAAGAAATATTTCCATCTGGATTAAGGAACACAAAAGTCGGGTAACCTTTAACCCCATACTTTTTAGCCAATTGAATACCTTCTCCGTTTTCACCGTCAACCGAAACATTGATAAACGTTGCATTGTAAAGTTTCGCAACTTCCGGTTCGGTATATACTTTAGACTTCATTCGTTTACAGTAACCACACCAACTGGCAGAAATGTCTAAAAAAACAGGTTTATTTTCTTCTTTTGCCGAGGCTAATATTTCATTCCATGAAGCAGTATTGAATTGTATTACTCCAGATTCAGTTACTTCTTTTGTACCCGTATTTTGGGCTGCAACAGAAATCATCAAAATGATTCCCGCTGCAATTGTCAATATTCTTTTCATACTTCTTGTTTATTCAGGTTTATACTCTGCATGTACGGTTATTTCAACCTTTTTTGCAATATTAGTCGATGGTTTACCTTTTTCAAAAGCTACTCCATAATCGGCTAGTACTATACTAAATGTACCTGCGGCACTTATTACATTTCCTTTTACGGTAATTGTCCCTTTTTCTTTTATCGGGTTTGTTTTGCCTTTAATGGTCAATTCTCCTTCAATTATGGCATTGTATGAACCATCTTTTGAAAAATCAATTTCTGATAGATTGGTAATTTTCCCTTTCAGTTTCGCTTTGGGGAATTGTTTCGTATCAAGAAATCCTTCTTGGTTAAAATGTTTCTGCATTAACGCTTTCTCAAATTCAAAACTTTGCATTGGAACCGAAAACACAACATCGCCTGTTGCTTGGTCAATAGTACTTACACTTGCATAATTATTGGCTTGTATATCCTCAACGCTTGTGTGGGAAAAGAACTTAATGTGTGTTTTCGAGCTTACTAGTTTTCCTGAAACTTGTGAAAAACCTGCAACCGAGAATAATACGATTGCTACTGATAATATAATTGACTTTTTCATATTACTTGAATTTTAACTATTTACAAATTATTTAATTAAATCACTTTTTTCAACTACCACATTCTCGTACATTTCGAGGTCGGGGTCAAAGGATGCTCCCGAACGGATAACGCCTTTTATTTTGATGGTTTCGCCAAGCTGGATAGTTGAAACATTTTGGTTTGTTTCTTTGGTAAAGGTGCAACTTACCCCAGCTTTATCGGTTTCCGATTTTAGCAGAACTACTTTTTGACCGTTGAAATCTTCGCTTATCTTGGTAACTGTACCGCTTATTTCCAAAACCTTTGAGTCACCATCATCGGCGAGATATTTTTCGTTTGCTTGTGATGGGTTTTCTAAGTATTCGGCAACCAATTGAGATGCATTTACGCTAAAATCGGCAGCCGTACTTTGTACATTGCGGTGAGGCATATTGAACATATATAAAACTGTTCCGCCCCCGATGAGCAAACCTGCGATTAACAGAATTGCCCCAATTTTCAGTATTTTTTTCATTTTGGGTGTCATTGCCTTTTGGGATTAAAATGTTACTACCTGAAATCCTTCTGCAAACAGGTTTCTTAAACTTGGGTGGCTTTTGTATTCGTCCAGCAAAGGCAGGCCTGATTTTTCAACTTCGTTTTTCACCCCAAACGCTTGCGAGCAGAACTTACAAACCCCTGTAATGTTTGCTTTAATACTTTGGTAAAGCCCGTGCAGTTTGTGATCTTCCTTTTCCAATTCGCCAATCCATTTAGTTCCGGCACCTTCAAAAATTATTTTTAGTTCATCACCTGCTTCTATGGCCTCAGTTGCCAGCATAAATGCATTTGATACTTTTCCCATGGCTTCCATGGTGTTTGTGTCTGATAAGACTACGATTGCAATTTTTGTCATAATTTCTAATTTTTAATGTTAATTAAAATTTAATTTCAAACAAACAGTCGGGTGAGTTTTATATCCTGACAAAAATTTTAAAAGTTTTTCCCGGATTAGTTTTTAAAGTCTTGATTGTTAATGTGTTTATTTATGCTTTTCTCAAATATTTTTTCAAGTTCGTCTCTTTTTATAAGTCCATTATGAGAGAACTCTGCTTTACCTTTGTGGTATAAAACCAAATACGGTACACCAGCAATTCCCAATTCTTTCGCTAACTTTTTACTTGCATCCACATTGATTTTAACAATAGTAATTTTTCCTTGGTATTCGGTTTTCAAGCTGTCCATCATTGGCATCATCTTTCGGCAAGGTGCACACCAAGGGGCATAAAAATCAATAAAAACCAATTTTTCAGAATGTATCAGAGCGTTAAACTCATCAGGTTCCATCTTATTTTCGATATCGGGTTTGGCATCGGGTTCAATTGTTACAGGAAGGTTTTGTAAATTCCATTCCATTATGCCATGCTCCAAATTATATACATCGGTATATCCATTCTCAATGAGGATTTCAGCCGCCCTTTGGCTTCGGTAACCCGTATTGCAATACAAATAAATGGGTTGATTTTTGGGGAGTAACAATAACTTTTGCTTAAAATCCAAGGCGTAATAATTTAGTTGCCCTGCATTTTCGATATGCCCGTTTTTAAACTCGCCGAGGGTTCGTACATCAAGCAACGTTCCTGATGAATCTTTGATAAGTCTTTCAAATTTTACTGAATTTACTTGCTTAACTGTCTGATTTTGACCACAAGCATTTAAAAATAAAAAGATGGGGATGATAAGTGAAAATATTCGTATCATGGTTTCAAAATTTTATGATTCGCTTTAATTGTCGAATCGGATTTAAAACCTGACTGTATTTGTTTATTGGGAAAGATTATTATTCGATTTGAATACCAATAACGAGCACATCATCAACCTGTTCCTGCTCTTGTTTCCAGTTGTCGAATGCAGAGGAAAGGAGTTGTCCCTGCTCATGTGATGGAGATTTGGATATTTCGGTTAAAAGCTCTTTAAATTGCTTTGAAGAATATTTCTTATTTCTTTCACCACCGGTCTGGTCTTTTAATCCATCGGAAAAAAGAAAAAGGTTGTCGCCATTTGCTAATTGTATTTCCTTTTCAGTAAATGGTACGGTATCATTTATAAATTGTCCGATAGGCATTCGGTCGGCTTCGAGCAATAGCAATTCTGAATCCCTTACGATATACAAAGGGTTATAAGCTCCCGAAAATTGGAGTATGTTGCTTTCAGTATCAATAGAGATTAACGAAATATCCATACCATCGGAAACATTACTGTCTATCCCCTTATTTGTAAGTGCATCAATTAAACGCTCCTTAAGTTTGTTAAGAATATCTGCCGGATGGTTGATTTTTTCACGCAAAATTATTTCGTTCAAAAGAGAAATACCCATCATGCTCATAAATGCCCCCGGCACACCGTGTCCGGTACAGTCGGCAACTGCAATTATTTTATGTTTTCCAATTTGATTTGCCCAGTAAAAATCACCACTTACGGTATTACGTGGACGGTAAAAAAAATTATTGGGGAACAAACGATTCAATATTTCATTTGCAGGCAACATGGCTTGCTGTATTCGCCAAGCGTATTGTATGCTTTGCTTATTTCATGTGCCTGTTGCTTAATTTTTTGTTCTGCATTTACAATTTCAGTAATATCGTTTCCATATACATGAATTGAATGAAGTTCAGGAACTCCTCTCAACAAAAGATTAAAATGTCTCCCTGATTTCTCAATTACAATTTCTTTCAGTTTATCACCAGACATAAGTACATCAAAATCTACATCTTTAATCTCGGGAATAAGTTCTTTTATGTTTTGATTTATCAAATCAGAATCGGAAAATAAATGTTCGGATGCAGGATTAGCACCCAAAATTGAGCCTTTATCTGTTGTCCTAAAAAGGGGCATCGGGTTATACCGTGCAAAGAGTGCAAGGCTCTTAAGCAAATCGTTTTCGCTGTTTGATAAAGTAAAAACTTTAAGAGGATTCCAGTTTGTTTTCTCTTTACATTGTGGGCATTCTTCCACTTCTTGACCGATATGGATATGAAAATTTGTTTTTTTACAGCTATTGCATTTCAAAAGAGCATCGAGATTTGAAATCGTACCTGGCTTAATTGTTTTGTTGCTTAATACGCTGGAATAAGTTGAAACCAAAAAAGGGACTAGAAAGGTGAGCAAAATTTTACCAATTTTTAAATCCGTTGTAGATAAAATGAATAATTCAGGCGTATTGATAAGGTTAAGAACAATACCTACCAATAAGGCAACTCTTAATGAGCGTATTATGGTTCTTTTTTGGAATGCCAAATGTAAGTAGTAGGTAATCATAGTTTTATTTAGATTGTTCTATTTTTTTATGTATCATCAATTTAAGATTGTCAATCTCAATATCGGTATAATTATTTTTTAACGTTTTAGATATTCCTCTTTCAAGTAATGAGCTTTGTTTATCGTATTTAGTACAAGCTTCGCACATCATTTTGTGCATTTTAAGTTGTAGTTTTTCCTTTATCGAAAGTTTAAAATGAAATTTCTTTTCTATCAGCTCGGTTGCTTTTAAACACGAAAGAAATAGTATGTGCATTATTTTTTTCATCGCATTAATCTTTAAACCAGTTATTTTCAACACAATTTCGTAATTGCAATTTAGCCCTATGGACTATTTGCCAATAATTGGTAGGGGCAATACCCAGTTCCTGACAAATTTCCTCACCACTTTTTTCGGTAAGGAATTTTAATTTCACACACATATTCCATTGTTCGGGCAAAGCATCAAGGCATTTTTGTAATACTTTTTGAAAATCACTATCATCAAGCAAATGAGTTTCATCGTCCTCCCATTCTTTGGGGCGCTTTTCCTGTTGCCAACTCCCATCCACATCAAAGAATGCAGAAATAGTATTAGCTTCCATTGCAAGAGGTTTATGTACACTCTTTCGGTAATGGTCAATTATTTTATGGTTCAATATTGCAAACAACCATGTTTTGGGTGAACTATCGCCTTTGAAGGAATCCATCTTTTGAGCAGCAACTAAAAAAGTTTCTTGTACTAAATCTTCTGCTGTTTGCACAGAAGATGTTTTATAGTATGCCCATTTGTATAGGTCTTTAGTAAATTCGTTTACCCAGACTGTTAAGTCTTTATCTTTCATTTTTATAATTAAATGTCAAAATTACATATTTATGCTGAACATAGCACTTGGTGAGTCGGCAAGATTGCACTCTTTGGCAAGGCTTTGGTTTGAGAGTTGGCTCGTGGGGCTTTGCCAATGTGTGCAATGTGGGTGGGGTTTCTTTCTTTTTTTTGCGGGGGGGGGGAGAAAAAAACAAAATAAATTTCCATCAAATTTGCACTGTCCTGTCAAAAAGCTAAATTCTTTCTTTCGTTATTATTTATCACTATCGTTTCCGCCTGGTCGTCTGTCTTTTTTACACTTGTTGCTAGGGTTTTGCGGCTTTGCGAAGAAGCGGATTTCGGAGCACTAAACTGTCAACGAGCACTACACTTGATACGAAGCGCAAAGCTCCAAGTTTGCACGTCACCCCGCCTGATGCAAAACCTGTGTGCTTGTTGCACAACTATAAATATACAAAATCATCATTCATAAATTATTAACCTAATATTGTTCATATAATACTATTAATCAGGTATATAGAAAATATTTCTTTAGTATCTTTAAGTTATGCAAGGACGAAAAGAGTATAACCCAAAGCTATTGTACCAGTTACATTTGGACAACCTGGTACCCAAAGATAATTTTTACAGGCAATTGGATCAGGTCTTGGACCTTAACTTCCTGTATAAAGCAACTGAATCCTATTATGGTGACGAAGGTCAGGAATCAATAGATCCGGTTGTGTTTATCAAGATATGCCTGGTTGGTTATCTGAACAATATAAACTCTGACCGCAGATTAATCGAGTATTGCGGAAATTGCCTGGATGTCAGGCTTTTTATCCGTTATGATTTGGACGAACAGCTTCCCTGGCACAGCACCATCAGCAGAACCCGGCAACTTTATGGTGAAGAGGTATTTCTGAAGTTATTCCGTAAAGTGCTTGGCATGTGCGTACAGAAAGGTATGATACGGGGCAAACGGCAGGCTATTGATTCAGCCTTTATAAAAGCCAATGCGAGTATGGATTCACTCGTTGAAAAGGAAGTTGTTGAAGATGCCTGCCTGTACCTGGATGAATTAAATGAAGGCTCGGAGTATAAAGTGAGTAAAACTAAAAAAGCAATTGTTGAGAAGCACCACGCCTGGAAGGTTAAAGCATACAAGGGTCAGCCATCTAATCAGAATACCAAACAGTTGAATGATTTTGGTGAACCCATACGACCCAGATACCTGAGCAATCATACCCACTATTCACCCACTGATCCCGATGCCCGCATCAGCGTAAAGGTTGGGAAAGCCCGCCAGCTTAACTATTATGGGCAAATAGCAGTTGACGATGCCCATCATGTAATTACCGGTGCAATGGCTGATCATGCCGATCAGAGAGACAGCCAGTGCTTACCGGCTATCCTTGAACAAACCATTGAGAACCTGAATGAAAACGAGATAAGAATTGAACAGGTAGCAGCGGATACCGGATACAGCAGTGGTGAAGCGCTCCGGTACTGTGAAGAGCATACCGTAGAAGCTTATATCCCCAACTTTGGACTGTATAAACCAACGCGTGAAGGCTTCATCTACAATAAGGATCTTGACCATTACGAATGCACCCGCGGTAATAAAGCCATCCTGCCTTTTCGCAGAATATTTACCGACAAAAAGGGATACCGGAAAAGAGTATATCGTTCGGATAACAGTAAATGCAAAAATTGTCCACTGCGTAGTTCATGCATTGGCAAAAGTGATTTCAAGAAACTGGATGACAGCATCGATAAACCATATTACGACCGGATGCACCAACGGATGCAGACGAATTATGCAAGAAAAATAAGCAAGATCAGGAGCAGCACCGTTGAACCTGTTCTGGGAACCCTCATCAACTTCCTTAACATGAAACGGGTAAACACACGGGGAATTAACCAGGCAACGAAGCATGTACTTATGGCGGCACTTTCCTATAACCTGAAGAAATACATGAAGTTTAAGTCACCCAAAGCGATTTCTGTAATAAAATCAATGGAAGTAAACAAAAAGGGAGACTTTATCAACATTTTTAGAGCTGTTACAGACCTTGTAAATGTTTTTGCGCACTATAATGATCACAGATGCTTTAAGCTGTTACAAAATCTGATATGACTGGATTGTGTCCTGATGTGTGGTGCTGAATAACAGATTGGAATTTTCTTTCAAGAAGGGGGTTGTGCAACGGCTACCTGTGTTAGCTGCTGCCATTTTCGTTTTATGCTTTTTAGGTCTATTTTGTCTGCTTACGTAAAAGCATTGCAATATAAATCAAGTCGAATATAGCAATACAAATTCCTAAAACCAAGATAAATATATTCGGTCTGCCAAAAGCTGGCAACCCAACTACGCCAACTAAAATCGTTGGGGTAACTGTTCCAATAAACTTATTGATTGCAAGGGTTAGGCTTTGCCCTTCGTTGCCTCGTCTTTGCACAAACATTGCGATAAATAAAATGGACATGGCTAAATTTTGAAGAAAAGCGGAATACGAACCGCCTTTTACAAGCCCAAATTCTTCTACAAAGAAGTATTGAATGAAATAAGATACGATAAGCCCTAAAATACTCCAAGCGATGAATACTTTTTTGGAAAGAAAGTCAGGAAAGTGTTTTTGCCCATACTTGAAATAAGTATATAAAATGCCAATATCAAATAAACACCAAACGGCATTAAATCCTACTTGCAGGGTTAGTCCTTCTTCTCTGTACCCTAAAATCGTATGCAAAGTCTCCCAAGCAATATTTAATGCTAATGCCCAAAAAGGCATAGCGTATGTTTTTTGTTTAAACCCCAAACGGATACACTCGATATAAACAATTGTCCAACAGATGCCGCTTATGCCTGCTAAAACTAATGATGGATTCATAATAAGCGATATTATTTTAATGATGAAAATTTATGTTCAATTTGCGACAACCATTGTTGACGCTTTTCTTGTGTCACCATTTTGACTTGATTGAAACTAATCCATTTGCGGTTTTTATACCCCATTTTCCAAAAAGTCCCCAACATCATCGCTTTTTTAATGGCATTGCCAAATAACGACCAATACAACCATTTGGGCGTATTCATAGTGGTAATCATAGTCACGCTTTTGATATTTGGCATTAATGGCTTCATTAAGTTGTTACTGGCATTCTTATAATCATACATAACACCAGGAAATACTACTTTATCCACAAAACCTTTCATCAATGCAGGCATCAATTCCCACCAAATAGGGAAGATAAAAACAAGATGGTCAGTTTTTTCCAGACGTTCTTTGTATTCTATCACTTTTGGGTCAACAGGTTTTTTATCTCGAAATGCCTTTAAATCAGCTGCTGTCATTACAGGATTAAAATTATCCTTATCCAAATGTATAAGATCAATTTGGTGATTCCCTTTTTCAAGCCCTTTGGTTACTGATTGTAAAATTGCGTTGCAAAAACTCCCGTCATAAGGGTGGTTAAAAACTATTACTACTTTCATTTTATGATGTTTTAAATAACAGCACAAAAGTCGGTAGCTTAAAATGTTTAGACGATAACAATTGTTAATAAATGCCTATAGCCTGTTTCTAATACGACTTAACGAAACCGAAGTAATTCCCAAAAAGGAAGCGATGTAATGCTGTGGTACTCGTTGTAAAATATTAGGATTGTTTTTCAGCAATTCTAAATATCTTTTTTCCGGATTGTCCTTGATACGAGAAAGAAAGAGTTTTTGGTAAAACAATAATCGTTGAAAGGTGAGTTCTTCCGCAAGTTTTTTGATTTCCGCTGATGTTTCAATGATGGTTTGTAAATCCTTCTTCGAAATAGAATACAAAATGCAAGGTTCGATGCTTTCAATAGTAAATGAACTTGGCTGGTTTGTTCGAAAACTTTCAATAGATGAAACAATATCCCCTTCAAAGAAAAACTGAAAGGTGATGTCCTTACCGTTATTGTTAAAGCAAATTCTTAAACAGCCTTTCTCAATATAAAATGCTTCTTTTGCTTTTTCTCCCTCATTAAGCAGAATCGTCTTTGCAGAAATTTCGTGTCGCTTGAAAAGATGCTTAAAATTATTCCATTTTGTATTTTCTAAATTGAATTTTTCCATTCTTAATGTTATTCTTGATTGTTTACGGGTCGTCAGTTATGTTTGCAGCTAACGGTTTGGGGCTTTGCGAAGTTGGGGCATTCAACGCTCAAATCTTCAATTTAGCACAAATGTTGATTAGAATTCCAATGCTCAAATTTAGCACTTCTGCCCCAATTTTGCAAAACCCTTGTTGGCAGTAGTGCTGTTATTTTATTGTCTGTTCGTCACTAATATAAATAACCCGTTGATATGGAATTGAAATCACAACAACGGGTTAATAAGATTGTCTAAATTACTTTGGTTGTATCGGTGCTTTCTTAAATCTGCCCCAAGCCACAAATATTGCTAATACAAATAATATTATATTCGCCACAATGGATTCATTTTGCGATAAATGTTCTTTTATTGCTAATAGCATAATGAGAGCAATACCAACAGCCGCAATTGGTGTTAAAATTGGTTTAATTCGTAAAGTTGCTGGAAGAATTAACCCTATTGCTGCCAATATTTCAGTGAATCCAATGAATCGAACCAAAGCCTCTGGTGTATGGTTTACAAAGCCCATTCCTTTAGTAGCCAATTCTGATATTGGCATACTTACTTTCATAAAGCCTGCCATACCAAAAGCTAATGCTAATAATACCTGTGCTACCCACAAACTGATGTGAAGTACTTTTGAAATTTTTTGTTCTGTCATTTTGATTCTTGAATTTAATTATAAATTATTTTTCCGTATTTCCCATTCATATAATCGTTATGAGCTTGTTGGATTTCATCTTTTGTACTCATTACAAAAGGACCTTGTGCTACAAACGGTTCTGTATATTTCTCTCCACCAAAAACGATAAATTCTGCTTCTGTTTCAAGATGATTAAAAAATCCAATATTACCACCTTTAGCATCAAAACCTACTAAATCACCTAAATGATATGATGTTTCATTGATAGTTAAGTCTTGTTGTGGCAGAAATACTGCATACTCTAATTCGTTTACAGTTGGCAGTGTAAAAGATTTCCCTGCTTGCAATTTGATATGATACAAATATTGTTTAGCATATGTTGGAATTTTTGAACTTTGCCCACCGTATTCACCTACAACTACTTTTAGAGTTCCTGAATTATTCTCTAAAGGCATTAAAGGCAATTCTTCATTTTGGATTGCCATATATTCAGGATTTTTGTTTTTTTCTACAGCAGGTAAATTCGTCCAAAATTGAAAGCCGTGCATTAGTTTTCCACTTGTTTTAGAATCTGGACCAATTGCTTCATTATGAATAATACCATTTCCTGCCTTCATCCACTGTACTCCTCCTGAATATACAGTACCTTGATGTCCACGACTGTCATAATGTTTTGCCTCTCCATTAAGAATATAGGTTAACGTTGCTATTCCACGATGTGGATGAGCTGCATCAGCATTGAGTTGCCTTGCAGGTATCATAAAAGGTGAAATGTAGTCCAAAAATATAAAATGTCCTACGTGGGTAGTGTAATTGTTTGACACCAAGCGATGAATTTCGATTGGTCCAATGTCAGCCCGATGTCCTCGTGTTTTATAAATGACTTGCTTTTTCATTTTTTTACTTTATTTGAAAATAATAGTGCAAAAATACAAACTATTGATTTACTTTTGTAATCAGTTACCAAAAGGTAATCAATAAACGATATAAAAATGGAAAAGAAAGAACATAAAGATTGTATGTCAGTTTTACTTCCTGTAAGGGATACACTTGATGTTATTGGTGGAAAATGGAAACTACTAATTCTGATTTCTATTTGGGAAGGCAATAAATATTTTCGTGAAATAGAACGCAGTATTCCGAAGCTCTCCACAAAAGTTTTGGCTAAAGAGTTAAAAGATTTAGAAGTAAACAAACTGGTAAACCGAACAATTATTGATGACTATCCTGTTCGTATTGAGTATACCATTACAGAGCATACCAAAACATTGCAAACAGTTATTGAAACATTACGAGATTGGGGTACAAAACATCGCAAAATAATTTTGGAAAAATAATTTTGGTTGTCGTCTATTAGTTAGGGTTTTAACTCTTCGTAGGTCGCCTTAGCATTACGGTTTCGGTATATGAAAAGTTGGGCACTTCGGAGCACGTCATTGTCAAACCGATACAAAGTCTGAAGCGAGCTACAACCCTTGATTTCAGTAGTATCTGCCCAATTTTTTATATACCGTATTATGCACTGGCGGTTCTTGTCTGTCCGTAGTTTCCTGTCAAATTGGACTTTCATATTAAACTTGTCATTCGTTTCATTTTCCTTTCTGTCTGTGTCGCCCGTGTGCCTGTCCGACTGCTGGCGGATTGGCGTGTTTTAATTTTTTCTCTAAAGAGGGGGAGAAAAATTTTGAAATTCACACTGGGTTGGGGCAGACACACTCTTTGGCAAGCTTTGGTTTGAGCTTGGGCTTGTGGGGCTTGACAATGTTTGTGGCTGCTGCGATGGCTCATTAGTTCTGATTTTTTTTAAAGTTTTCTGCTTGTTCAAAAATCTCAATATATACTTCGTCTCTTTCTACTGGCGGATAACCAAACTCATCTAAAATCAATATCAATTCTACTTTTAATGCGGATTTGATGTCGTCTCGTTTGTTCCAGTCAGGGAATTTCGCCTGATTGTCAACGATAACTTTTACTGCTTTTGATAAAGCTATCATTTTATCATCAGGATATTTGAAGTCGTACTTTATGCAAAGCTCTTTCAGAATGTCGTAAAATGCTTTTTCTTCAAAGTCAATTCCTAATTCATCACCAGCCGAAAACTCTTTGTGAACCTCCCAAATCAAGTCTGTCAAGGCGTTTGCCATTTCTTCATAAACTTCACTTCTCAAAATGTCGTTTGCATCTCTGTTGTTGTATCGTTCAACCAAGGCTTGCATTTTCTTTGTAAAGTCAATTCCTTTTACTCGATTAACTTTCTTTATTTCTCCAATCACTTTTGCCAAGAGTTGTTGAAGCAACTTAATTTTTGTATTCGGTAATTTGATTTTATCAATCTTCGCCAGATAGTCTTCATCGAAAATATCTTGCTCTGTTTCGGCTTCGTCTCCAAGTTTGAAAATTTCTTCAACACCATCACTTTGCAAAGCATCTTTTATCATTTCACGAACTTTAGCATTCATCTGTGCAGTATCGGGTGCATAGCCTTTGGTGAATTTGAAAACGATTGAACGAACTGCTAAATAGAAATGCGTGTAATCTCTTTCGGTTTGTGTTAATTGTTCACTTCCTGCACAAATATCATAGGCAGCTTTCAGTCGCTTAACCAAACCCATAAAGCGAGTTTCAAATTCTTTGGTTTTTTGAACATACTCAGCAGCAAGATTTAATGTATTTAATTGCTGAATGGTTGTGCCTTTGAAGTATTTTGTATTATCGAAAGTATGAAACAGTTTAGCCAACAAGTCTAAATGATTCCTAACAATTATAATGGATTCAGCAATATCTTCAAAATTGTCATTGTCGCCTTCGCTGTATTGCTTCAACGCCAAATTCATCTGTTTTTTGATGCCGATATAATCTACCACCAAACCCTTATGTTTACCTTCGAACTTGCGGTTTACCCTTGAAATTGTCTGAATTAAATTGTGTTGCTGAATAGGTTTGTCGATGTAAATAGAATCTAAGAACGGAACGTCAAAACCAGTTAGCCACATATCAACCACAATGGCAATTTTGAAATTCGACTTTTCGTTTTTGAACTGGCGGTCTAATTCATTGCGATACTCTTTTGTTCCTAATAAATCGTAAAATTCCTTCGGGTCGTCCTGCCCTCTGGTCATTATCATTTTTATGCGTTCAATGGGCTTTAGTTCCCGTTTGTCTTTGTCAGTTAATATTACACCTTCTTCGGCTTCCCGAATCTCGTTCCATTCGGGTTTTAGGGCAATAATGTTTTTGTATAATTCATAACCAATTTCACGGTTACTGCAAACAAACATTGCTTTGCCTTTCACGGTAGAACCCTCGTTAATTCTATTTTGGTAATGGTTTACAAAGTCGTCGGCAACCGCTTTTAAACGGTCGGGGTCGCCCAAAATGGCGTACATATTTGCCGTTTCCTGTTTGCTTTGCTCAATCTGATATTCGTTTGCTCCAGCTTCGGCAGCCTCTTCGTAGTATTTTTCAATTTTCTCTAATTCGCCATTTTTCAGGGCTACTTTGGCGGCTCTGCCTTCGTAAACAATACGAACGGTAATTTCATCTTTTACCGATTCGGCCATTGTATAAGCATCAACTACTTTTCCGAAAACATCGAGCGTTGCATCAATTGGCGTGCCTGTGAAGCCAACAAAAGTGGCATTGGGCAAGGAATCGTGTAAATATTTGGCGAAACCATAGGTTTTGGTAACGCCTTTTTCCGAAACCTTTATTTTTTGGTCTAAATTAACCTGACTGCGGTGTGCTTCGTCGGAAATACAAATTACATTGCTCCTATTGGTAAGCAGTTCGGTATCTTCGGTAAACTTGTGAATGGTTGTTAGAAAAACGCCTCCGCTTTGTCTGCCTTGAATTAATTCTCTCAAATTGGCTCGACTTTCGACACTTTCAACTGTATTGTCTCCAATGAATTTTTTAGCGTTGGTAAATTGACCAGCCAATTGGTCGTCTAAGTCGGTACGGTCAGTTATCAAAACAATGGTTGGGCTGCCAAAATATTCGCTTTTCATTAACAACCTTGTAAGGTAAAGCATTGTAAAGCTTTTGCCACAACCAGTTGCCCCAAAATATGTTCCGCCTTTTCCGTTTCCTTCGGGCTTTTGGGCTTTCTTAATATTGTCGTACAACGCCCTTGCAGCATAGTATTGCGGGTAGCGACAAACAATTTTCTCGTTTTTCTTTGATGAATCGGGAATGTATATGAAGTTTCGAATAATATCTCTCAATCTGTTTTTGTGAAACATGCCCTGAATAAGCGTAAACATGCTGTCGATGCCGTCAACATCTTTTGCCAAACCCGATACTCTGCGCCAAGCATAGAAAAACTCATAAGGGGCAAAGAACGAACCTGCTTTGTTGTTTATCCCATCGCTAATAACACAAAAAGCATTGTATTTAAACAGTTCGGGAATATCACGGCGGTAACGAACCGTTAATTGTTTAAAGGCATCGTAAATAGTAGCTTCTTCACGAATGGCACTCTTGAATTCAAAAACAACCAAAGGCAAACCATTGATGTAAACAATACCATCGGGGATGCGTTTTTCCGTGCCTAAAATCTCCAATTGATTAACAAACTTGTAAATGTTGGTATCGAGTTGAGACGTATGGCCATACATCTGTACGGGTTCGGCTGCAACGGTTAGTAATTGTTCAGCTTCGGGCTGGCGTTGTTTGTTTAGTCCGGCGTAATTGATAAGTTGAATGTAAATATCTTTTTGGCTGCGGTTTTCACGTTTCAGAATGAAACCATCGGAAAGCATTTTTAGAAATGTTTTGTTGCTTTCGTAAAGGTCGGAAGCGGAAAGGGATTTGAGTTGAAGAATAATAGATTTAACCTCGGTAATAGTAATACCATGACTTGCGTATTGGTTTAAAAGAAAGTTTTGCAAATCTTCTTCAATCAATACTTCATCGGGTTTGCGAGCAATGGTAATACCCAAGTGGTGGGGAAATCCTTCCTGCCCCAATAACTCGGTAAATGCCTTTTCTAATTTTTCTTCGGTGAACTTCATTCAATTCTCTTTATTAATTCTTCAAAGCATTTAGACACTTCATTTTCAGCAGGGATTGGTCTATATGCCAAAGCTGATAATTCAGTTTGATATTTTACTTTTAATTGTTTCCAGATGGCTGGGAAATCTGCCACTAAAGGAGATTCGAAAATTAACTTTGTTTGCCATCCTATCGGTTCTTCGAACATTTCCCTGTCGTGTTGCAGGATAGTTTCAAATTGTTTCTTAAACGAATCAGATGCAACAAATTCAGCACATTCAGGATTTTTCATTAAGAAGTATAAATCGTAGAAATGCCGTATCTTTTTCGAAATACTTTCAACGGCATTTTGTTCGAATGAAAACCGGATAAGTGAAATTGTTTTCTCCAACAACGTTTGTTCTTTGTTCAATACATTTACCTCAAACGGTTGAAGGTCGTATTGCTCAATGTATTTTTCATTTCCTGTCTGCTGTAAAAAGTCAGAAACAAAACTTTTTAAGGTAAGCCGTTGAAAAGGAAAAGGATTGGCAAATGAATTTATCTCGACAATCAATTTGTTGTTTTTATTACTCTTATCTATGGTTACATACTCAAAAACAGATTTTCTGAATCGTGAACCTTTACTGGTAACTCCGTCCATTTGCACTTCGGTTAAATCGGATGTGATTTCTTTTTCAATAGTGCGGATGATGGTTTTAATTTCATTACCTGTTTTACCCTTGTCGTTTATAATGGCAATATCAACATCCTCAGAAAAACGCTCTATCAGATTATATCCTTTCGATAGCGATGTGCCTCCTTTAAAAACCGATTCATCAACATATTTGCTTTTTGCCAATCTGCTTAATACCAATGTTATCCAGTAATCTTTTTCTACAAATTCCAATTTAATATCCAAGTGCTGTGATGCAGCCCTCAATGTGTCCGAAAATAATTTTATGTCGTGGTGCAGCTTCATAACAGATTCCATTTTTCGGTGGCAATTAAAACTTTCGAAATGCCCGAAAGCTTGTATTTAGTAATCGGGTTGAGCGACTTAAACAAGGGTTGTGTTATTTCGGTTTGCTGTAATTGCTCCAACATGGCACCCAATAAAGCCCGTGTAACCGGCGGATATTTTAACGCCAAACGAACCAATGTACTTTTGTCGTTTTCGGTTAATCCTTTTAAGATACTTAAAAACCTTCGGCACGTTGATTCTATGCCAGCATCGGGAATTTTTTTAATGTACCTTAAAGCATCGAGTATTTGAAGTAAAGGAATATTTTCTTTTGTAATGGTGTTTTTTTGTTTGATAAATGAAATGGTATAACGCTCGCGCTTAAAATTTGGCCTTATTTGGTTTCGCCCTATTTGGATGGTATTGCTAACCTGCGTGGTTAAGCCCAATTGATTGTATATGCTGTAACCTGTAAGGTAACCAATTATTTTACCATTTTCTTCCAGCAAGTCTTTTACTACCTGTTTTTGGTCGGGCAACAGGTTTCCGAAAGGAGTAGTTTCGGGTTTGTAATATTTGCCTTTGGCAAGTTTCATTATCTTACCGGTAGCCACCATTCGGTTCAATGCTTTTATAATGGCTTCTTTCTTGTTCACCTCGGTAATAAAA
>Ga0172371_10004315_pt1 | contig 21597 bp, 18 predicted proteins | sample Lak12m_FD_114543 | JGI IMG/M metagenome (GOLD analysis project Ga0172371, IMG submission 114543) | Freshwater microbial communities from Kabuno Bay, South-Kivu, Congo - kab_022012_12m | ecosystem: Environmental > Aquatic > Freshwater > Lake | place: Democratic Republic of the Congo: South-Kivu...
CTAGAGCCTGACGGGACCAAAGCCTGCACCCCCGCGCCTCCCGGCACCTGCCCTCAGGATAGACAGCACGCCACGTTACCCCCCCCCACAGCACGACGACCTCCATGCACCCCCACGGTACCGCCGCACCCCCACCCCCGCGAACCTGACACCTCCCTCCACCCCCGTCCTTGCCCGGGCCCAGCGTTCGCGCCCCCGTCGCGGGCCACACGGCGTGTTCCCGCGACGCCCGCACCCCGGCAACTGCGCTTCCGCGTCCCGCACCACGTCGCGAAAACGAAGCCCGCGCCGACGGTCCTCTGCGGCGAGGCCCGGCGGCAGCGCCGCCCCTCGGCCGAGGCTGTTTCCACCCCGTTTTCGCGACGTGCCGGAGGCGGCTGGGACACTCGCACGGTCGCCGGTCCCCCGCTGCGTGCGTTGACCTGGGACGTCGCGAAACCGGGCCTGGTTTCGCGGCGTGCATCGTGGCCGGGCAGTTCCCTGCGGCAGGCCTTGGACCGACATCACGGGGTCTGGCAGGACGCCATCCAGGGGGTACACTGACCCCACCGACGGCGTCCATTCCAGGGCCTCGACCGGGATCCCCTCAGAAGGAGGTGACGCGCCATGCACCGGATCGCCGTGCCGGGGGCGTGGCATGGCCCTCGCGACTCCTGCTCCCCGTCCGGCCGGGACGCCTTCACGCGCGGGCATGCCGCCGGCGCGAGACGATCTCCCGCTGCACCTCTGGGCTGAGGGTGGTGAAGCGGGCCGAGAAGCCACCGACGCGGACGATCAGGTCCGGGTGCCGCTCGGGGCAGGCCATGGCATTCTCCATCTCCGCCACGTCGGTCGTGTTGCCCTGGAAGATCATGCCCCCGCCCGCCATGAAGGTCTTCAGGACCGCTTGCAGGCGCTCCGGGCTGACCCACTGGGGGTCCATGTCCCACATGGTCGTGGCGCCGCCCGAGACGACGCTGAGGTCCAGGCTGGTGTGGGAGCCGATGGCGGCGGTGAGGCCCTGGGTCATGGCCCGGCTCACCGGGGTCATGCCATGGCCGATGCGGTCACCGGCATGGGAGCCATCGCCGCGGGCGCCGAGCTGGGCACTGGTCCCAGGGGTCCAGACGAAGTTGAAGATCATGGGCTTGAGCTGGCCGCCGAAGCGGTTGCGCAGGCGGGTCGCCAGGGTGCATACGCTGCCCAGCACGCGGCTGCACAGCCCGTCCGCCGTCGCGTCGTGGGTGCCATAGGCCGGGATGCCTGCCAGGCGCCGCTGCAGGGCCTCCTTCCCGGCGAAGTTGGCCTTCATCGCTGCCAGGAGCTCGGCGGCACTCACGAAGCCCTCCTCGAAGACCGCCACGCGGATGCCGTTGAGTGAGTCTGCCGCACTGGTGATGGCCAGCGGCGCGAAGCCATAGTCGTGGTAGCGCGCGCCACCGTCCTGTTGTTCGCGGCCGCGTGCGAGGCAGTCGTCGACCAGGCTGGAGAGCAGGAACGCCGGGCGGTACCGGGCGAACATCTCGCTCTGGATATCGAGCCCGGCGAGCATCTGTCGGTACTCGTAGGCAAGCTGGCTCTCGAAGGCTGCGTAGAGCGCCTCAAAGTCGGGGTAGTCCGGCAGGGCCCGGTCCAGCGCCAGCACCCGCGCACCGCTCACCAGATCGAGGCCGCCGGTCAGGACCAGCTCCAGCGTCTTGGCCACGTTGTATGTCCGGGTGAAGTTCAGGTCACTGGCAGCGCCCTGAACACTGATCTCCATGCAGCCGCCGGCCATGTACATGCGGGCATCAGCCACCGGCACGCCGCTCTTGGCAATCGCCTGGACACACGCCGGGTCGTTGTAGATCTGGGCCCGGTTCCGGCCATGGGCCAGGTACTGACAGGCCAGCTCGACGAAGGCCCGCGGCGCATCGGGGCCCAACCGGTGGTAGACCGAGGGATGGGTCAGAGGCAGCGCCCCGATGGCGTGCGTTACCATGTGGGAGAGCGGGTTCACCGCATCCCGGCCATCGGGATGGACCCCGCCCACGCAGACCGCCTCGACCCAGCCATCGGCGTTGCCCAGACGCTCATGGAAGCGGATGAACAGCTCGTCGATGAGCTCCTTCGCCTCCTCCCGGCCGATGACCCCATCGGCCAGGTCGCGTTCCAGATAGGGCCAGAGGAAGTAGTCCAGCCGACCTGGACCATTGCCCCCATAGGGGCTCTCGAACATCAGGGCCAGGTGCTGCAGGTGGAAGCTCTGCACCGCCTCGTGGAAGGTCCTCGCCGGCCAGCGCGGCACGCGGGTGCAGATGGCGATGAGCCGATCAAGGCGCGCCGCCTCGGCCCCATGGGCGCCCTGTCTCTTATCCTTCAAGGCGTCCACGTGCAGGGCATTCCACCTCAGCACCGCCCGCCACAGCAGCAGCGCGCCGCGATAGAGGCGACGGGCCTTGACGTCGCGGGCGCCCGCCAGGCGCCGGCGCAGCTCGGCCATGACCCCCTCCACGCCTTCCCGCAGGATGCGGTCCCAACGCCAGCCGACGTGGCCGGGTGCACCGCCCTCGACCAGGTAACGGTCCTTCAGCGCTCCGATCTGGCGACGGGCCTGCTGCCAGGGGCAGAACTCGGCCCAGCGCGCGTCCGCCGCATAGCCTGCCGGCGCCCCCGAGGTCTGGTAGAGCATCCCCACCAGGAGCTCGTCCTCGAACAGGTAGACCGGCTCGTTCGCCAGGGCCGCCGCCACGCTGCGCGCGTAGCGTTCCCAGTGGGGGCGCCCGGCGTACGTGCCGAAAAAGGCCCGGTCGAAGGCCGGCCCACGCGGCGACGGCGGCGGCGCCGCCAGGCGCTTCCGGCTCGCCTCGTGGAAGCGGAGCGTGCGTTCCGAGAGCGGCGCAAAGAGACGCGTGGTCGAAGCGCTATCGCGACGAACGGTTGGGGCTGTCATAGTCGCTGGGGTGTCCTGTGATCGGCCTGGAGGCTGGATTAGCCTAGAGCGCAGCCCGCGACCTTACAAGGCCAACCTCGACACCGGCCTGGCATTCGGCGTGGGCGCGGGCCCGCCGCGCCCGAGGCGTGGAGCAACCGTCCGACCGATCTGACGGATCTGACCGATCTGACCGCTGCCGGGCGGACCTCCCACGGCGGGCACGCGCCAGGGAGCCCCCATCTCACTCGCAGTGGAAGACCTCTTCCATCCCCGTCCACCATTCGCCCTCGGCGCGGCCGGGGAGGGGCTCCTGGCAAGGCTTGCAGACGGCCCACCAGCGCTGGGTGGTGGGGTCTGCCGCCATCCTCGCCATGTCGCCGGCGAAGTCGGTGCCGACGTACTCGAAGTAGCTGAACAGGTAGTGCTTGCCGTCAGGCATGCGCCGGAGGTAGATCGAGTAGTTGCGGATGCCGCACTCGGTGATCTTGCGTAGGACCTCGGGCCACACGGCCGCGTGCAGTCGTTTGTACTCGGGGATCTTCTCGGCCCTGACCCCGACGACCATGCCGTAGCGTTGCATCGGGTTGCCTCCTTGGTGCGGTCGCCCATGGACCCCGCCGGGCGGACCTGCTCTCTGGCGGCCGGGATCTCCGCATCCCGTCCGCGGCCTGCGGAGATGCCGCGCTCCAGCGCCGCGGGGCGGGCGTCCACGTCACACCTCTTCCGCGAACTCGCCCAACTCCAGCGGGTAGCGCCCGTATTCCCGGACCCGCTTCACGATGGCGTCATACGTTGCCCCGGCAACGCTGCTGGACACGGAGTGGTCGGACTGGAAGATGAACCCGCCTCCGCGTGCCGCATTGAGCCGGTGCAGGACCTCGCGGCGCAGGGCCTCAGGGTCCCCGCGTTCCCAGACCCGCACATCGCTGTTGCCACAGAAGCCGAGGCGATGTCCGTACTGGCGCCGCAGCTCCACGGCATCCATGCCTGCCTTGACCTCCAGGGGGTTCAGGGCGTCGATGCCGATCTCGATGAGGTCCTCCACCAGGGCGTGCATCCTGCCGCAGCCATGGTAGATGACGGGCAGGCCTTCCGCGTGGGCGGCCGCCGTAATGCGTGCGACCCAGGGCTTGAAGTACTCTCGCCAGTAGGTCGGGGAGGTGAACGTCCCGGATTGGTAGGCAACGTCCCCCCAGATGACGAAGCCGTCGAGGAGGCCCCGCCCGGCGGCGAGTTCCGCCTCGGCGCACTCCAGGTAGAACTCGCCGATGCGGTTGGCCACCTGGCCCATGGCCTCAGGGCAGAGCCCCGTCCACAGCATCGCATTGCCTTGCCCCACCAGTCGCGTCAGGCACTCCGATACCTCGATGACGCTGCCGAACACCGGGAAGTCGGGGTGCAGCGACCGGACGGTCTCCAGCCACGCCGGGGAGTTGCGCTGGAAGCCATCGCCGACACCCGAGATCTGGTTGTCGCCGGCCGCGCGGAAACGCCGCCCGTCGTCCGGGGGATCGAAGGTGGCCCGCTCGAGCTGGTCGAACTCGGCGATCTCCCAGGAGACCATCTCCGGCATGGGCAAGGCGAAGATCTTGCGCATGACCGCGCCGAAGCCGGTCTTCACCACCACTTCATCCTGCGTCTCCCTGAGGGTCTCGAAGGGCCGGATCCACGGGTCGAGATTCGGCACCGTGGCGATCCAGTCCAAGTCATAGTGGTCGTAGGGGCTCGCGTCCGGCGGCAAGCCCAGTTCCGCGGCCCAGCGCCGCGTGAAGGAGCCCCAGAAGAAGTCGCTGATGGGGACTCGGTCGGGTTCCTCGTGGCGCAGTGCCTTGCGCACGCGCTCGAGTTTCCGCCGCGTCGACGCCTTCCGGCGACCGCGACCAGAGGGCTTTCCGGTGGTCTCGAACATGCCCATCGACGGTCTCCGCTACCACTGTGCCGGCAGGTAGTGGTCCACGTCCGCCGCAGTGATCACGTGTTTGGGCAGGTAGCGTACCGGCTCGACCGCAACGCCGTTGAACCAGTCCGCGGCGGCCTTGAGGGCCACGGCCCCGTCGGCCTCGGCGGACTGGTAGGTGATGGCGAGGAGCTGGCCTGCCTTGACCGCGTCCATGCCCACCTTGCTGTTACCGGCCGCGACGACGACGATATCGGCTCTGCCGGCCTTTCTGCAGGCTTCCGTGATGCCGATGGCCTGGGCCGAGTCATCCGCGGCGCAGATGCCGGTGAGTTCCTGCCCGAAACGAGTCAGCCAGTCCGCCACCACCTGCTGGGTCTTGGCCGCCTCGAATCCGGGTGCCTGCATGTCCAGTGCCCTGATCCCGGGGGCATAGCCCGACAGCTCCGAGATGGGGCCATAGGTCCGGGCGAAATACGGCGACCCGCCCGGCGCATGGCGAATGTAGCACACCCCGCCCTGTTTCCCGAGCTTGTCGGCCCAGGCTCGTGCCAGCAGGCGGAACTGCCCCCAGTCGTCCGGCCCGGTCCAGCAGATGGCGTAGCGCATGGCCTCGTTCTCAGGGTGCATGTTGCTCAGGATGATGGGCACCCCCGCCTGGCTGACCTTGCGCACCTGCTGCACGGCTACCTTCGCGTCCAGGGGGATGAGAATCACCAGGTCGGGCCGGTCGTTGATAGCCTCCTCCAGCATCTGGTTCTGCACGTCCAGCTTCCAGTTCGGCGACAGCACACGCAGGTCCATCCGGTAGGCGTCGGCGACCTTGCGCATACCGGCGCTGTAGGCCGTCAGGTAGGGGTGGTCGCCGTTGATGATGGTGACCACGCGCTTGCCGATGGCGCCGTCCCGGGGGGACTGCGGGAGGTCCACCTTGGCCACGCTCCACCCCGCGTACTCCATGTCGTACCAGTGCAGGGGGTCGGCCTCCGGCAGGTCGGATGGGGCCGCGGGCCGCGCTGGCGGGACCTTGGTCTCCAGCGGCAGCAGGAGGGGCTGGCCGTCCCCGGACTTGAGGCCGGAGAGGTCCACCGCCAGGGACTTCGCCAGGTTGGTCTGTCCGTCGCCCGGTTCCGGGCCCGGCTGCGCCGGGGCCTCACCCCGAGGCTTCGGCCGGCACCCCGACAGGCAGGCATAGACCATCCCCGACACCACCAGCACCAGGAACCCCGTGCGTCTCATCGCGTCTGCCCTCCGGCGACGGCCTGCCTGGCCGCCTCCAGCTCCGCCATCAGGTAGGCCCGCCGCCCACGCTGGCGCTCGTGCCGCCACCGGCTCCAGGCCTCGTGCAACACCACCAGCGCCAGCACCAGTCCAGCCACAAAGATGCGCAACTCGCTGCCGAACCCCAGACGGTTGAACCCATTGAACATAGCCGCGAACGTCAACACCGCGAGCGCACTGCAGAGGACGTTCCCGCGGCCACCCGACATGGCCGTGCCACCGATGATGGCGGCCGTGATCACATCCATCAGCGAGCTCACACCCAGGTCCGTGGTGGCAGAGCTGATACCCATGCCGAAGAGGGCCCCCGCCAGCGCTGCCGTGAACCCTGACACGGCGAAGGCCCCACTCACATACAGACCAGGGCTCAGCCCTGCCAGCCAGGCCGTCTCCTTGCTGCCCCCGACCAGGTACAGGTTCCGCCCGGCCCGGGTCCAGGAAAGGACTCCTTGGATCGCGGCCACCAAGGCCACGGTCACCAGGACCCGCGGCGTCAGCAGCGGCGCCACCGGTGTCTCGAGGAAGTCGGCGAGGGCAAAGTCATCGGCACCGGTCACACTGACCGAGGAACCGTGGCTGTAGAGGTAGATGATGCCTTGGACGATGGTCATGGTGCCCAGGGTCGCGATGAACGAGTGGATCCGCGCCTTGGTGACCAGCCAGCCATTGACCAGCCCCACCAGCACTCCCGAGGCCAGGGCGATGGGCACACTCAACCACCAGCCGCAGCCGGGCCGGAGCCCTACCGCCAGCATCGCCCCCAGGGTCAGCGTCGAACTGACCGATAGGTCCAGCTCGCCAGCGATCATCACCACCGTGAAGCCCGCCGCCACCAGCGCGTTCAGACTCATCGACTTCGCGATGACCGTCAGGTTGTAGGCGTTGAGGAACTTCGGTGCCCACAGTGACATGGCCACCAGGGTGAGCCCGAACAGCAGGTAGATGCGCTGCCCGCCCGCCCATCGCAGGGCCTGCCACAGACGCTGTCGCTTGCCTTCTGGCACCGTCAGTCTCCGCTTCGGGACAGGCCTACCCGGGCCGCCCTGCTGACACCTCCGAGCCACTCGCTGCGCTTGCTGACGCAACCTCTGCACGGTTGAGGCAAGTTCCCGGCCAAGCCGGGAACGCCTGGAGGGCGAGTCCTCCGTAACCCGCCGCCGGGATGCGGAGATCCCGGCCTCCAGACCGCCGGGAGCTCTTGGCGGTCTGAGGCGGAGCTTCGCACGTACCGGCGGGCGGAAGCAAGGGCCCCCACGTCGGCACGTGGCCAACCCAACGCCGGAAAGCCGGCGACGGGGCCAGCGGGCCCGCCGGTAGTGCGCCTGTCGGCGCGCCGGCCGCTGTCTGCAGGCCATGTCGGCGCCCTTGGCGCTGCCATGGCCATTGCCAGCGGGTCAGCCGTGGGGCCCTCAGGCCTCTCCGTGGCGCCGGCCAGCCGTCGCCTCGGGGATATGGCTAGAAGCTCCCGCCCGCTGGCACTAGGCATCCTCACGGCCAAGCCTCCGTAGGACCCCGGTGCCGATGCCCACCGCCGCGATGAAGACGAGGCCCTTGATGATGCGCTGGGAGAAGGTGTCGATCCCCACCAGCGTCATGAGGTTTCCCATCAGACCGATGACCAGGACGCCGCCCAGGGCCCCGACGATGTCACCCCGGCCGCCCGTGAGCGTCATGCCGCCAATGACGATCGCGGTGACCGCGTCGAAGTCGTAGCCCTCCCCATTGTAGTAGGCCCCGACCTTGGAGAGGGACGTGATGAACACGCCCGCCACGGCCGCGGCCAGCGCCGAGAGCACAAAGGCCAGCCCGACCGTACGCCCGGTCGGCACGCCGCTGAGTCGGGCCGCCTCCGGGTTCGCCCCCACCAACCGGAGCTGGCGGCCGAAGGTCGTCCAGCGCAGCACGAACTGCGCTGCCATGGCCATGGCCACCAGCACCACCATCGGCAGCGTGATCTTGCCCAGTACCTCCTGGCGGTACAACTGCACGAACCACTCGCCAGCCCCCGTCGCGCCGCTCTTCACATCGGGGTAGATCTGCCGGTTGAGCCATAGCCAGCGCATCAGGCCCTTGGTCACATAGGACACCGCCAGGGTCCACACGATCGGGTTGGCACGCAGGCCGCCCACCACGACCCCGTTCACCAGGCCCACCGTCAGCCCGACGCAGAGCCCTCCCGCCATGGCGGCACCGAAGCCGAAGCGCAGGAATTCCACTGCCACGACCCCCGCGAAGGCCATGGTCGTGGGCACCGACAGATCCGCGTAGTGCCCGGAGTAGGTGACAAAGGCCATGCCGGTCACCACGATCCCCAGGAGCATGACCCCATCCACGATACTGAGCAGGTTGCCGTAGCTGAGGAAGCCCCGGCTCGAGAAGGCCCCCGCCACCAGCAGCCCCAGGACAACCAGGTACACCCCCAGGCGGCTGGCTACCAGCCAAGCCCGGCCCAACGGCCGCTGGCGCGTATCACCCATGGGCACCTCCGCCACCCGCCGCCAGCAGGACCGCCTCCTCGCTGAACTCCGGCCGCGACAGCTCCCGCGCCACACGACCCCGCCGCAGGACCAGGATGCGGTCCGAGAGGCCCAGCAACTCCGGCAGGTCGGAGGAGATCAGCAGGACCGTCGTGCCGCCCGCTGCCAACCGCTCGATCGCGTCGTGGATCACCCTCTTGGCCCCCACGTCCACCCCTCGCGTGGGCTCGTCCAGGATCAACACCTTCGGGTCGGTCGCCAGCCACTTCGCCAGGAGGGCCTTCTGCTGGTTCCCTCCGGACAGGCTCCGGACCGGCGTCGTGGCGTCGGCGGGGTGGATCTGCAGGGCCGCCACCAGGTCCTCCACCATGCCGGCGCCCGCCCCGGGGCTCAGCAGTCCCCCGCGCGCCAGCCGCCCGATGATGGCGGAGACGATGTTCTCCCCGGTACTCAGCCGTAAGGCCAGTCCCAGGCGCTTGCGGTCTTCCGTCAGGTAGGCCACCCCATGCCGGATCGACCGGGCCAGGCTACGCGGTCGGAACGGCCGGCCGTCCAGCTCGATCTGGCCGCTGCCGATGGGGTCCAGGCCAGCCAGGGACCGGGCCAGTTCCGTGCGGCCCGCACCGGACAACCCACCCACGCCCAGCACTTCCCCGGTCCGCGCGGTGAACGAGACGTCGTGAAAGAAGCCCGGCCGGGTGAGGCGCGTCACCCGCAGACGCTCGCCGCCGACCACGGGACGGGCCTGGGACGCGTAGAGGCGGTCGGCCGCACGGCCCACCATCCGCTCGATCAGCGTCTCCGGCGTCAGTTCCCCGATCGGACTCGTGGCCATCCGACGGCCGTCGCGCAGGACGGTCACCCGGTCGGCAATCCGGAAAACCTCCGCCAGATGGTGCGAGATGTAGACGATCGCCAGCCCGCCCTGGCGCAGCCGCCGCACCATGGCGAAGAGCCGGTCCACTTCCTCCCGCGAGAGGGCCGAGGTCGGCTCGTCCAGGACCAGGATGCACGGCCGCCGCCGCAGCACCTTGGCGATCTCCACCAACTGCGCCTCGTGCTGACTCAGATCCTCCACCGCCCGCCCAGGGTCCAGGGCCAAGCCCACGCGCGCCAGCGCTTCCCGGGCCAGTGCATCGCGCCGACGCCCGTCCAGCACCAGCCCCCAGCGCACCGGCAACTGCCCGGCCAGGAGGTTCTCCGCCACGCTCACCGGCCCTGCCAGGCTCAACTCCTGGTAGATCATGCCGATGCCGTGCCGGCGCGCCACCGCGGGGGAACTCAGCCGGACCACCTGGCCACTGATGCGGACCTCCCCCTCGTAGTCCGGCAGCGCCCCGGCCAGGATCTTCATCAGCGTCGACTTGCCGGCCCCGTTCTCCCCGACCAGGGCATGCACTTCCCCGGCGGAAACGCTGAAATCCACGCCGTCAACGGCCACCGTCCCCGGGTACGCCTTGCGGATGCTCCGCATCTCCAGGGCGAGGCCGATGGTGCTCGGTTGTCCTATCTCAGCCACGGCTGGAGGTCTCCACCCGCTCGCGGCGCCACCGGCCGGCGGACACACCCACGTCTCTCTGCCACCCTACCCACCCCTGCGCGCAGCGCCACCGCCGGCGTCACAATGGCAACACCCAGAATTGCTTGGGTGGCATGCCTGTGGTCACGTAGTAGATCGCCCCCACAAGCGTCGGCACCACCGCCCCGAAGACCTCCCCCGCGATCAGGCCGAAGAACAGCGGCTTGAGGCGCTGGTACAGGCGGCTGCCCCCGTAGTTCACCACCAGCACCTTGGTGAGCCACCCCAGCAGGAACGAGCCGCTCAGGCGCCAGGGCGGTTCGGTGGCCCAGGTGAGGAAGAGCACCGGGTGAAGCGGCCACCAGGTGGTCCGCAGCCGCCCGACGTAGCCCACCAGCGCCAGGCCCAGTCCCCCCGCCAGCGCCGCCATGCACAGGCCGTTGGGCGACATGGCCCCCAGACGCTCCAGACCGGCCAGCCCGGAGGCCTTCTCCAGGCTGCCCTGCGCCGTCAGCAGCTCCACCGCGCCGACCGCGTTGTCGAAGGCCATCTTCGGCACGTAGTAGCCTGCCCACGTGTCCCACTTGGCGTAGCCCAGGTCATACTGGAAGTACAGCGTCACCGGCAAGGCCACCGCCAGCCCCAGCACGAGCGCCACGGCGAACCACCCGGCACTCCGTCCCAACGGCAGCCGCCGCGTCTCCAGCAGCTTGAGGCTGTTCACCACAAAGGGCATCAGCGATTCCCGCGGGTCCACCATCAGGACCGTCGTCACCATGAACATGATCAGCAGCGCCTGGGGCCCCAGCGCCTGGGCCCCCATGAGCCCCCAGACGGCGACGCAGGGGAAGAAGAAGGGCTGGTTGTAGAACAGGCCCGTCTCGGCGAACACCCGACCCATCACCACGTAGAACACCAGCAGCACCCCCGCGTACATGGCCGCCAGCATCCAGCCCAGCCCCGTCAGCGCCAGTTGGGCGATGAAGGCCGCCAGGCACAGCCCGAAGCAACGCGCTCCCCACACCGCCGCCACACCGGGACCGCCACGGGACCCCGGCAGCAGGGCCGCCCGCGCCACCGCCAGGTAGTAGTGCCGGCCGCAGAACAGGACCACGCCGAAGACGCCCAGATTGGCCCCCAGCAGAGCAAAGGTCTGCGGCTTCAACGACAGATAACCGCTGGCCGATGGACCGGCCCCCGACGTCAGGCTGATGCCGTAGGTGGCGAACAGCCCCACCACCAGAGCCCATAGGAACGGACCTATGCCCAGCGACAGCGATACGTCTTTGGGGACAAAGTACGCCACCCCCACGACCGTGGCATACAGGATCGGCGCCAACAGCCGCCCGCCACCCCCCAGCTCCAACCAGGGCACCAGCCTGACCATGCCTGACAGATTGATCGTCCGCGTGACCGGGATCATCTCGTCCGGGAAGAACGTCGCCAGGAAGTTGTTGAAGTGCAGCAGGAACACCGCCAGGGTCCCTACCCAGAAGAGCCGGTTCCGCAACAGGGGACTCGTCGCCTCTCCCGCCTCCGGCAGCAGCGCATTGGCGAACTCCGCGATGGGGTACGGCAAGAGCTCGTGCTCAGACCACTGACGGTGCAGCACCACGGCCAGGGCCGTCAGCCCCAGCCACAGCGTCAGAATCAGCGGCAGCCAGAACGCCAGCGTGCGCACCCAGGCATACCAGGGCACCTCCCGAAGACCAATGTGCCGGTCGGGCTCCCCCAGCCCCTGGACAAAGCCGTTCAGGACCGTGTCCTCATTCAGCCGGGTGTCCGCCAGCAGCCGTTCAGGAGCCAGGGCAAGCACCTTCTTGTCGGCCCAGCCCGGGTTCAGGCGGTTGTAGTGGTGCGGCAACATCAGCGAGTTGGTGAACGTGCGCAGGAGGCCGCTCGCGGGAATGCAGCAACACGCCAGCACCAGACTGAGCGCCAGTGCCAGCTCCCGCCCGGAGAGCACCCAGCGCCGATTGAGCCGCGCCAGAAGCGGGTTCAGCCCCGCCACCGCCACGATCAGGGCCCCGTAGACGGCGACCGGCAGGTTGTTCCCGACCAGGTAGGTCTGGTTCAGGATGTTGTCGTTGATGTAGTTAAAGCCGCAGAGCGCCACGACGCCCAGCAGCCCCAGGAAGATGGCTCTCGCCGTCATGGCTCATACTATCGGCAACCGCCAAGGCAAGGCAAGCGCTGCGCGCCGCCAGTCCCGTCCTGGAGGCCGGGATCTCCGCATCCCGGCAGCGGCATACGGAGATGCCGGGCTCCATACCCCCCTGGCCACCTGCCTGCCTCCCTTGGAGCGCCCGCTGCCCCGCGCGTGCCTCTGTAGGTCCCCACTCCGATGGGGCCCCTGGGGCCGGACGGACCCCGGCCCCACAGTTCCAAGCCCGGCCACGGTCTCTCTGGCCTGGCCGCACCACCGGTAGGAACTTGCGCGCGCCGGCGCTACATTCCTCACGCGTGCTGGCCGCCGCCTGCGCTCGGCCCCGCGGCCCAGGAGAACTGGCACCATGGCCCCGGTCCGCTTCGCCTTCGCCGGCTTCCAACATGGCCATATCATGGGCCTTCTGGCGAAGGTCAAGGCGTCCAGGGACGCGGTCCTGGCCGCGGTCTGCGAGGAGGACGCCGCCACGCGTGCCAGCCTGGCCGCGGCGGGGGCTGTCCAGGTCACCCACGCATCCTTTGACTATATGCTCGCCGAGGTCCCCTGCGATGTCATCGCCATCGGCGATGTCTACAGCAAGCGCGGCGGCATGGCGATCCGTGCCCTCGAAGCCGGCCGGCACGTCCTCCTCGATAAGCCCATCTGCACCCGTATCGAGGAACTGGCTGCCATGGAGGACCTCGCCCGCCGCAAGGGCCTCAGCATCGGTTGCCAGCTCGACATGCGCGCCGATGCTGCCCGCCAGACCCTGCGCCGACTCATCCTCGATGGCGCCATCGGCGACGTGCTGACCGTCGCCTTCAGCGGCCAGCACCCGCTGATGCTCGGCAGCCGTCCAGGATGGTACTTCGACAAGGGCTGCCACGGCGGGACCCTCAACGACATCGCCATCCACGCCCTCGATGCCATCCCCTGGATGACCGGCCGCCAGATCGTCGAGATGGTCGCGGCCCGCGTCTGGAACGGCAAGACGCCCCAGTACCCCTGGTTCCAGGACTGCGCTCAGCTCATGCTCAAGCTCGACAACGGCGGCGGGGTCCTCGGCGATGTCTCCTACCTGAACCCCGACCGGTGCGGCTATGCGGTCCGACCCTACTGGCGCTTCACCATCCATGGATCGGGGGGGCTGCTTGAGGCACAGTGCGGCGACGAGGCGCTGTTGCTGGCCACGCACGCCGATGCCGCGCCCCGCGCGATCCCTGCGACGCTCGTCCGCCGGGCCGACTACTTCGACGACTTCCTCTGCGAGGTCCGCGGCGTCCCCGCTCGAGCCGAGCTGACCACGGCCTTGGTCCTGCGCGCGGCCCGGCTTGCCCTGACGGTCCAGGCCGCAGCCGAGAACGGCACCACCCACGTCAAACTATGAGGGTAAGGCTTCCGACCGACATGCCGTCCATGCCCCGCCGCTCGTTCCTGCGCGGCGCGGCATCGATGCTGACCCTCACCGGGTGCCTGGGGCACCTCGGCGAGGCGGCGGCAGTACCACCCGTACAGAACCCGGAGGACAGAGCCATGGCGTTCCGAATCGCGCTCAACACCTCGACCCTTCGCGGCTTCCAGCTCCCCATCGAGGAACAGATCCGCGTCACCGCTGCCGCTGGCTACCACGGCATCGAGCCCTGGCTGTCCGACGTCGATGCGTTCACCGCCAGAGGAGGCCGCCTCGACGACCTGCGCCGCCAACTCACGGACGCCGGTCTCCAGCTCGCTGGAGCCATCGCCTTCTGGAAATGGGCTGACGCGGACGCCGCCACCAGGTCCCAGGGCCTGGATCTGGCCCGGCGCGAGATGGCGACCATCGCGGCCCTGGGAGGTACCTGCGCCGCCGCCCCGCCCCTGGGCAGTGTGACCAGCGTCTCGCTCGACGCCTTCGCCGAACGCTACGCCGCCCTGTGCGACCTGGGGCGGGCGGCCGGAGTCACACCGCTGCTCGAGCTCTGGGGTCACTCCCCCAGACTCTCGACGCTGGCCGAGGTGCTCTATGTCGCGGCGGCCTCACGGCGATCCGAGGCCCGTCTCCTCCTGGATGTGTACCACCTCTACAAGGGCAACAACGCCTTCGAGTCGTTGCGCCTGCTGAGCGGCCATGCCATCGGCCTCTTCCATATCAACGACTACCCGTCGCAACCGCCGCGGACCGAGATCCAGGATCAACACCGTGTCTGGCCTGGCGACGGGGTCGCGCCCTTGGCCCAGATCGCTGCCACCCTGCGCCAGGCGGGCTACGAGGGCTTCCTCTCTCTCGAGCTGTTCAACCCTGACTACTGGCGTGGCGATGCCCTCACCAGCGCTCGGACCGGCCTGGAGAAAGCGCGCCGGGCTTTCTGTCAGTAGCGCGGCAGCAACCACGGCCGCCGGTGCCGTTTGCGCAGCATGGCCGTGGCCTCGGGGTCGGCGGCAAACGCCTCGGCGGTGGCGTCCCACTGGAGCGGTCTGCCGAGGCGGTAGGCGATGCACGACAGGTACATGGGCGTGGTCATGGAGAAGGCGTACCCGAGGTTGCTGTCGGCCGGCCGGCGGCTGCGCACGCAGTCCACGAAGTTGCGCTGGTGACCCGGTGAGCGGGGCAGTGCCTTGGGGACCTCGGGGAGATCCTGCAGTTCCTTGCCGTCCATGTAGATAACGTGGCTCATGTAGTCGGATACCAGGGTCCCCCGGGAGCCGATGAAGCGGGCCCCGATGTGGCGTCCGGCCGCGCCGGGGAAGCTGGGCGTCCGAGAGGTCCAGGTGACGTGGAGCGCCGGGTACTCGTAGTCCACGTCGATCCAGCCCGGAGTCTCGGCCATGCCGGTGTCCGGCCGCGCCCCGCAGGTCCGGATCCGCACGGGGGCGTCGCGCAGGTCCAGGGCCCAGTACATCAGGTCGGCGATGTGACACCAGAAGTCGGAGTACGTGCCCCCCGAGTAGTCCCAGTAGTGCCGGAACAGCCGGTGGCAGCGGTTGGGGTTGTAGGCCCGCTTCGGAGCCGGCCCCAGCCAGAAGTCCCAGTCCAGTGACGCGGGCGGCGGCCCGTCCGGGACCCCGTCGATGTGCGGCGAGCCGCCATTCAGCCACAGATTCACCTCGCGGATCTCCCCGAGCACCCCTGAGCGCACGATCTCGACGACCCGGTGGTAGTTCTCCAGGCCATGGATCTGCGTCCCAAGCTGGAAGATGCGTTCGTACCGGCGACCGGCCCGCAGCATGGCCCGGCCCTCGGCGTAGGTGTGCGAGAGCGGCTTCTCGCCGTAGACGTCCTTGCCCGCCTCGAAGGCATAGATCGCCACCAGCGCATGCCAGTGATCCGGCGTGGCGCAGACAATAGCGTCGATATCCTTGCGCTCCAGCAGCTTGCGGAAGTCGGAGTAGAGCCCGACCGCAGCCCCCGGACGGAATCCCTCGAGGGCCTTGCGGGTCCCGGCCAGATGGTCGGCGTCGACATCACACAGGGCAGCCACCTCGACGTCGGGGAACTTGACGAACTCGCTGAGGGAGTAGTTGCCCATGCCACCGAGTCCGATGAACCCGAGCACGATCCTGTCGTTGGGGGAAACGCGGCGGAGTGCGGCAGCAGGTCCAGGCAGTCCCTTGGCCATCGTTCGAGTTCCTTCTCTCCGAACCGCCAGCGAACGGCGCGCGTCACCGGAACCCCAATGTGAGATCGCCGGGCGTCGCCGTCAAGCGGAACTGCCATCACGGGCCGTCGCCTGTCCGTAACGGGAGCCGCGATCAGCAGGGGACCTCCGCTTCCGCCGCGGGCCCCCGTAGATGCCTGCGTCAGCGTTCCGGGCGCGTTGCTCCCGCGGCACGGGGCGCCGCTCCACCTTGAACTGGCTATCTGATATGGCTATCTTAGCTATATGAATGTCAAGACGGCGGATCTGAAGAACAACCTGAGCCGCTACCTCCGGCACATCCGGGAGACCGGGGAGACCATCCTGGTCTGCGACCGGGATGAACCGGTAGCCACGCTGGCGCCCCTGCAGCGGGATGCCGACGCTGAGTGGTCGCGCTTCCGCACGGAGGCCCTGGCGCGGGCGGCAGCGGCTGGCCTGGCCATGGAGATCCCGCCACGGCGGCCGGCGGCGCGGGGGTTCCCGCGGGGCGGGCCACGGGTGGCCGCGGATGGGCGGACCGACGTGCAGACCGCCGACCTGCTGCGCCAGGGGAGGCCTTACTGATGGTCCTGTTCTGGGACACCAGTGCCGTCCTGGCGTTGGTCGTGCAGGAACCGCACTCGACCGAGGCCATGGAGGCGGCCGCCCAGGCGACTGAGAGCTACGCCTGGCGCTGGCTCCGGGTGGAGGCCGCGGCCGGCCTGGCACGGCGTCGGGCCACCGACGAGCACTGGCGCCGGCTGGAGGAGGTCCTGTCCGTCTTCTGGGACGTGGACATCCCCCCCCCGCGCTTTGGGGATGTCGCCACCGCCAACCGCGCCTGGCGGCTGCGGGCCGCCGACGCCGGGCACCTCTTCTGCTTCCGGCAGCTCACCACGGTCTTCCCCGGCATGCAGATGGTGTGCTTCGACGCGGAGATCCGGGCCGCAGCCGGCGCGGCCGGGCTGCCGCTCTGGTCCCCGGCGCGCTGAGGCCCGCGGGGCGGACGCCCGGTCGAGGCCGACCGGGGGTTCTCCGGGGGACGCCGGTCCCGTGGGTCCCATTCCTCCCATGAGTCCCCTACGTCCCATTCTCCCGACCCATCGCCGGCCGCCGACGGAAGATCCTCAGAAGTACCAGTGCCAGGTGAGGGCGATCTCGGGCTCGTGGTCGCTGCGGAGGCGGTGCAGGCCCACGCGCACTCCCACGGCCTGGTTGGGCGTCACGCGCCAGCGCTGGGCCAGCCAGGTGTCGAGATCGGGGTGCGTATCGCCGGCCACGAAGTAGAGCGCCCGGCAACCGAGCTGCAGCCGGCAGCGTTCCGTGAGCGGGTGGTAGAGGCCGGCGGAGACGCCTGGCCCCAGGGCCACGCGGTGGTCGATGCTCCCGGCCTGGACCTCGACCTCCGGGAGGGCATAGGCCAGCCCGGCGGAACCCACACGCCAGGCCGCGCCCGCGCCGGCGCTGCCGTAGGCGATCAGGGCATCGTCATCGTCTTCGAGCGGGTCACGCCGGAGTCCCAGGTCAGCCTTCCACGAGATGGGCTGGAAGAACCGGTCCCGGGGAGAGAGGGACTGGACGCGGACCGCATCGAGGCGCTGTAGGTCAGGCGAGTCCTCGCCCTCGACCTGGCGCAGGACGACGCCCATGAAGTCGATCTGCGAGCCCGGGAGGTAGCCCAAGCCGGGGTCCAGTTCATCGTGGTAAGCCGGCCGCCAGCCGAAGTCGATGTAGTCGCGGCCGTCGGCGCTGCCGGCGCCGAGGGTGAGGCGCATGGAGCGGTGGCCGTAGTCAGGCGGCGGCGGGGCCGGTGCGTCGGCGTTCTCTGCCGGGGTTGCCTCCACCTGGCTGCGCGTGCCTAGGATCTCGAGGTAGCGCTTGGCATAGAGAGGTTGGGGCACGCGCTTGCGGCTGTAGCGGAGGCGGAGTTCCTCGGTGGCCAGGTCGAGGGCACGGGCTTTCTGCTCGGCCGGCCAGGTGGCGGCCAGGATGGTCTCGGGTGGCTGCTCGCCGCGGGTCACGGCCTGGGCCAGGTCGAGCTGGGCCGGACTGAGAGTGGCGGCCAGGGCGTAGAGCTGGGTCGAGCGGCTGGGGCGGTAGGTGCTGGCCTCGATGAGTCCAGCGTCACGCATGAGGCGGACCGTGTCCAGGGGGATGACCCACGAGCGGGCTTCCCCGTGCAGGTCGAGTCCGGGGCGGGCGGCGTCCAGGAGATAGAGCAGGTTGTAGGAGCAGTTCTCATCGAAGAAGTAGTACTCAGACCAGGTCGAGCGGAGTTCCCAGACGTGGAGCATCAGGCGGCGCACCTCCTGAGGGCTCAGATTGAGGCGGTACTCCCAGATGTCGCGCTGATCGATATCGTTGTACTGCTGCACCTTGGCGTAGTAGGGGACCACCGCATAGCGGCCCGGGTAGAGGCCGAAGATGCCCCTGAAGGCGAAGGTGAGACCATTGGTCTCGTTGGAGTCTGCGGCGTAGTTGATGGCGTGGTCGAGGAGCGCGCTGTCGAACTGGCTCTTGACGCACAGGAGGGTGTGGCCGAAGAGGGAAGCAGGGCTGTTCATGTAGGCGCTGGGGAAGATGGCCGAGACCCCTTGAGGCTGGATTCGCTCCAGCACCCGCTCGATCTCCTGGCAGCGCAGGACCGGCAACTGTTCCCGGGGGATCGCGAGTTGCTCCGAGAGCCATTCGAGACGGGCGGGGTAACGGTCGGTGGCGTGCAGGGCCCCGGCCGCGGCCGGGGCGCAGAGGGCCCGGAGGGTAGCCTCGAGCTCAGCGCGAGGGTCCCACTTCCCGTCGGGTGCCGCGAAGAACGCGGGGTCGTCGATCAGGCTGCGCAGCCCGAGGACGCCCCGTTCGTAGTGCAGGAGCACCCGCCAGTACGGCGAGTCTGCCAGGTCCATGGCCTCGGCTCTGGCGACCAGGGCGTCGATGGTCGCGGCGGCCATGGGCGCCGGGGGAAGGGGTACGGGGCCTGTCGGACCGCCTCCGAAACCATCGTGGAGGCGCCTGCCCGCGCCCGGGGCTGTAGGCTCCACGGTACCCGCGGTACACAGGACCGTCCCCAACAGGAAAAAGGTCGCGGCCAGAGCGCCGGCCGCGACCTTCGGACCCGTCCGACGACGGGCACTGCAATCAGGACTTGGCCAGTTCGTTGAGGGCCTGCAGCACATCCGTGTGCGTGACCTTCTCCGAACCGTAGATCGTGGCGAAGCTGGCCTTGGCGCGCTTGCAGAAGGCGCCCTTGCGGTCAGCGGGGACGCTCAGGAGTTCGGCGACCGTGTCCAGGCTCTCGCCCTTGCCCACGGCGATATCCCTGGCCAGGTTGTCCATGTTATTGGCGACGAAAATCTTAAGCGTCTCATTGCGCACCAGGGACTTGGGCTGTTCAGCGCCCAAGGTACCCGAGGAGATGGCGAAGGTCTGGTTGCCGAAGCAGCCATTGGTAGTGGCTGCGCAGATCTGGGACAAGAGGCCTTCCTGGCCGTTGAAGATCATGGTGCCGATACCGATACCGACGTTGTTCTTCGGGGTCTCGGCGTAGGCCACTGCCGGGGACTGCGCCTGGGCGCAGAGGGCAGCGAAACACACGATCGTGCAGACGATGGTAGGAAGATGCTTCATGGGTTGGGTACTCCTATGGCTGTGGGTTGCGCGTGGCGGGGCAGTGCCGGAGTGTGTGTGGCGAGGGGCCCTCCTTGTCTACACACTGGCAGACCTGCCGCCCCGGGTGAGGCACCATGGTCTCGCCAGAATGCCTCCCGAATATGGCCAGGCGCGCGAGCCTTGTCAACCCCGGTGGCGCGGCGACGACGGCCGCCGCACGCGCCTATCGCGCCCCTTCAGGGCTTGGTGGCGGGGGCACCGGGACCCAGCCCGCTGGGCTGGGCTGAGGGATTGCCGCACCTTCGGCGCTGAGGCCTCGGCCCCACGGCTCGCCCGCTGGCAATGGCCATGGCAGCGCCATAGGCACCAGCATGGCCGGCCGGCAGCGACGAGCGCGCCGACAGGCGCATTGCCGGCGGCTCCGAGGGCCCCATCGCCTGCTTCCCGACGTCGGATTGGCCCCCTGCCGACGTACGGGCACTTACTTCCGCCCGCCGGTACTAGCGAAGCTCTGCCCCAAACCGCCCAGAGCTCCCAGCGGCCTGGAGGCGCGGATCTTCCCCCGTCGCCCCGCGGGCTATGGCGGGACAGGCCGTATCCGCGCGGCGGCCTGCGGAGAAGCCGCCCTCCAGGGGGCATTCGTGCGGGCCGTGCGCCGGCCGCGCCGGAACCAGCATGCCCGCCGGGTCGCCAGAAGGCACCGTTGGCATCTACATCGAGACGTCCATCGTCAGCTACCTGGCGGCGCGGCGCAGCCGCAACCTGGTCGCGGCTGCGTGGCAGGAGACAACGTGGGGGTTTCGGGACCGCTACCGCACGGCGTACGACTTGTATACGTCTGAGCTGGTTGTGGAGGAAGCCTCCGTTGGCGACCGGGACGCCGTTGAGCGGCGTCTGGGTTTCCTCCGAGGGATCCCCGAGCTTCCGGTTGATGATGAGGTCAGGCATCTGGCGGCAGCGTTGCTCGCCGACGGTGCTGTACCGCCGAAGGCCGAGTTCGATGCCCTGCGCCCTGCCGTGGCGGCCGTGAACTCGGTGACGCTCCTCCTGACCTGGAACTGCCGCCATCTGCACGATCCCGCCGCCAAGCCCAGGGTCCGCGCCGTGTGCGTGCAACTCGGCTACCAGTGCCTGGAAAGCTCTACCCCACTGGAACTTACGGAGGGTAGGCCTGATGAGGGATGAGATCATCACTGAAGTGTGGCGAACCAGAGACGGCCTTGCAGAGAGATATGGCCACGATCTTGACGCCATTGTCGCGGCCATGCCTGCAAGAGAGCGGCGACCGCTGACCAGGGTCTGCAGGATTCGGAGGCCGAACCAGACGCTTCAGGGGACGGCCACTCGCCGCCCCTGAGCTACTCGGTTCGCCCGGCAGTGACGGTAGCGCTTGGCCTTTCCCCGGGTATGATGTATAGTCATACTGCGGTTCAACGGGAGACCAGTATGGCTGTTGCGAAGATTGCGATCACCATCGACGAGAGCATTCTCGTCGAGGTGGACCGGCTTGTGCGCCGGCACGTCTTCCCCAACCGCAGTCGCGCCATCCAGGAGGCCGTCGGAGAGAAGCTCCGTCGGCTGGCCGCGAATCGGCTGGCTCGGGAATGTGCGAAGCTCGACCCCAAGGCCGAGGAGGCGCTGGCCGAGGAGGGCATGTCCGGGGAGGTCGCCTCATGGCCCGAGTACTGAGGGGCGACATCCTCTGGGCTGACCTGAACCCCGTCAAGGGGCATGAGCAGGCAGGACTCCGGCCGGTTCTGGTCCTGAGCCCGGAGGTTTTCAACGACCGGTCTGGTACGGTGATTGCGCTGGCGCTGACCAGTCAGCCACAGAGAGCTGGGTTCCCTCTGACCTTGGAGCTGATGACCAGCGCGGCCCTTCCCAAGCCCACTTGGGTGAAGATCAGTCAGATCCGCACCCTGTCGGTTGAGCGCCTGGGCAAACGGATGGGCCACGTGTCAGACGACGAGATGAGCCAGATTGTGGAAGGGCTCAACGAGATCATCGGCGAACAAAGCGCTGCTGGCTACCGGCCCTGACGCGCCGCAGCCAGTGGCCTCGGGGTCACACCGAATGCCCCCCAACTTAAGGGCGGTCACGGGTCGATCTAGCCGTAGCGGATGCCGAGCAGACGCATGTCCTCGCGGATGGCATCGCACCTTTGCATTTCGGCCTTCTGGGC
>Ga0172371_10004317_pt1 | contig 21596 bp, 19 predicted proteins | sample Lak12m_FD_114543 | JGI IMG/M metagenome (GOLD analysis project Ga0172371, IMG submission 114543) | Freshwater microbial communities from Kabuno Bay, South-Kivu, Congo - kab_022012_12m | ecosystem: Environmental > Aquatic > Freshwater > Lake | place: Democratic Republic of the Congo: South-Kivu...
ACCCCGCTCTTCCCCTTTTCTGGAACTGACGAATTCTTTTTTGAGATTGTTGAGCAATGAGTGTAATGTGTGCATGTGCGAGGCTCCTATGGTTGTTTGTTTTGTGATGATTACAGCATACCATAAGTGAGCCTCGTTTTCACTAATAACTTATTGTTATTGATACAAAATAATCATTTTTCCTGTAAAAATTGGTCGAAAATAATGCAATGATTTCAATATGTTGCAAAAACTTTTTTCACAGCATAACACGCTGATATTTATGTACATTTTTTTTGCACGCAGGCTAATGGCAATTAATAACAACGTCATCGGTTTCATGAAGGCTGTGTAAAAAACGGGAAACTTCAGTTTATATGGTCCCGTATATTTTTTGATGCCAGAAATCCGAAAACCACCATCACGATCAATACATTTTAAATTAATGAAGGGGCGACCACCCTCATCAACGAGTTCTGTGCCTTTGTAAGATTGTCCTCTGTGTATGATAGCAAGATCGGAAATGCTGACAATCTTCCAATCCTCCGAAATCTGGCCAAGGGCTGAATCGATGAAGCGAGCGTGCTGGTGGCCGGGGAAGCGGAATTTGACAAACCACTCGCGGTAGAGGTTCTGCGCCATCTCCTCCAGAATCTTGATCCGCCGCAGGTTGTTCTCGATCAGGTCATCGTAGGCCGAGAGGATTGCCGCGATTTTTCGTTGGGTGGGGAGGGGAGGGAATGGGATCTCAACTCCCTCGATCTGAGAGCCACTCATGTTTGGTTGGGCCGCCCCATCTGCCAGCTTAAAAAAACGTTCTTGATATTCATCACTGGACACAACACACCAAAAGAACTGTTGATGAACATCGACAGGAACTAATTTTGCAATCCGTTGATTAAGTAAAAATTGTTGAGTGGACCGAAGCATACCAACCTTGCCTGCCGTTGCTCCGGTCATTGCGACCATAACATCCCCATTACAGATAAGAAATTTTTCAAGCTTGGGATTCAGCAACGATGCAGGCACACAATCAACATCATTGGTGTTAATTGAACCATCACCTATGATATTCTTGATTTTTATAACCGGAAGACCAACATCACACCAGTCTTTACTCTTGAACGCAAATCCAGGTATTACTTTGGCGACATCACCAATCTTTTTTGTCTGGAAAATTAATATGTTACCGCCCATTACTTCCCCACCAGAAAGCAAAAAGGTGACAAATTTATTATTCCCATCCCTGGCTCGGCCTGGGCCAACCGCAAGAGGGCACAGGCGTCCAGCACGTAGACGGGCTTAGGGCTCGCCATCCGCCCGGACCTCCTGCCGGTGTTCGTCGATCAACCCTTCGGCTAGGGAGCCGGTGGTCTTTAGCGAGCCGCAAAAGGCGGAAATGGGGTCGTTCGGCACCGGCCGCATCTCGATGTGGTCGCCAACCAGGGCAATTGCCAGCACAGAGCTCTTTTCGATGGCGAGGTGTTTACGAATCCGGGAGGGGATGACGACTTGGCCCTTGGCCAGGGTACGCACGGTCAGCATGGTGTACCTCCGTTCATTGGCTAAACTTCACTTGGCTTCAAAATCTGTTTTCCCTTGCCCGTCACCTGGTACTTCTGTTTGCTACTTGTTGGCTTGTCGGGGATAGTCATTTTAAGTAATCCTGCATCAAGCAACGGCCTTATGACTTGGTCCCTGAACTTAGTCCTGTTGGAACGGCCGGCAAGGGCCATCAACTCACCGATAGCCATTTCATCAAGGCAATTGTGCAATATTTCAACTTGGTCCCGACTTAGTCCCAACTTGGTCCCAACTTCACTAAAGTCTTTCCCGCCAACAGCAGCAAAGGCCTGGCCAGGTTTTCGGCGAATGACGGTGACAAAGCCATCGGTCTGTTTGAATTCAGGCTCCGATAGACCTGCCTCACGACAGCGCTCGATCATGTCGTGGATGCCGGTGCCCATCCGTTCGATGTATTTGGTCAGATAGAGTGGTTCGGCGATCAGCGGGTTGCCGGGATAGGAACCGTGAGGTTCGCGCAGGGTCTTGAAGGTCAAGGCCGGGGGCAGCGAGCCAGGGTTCCAGACCTCAAGCCGATCTGAAAACAACATCACCTGCACGCTGGCGTTGCTGCTGTAATCGCGGTGGGCGATGGCATTGACAATTGCCTCGGAGATTACTTCCGGCGGAATCTCGTAAGCCACCGGGGCCTGTGGGCCTGCGGCTCTGGTGCCGACCGCTAGGTCAATCTTGGAGAGCACGAAGTTGACAGCCTGATCCACCAACTCGAACAGATTGCCCTTGTAGACCTGATAGAAGGGGATGGGCTTGCGCACCTCGGTGCCATGAAAATGAGCGCACTTCACCTCGGATGAATAGACGAACCGTTGCGGCTCCTTGGCAAAGATCTGAGAACTCTTTCTGAACGTTGCTGATAACGGTGCGGAAAGCTTCATTGGCTGTTTCTGTTGAAGAGATAAGAGGATCTTTGTCGTCGCTCCACGGATTAAGAGACGTCCTGATCCACCAAGCAAATCAGGATAAAATTTTGAAATTGTTTGCAATTTTATAGACTGCGCAGGTGCTTCCTTACTCCGATTCCAGCAACTTGGCCACATTCCCGGCGATCCGCTCTTCCAAGTCCCTGGCCTCGGCGTTCAAGGTCTCCAACTCCTCGTTCAACTCCTCCAGCCGTTCCTTGAAGTCGAAGTCCTCCTCGGCCCGGGCAGCTATCCCCACATAGCGGCCAGGGTTGAGGCTCCAGCCCTGGGCCTCGATCTCGGCAATCGTCGCCACCTTGCACAGGCCGGCGACATCGACGTATTTGCCCCCGGCGAAGTGCTCGGCCAGCAGCCCGGCGCTGTCGTGCAGGTCTTCAACGGCCTCGCCCCGGTAGAGACGGACGATATTGGCCAGGAACTCGACCTGGGCCGGGGTCCAGTCCCGGTGGGCGCGGTCAATCTGGCGGTAGATATGGCGGGCGTCAAGGAACAACACCTGATCGGCCCGGGGGGTCTGGCCCTTGCCCCGGTCAAAGAACCACAAGGTGCAGGGCAGGGTCACGGTGTAGAAGAAGTTGGAGCCCACCGCCACCATCACATCCACGCCCCGGGCCTCGATCAGTTGCCGGCGGATATCGAGTTCCGAGCCCCGGGCGTCCGAGGCGGAGTTGGCCATGACGAATCCGGCCCGGCCAGTGGCGGAAAGGGCGCTATAGAAGAGTTGAATCCACAGGGTGTTGGCATTGTCGGTGCGCGGCAGGCCGAAGGGGAAACGCGGGTCGTCCTTGAGCCGGTCTTTGTCCACCCGGTCAACATTGAAGGGCGGATTGGCCATCACAAAGTCGAACTTGCCGGTGGAACTGTGCAGGTCTTCGTAATAGGCGTTGCCTTGACGGATGTCACCGGCCAGGCCATGCACGGCCAGGTTCATCTTGCCCAGCCGCACGGTCTCGGCCACCTTCTCCTGGCCAAAGACGCTGAGCTCGGCGCTGGGGTTCCGTTTGTGCTCCGCCACAAAGCGGGCGCTCTGCACGAACATGCCACCGGAGCCGCAGGCCGGGTCAAAGATGCGGCCATGGAAGGGCTCGATGACACCGACGATGAGCTGCACGATGGCGGTGGGGGTGAAGAACTCGCCGCCCTTCTGGCCCTCGCTCATGGCAAAGTGGCCCAGGAAGTATTCGTAGATCTTGCCGAAGGCGTCGCCCTCGATGTCCATGGGCACCGAGTTCATGGTCTTCAGCAACTCCTTCAGCAGGGAGTTTTCAAACCGGTTGTAGGTCTTGGGCAGCACGTCCTTGAGGTCTGGGTTCTCCGCCTCGATGGCCCGCATGGCGTCGTTGATGGCCGCCCCGATATTGGCCCCCTCCGGGAGCTTGATCAAGGCCGAGAAACGTGCTGTTTCTGGCAGATACAGAACGCCCCGCGCCTGATAGTCCGCCGGGCCGATCTTCCGCCGCCCACCCCCAGCGCCTTCCAACTCCTTCGCCGCCGCCTGAAACTTGTGATCGGCATAACGCAGAAAGACCAGGCCCAACACCGGCACCGAGTATTCCGAAGACTTCAACTTGGAGTTGGCCCGCAGCTCATCCGCCGCCTGCCAAAGCCGTGATTCGATGGTGCTGCCGTTATGATTCATTGATTCTCCATGGGATTGTGACCATACTGCGCCTCGACATACCGTTCACTTCCGTGTAACTCTCCACCTTCTTGTCTAGGAAGGTGCCAAAACCGGGAACCGTCCCTGGCCAGGAGTGCCGCAGATGTGGTGCTCCTGGCCAGGGACGGTTCCGTTCGCCCTGAGCCTATCGAAGCTCAGGGCGAACAGGAAAAGCAGGCTTGTGACAAGGCGAGCTTGATAACCCTCGGCAAAGGTGGGCTCATCATACCGTCAAGTGATCGGCTTGGGCAAGAGGCACGCTCAATTTTCTTAACGAGCCATTGCCTTCGACCTCGACCTTGCAAAATCCGCTCAGCCACTCCATACCACAGAAATATCACCCCTCCCTAAAACAAGGGGGGACTGAAAATAGTCCAATGCGCCTGGGTTTAGGGATGGCAGGATGACGAGAAAAAAGGAACAAACACCTTCAGCCCTCATCATCACTGACCATCCCTTCTCTTTTTTGTCCCCCACGAGGCCATGCCGGTAGAAAAAAATGTGGCCCATTGACCTAAGTCAAGGTTTTCACCACGGCCATCCACTATGGTGGGAGACAGGCGCCGACAGCAATGATTCCCTATTATTCACAAAACACAAGGAGGAGAGGAAATGAATAAACGCTTGAAGACAGGAACTATAACTTGGATGATAGGCCTGCTGTTCGCCATGCCGCGAATTGGTCTTGCCGCCGAAAGTAATTGTGTAACTTGCCATAAAGAGGTGACTCCGAATATCGTTAGCGACTTCCTGTCCGGGGCCATGGGCAAGTCCGGGCTCGACTGTTCAGCCTGCCACGGTAGTGCCCACACCAGCAAGGACGACGTCGCCAAGGCTACGCTACCCACCGAAAAGACCTGCCAGAAATGCCATGAAGAACAACACGCCCAGTACGCCGACGGCAAACATGCCCTGGGTTGGGTGGCCATGTCGTCCATGCCCACCAACGGCATTCAGCCACACCCCTATATTCAGGGGATGAAGGGGTGTGGCGGCTGCCATAAGGTTGGCATCCGCGATGAGCCCACCAAGGCCGCCGCGACCTATGGTTCGCCCTGCGACTCCTGCCATACCCGGCACAAATTCTCCAAGGCCGAAGCCAAGAAGCCCGAGGCCTGCCAGACCTGCCATATGGGCTTCGACCACCCACAATGGGAGATGTGGTCTGGCTCCAAGCACGGGGTTATCTATCAGACCGAAGGCGACACCGGTCGCGCCCCTGTTTGCCAGACCTGCCACATGCAAGAGGGCAATCACCGGGTAATGACCGCCTGGGGCTTCCTGGCCCTCCGCCTGCCAGAAGATGATGCTGAGTGGATGGGCTACCGCACCACCATCCTCAAGGGTCTGCATGTCCTCGATCCCAAGGGGAACGCCACCCCACGCCTCGATTTGGTCAAGGCAGGCAAGATCGCTCGGCTGACCAAAGAAGAGTGGCAGGCCGAACGCGATCGGATGCTCAACGTCTGCAGCAAGTGTCATAGCCGGAAATATGCCAAGACCAACCTGGAAAACGCCGATGCCATGATCAAAGAGGCCGACAAACTGATGGCCGAGGCCATCGAGACGGTAGCTGCTCTCTACGATAAGGGTGTCATCAAGTCCGAGGCCAACAAGGATGCCTATCCAGACCTCCTGACCTTCTACGATGCTATCACCCCTGTAGAGCAGACACTATACGTCATGTTTCTTGAACACCGGATGCGGGCCTTCCAAGGCGCCTTCCACATGAACCCAGACTACGTCACCTGGTACGGTCTGGCCGAAATGAAGAAGGATTTGGTGGAGATCAAGCATGATGCGGCAACCATGCTGAAAGAAGCAGGGAAGTAATCTGCCTACCACCAGAGAAACTGGGCTATTTTCACTCCCCCCTTGTGGTGGATAAATCCCTGTTGGCCCTAACTCCTTGGCGGCACAGTATTTCGCCATCTTTTTGATCACGAATTGTTAGCCCTAAGCCAGAAAGGGACTAAAACCGTGTCCAGCGGCAGGCGAGCGATTGCAAAAAATTGCCGCCTGCCGCTGGACGTTTTTGGGCCAAACCATCACCAATTCATCATGCACAACAAAGGGATTCCTTATGCCAAACAACATCTCACCCCGTAACCAAACATATAACATTGTCCCAGGCCCAAAGATGGGGATGGTCACCCCTGATTTTTTGGAAACCGTCGCCAGGGTTGCCAGGGAGCACAAAATTCCTCTGCTCAAATTTACTGAGGCTCAACGTCTGGCTCTGATTGGTCATCCCCCTGAGGAGATCGAACATATCTGGCAGGAGCTCGGCCACAGCACTGGGCCACAGAAACCAGTTGGCATTCACTACATCAAGTCCTGTCCGGGTAAGCGCTGGTGCAAATACGGCCTTCAAGACTCATTGGCCCTCGGCGCGGAAGTAGAGAAGGCCCTGCTCGGCCTCCCTCTGCCCGCCAAGACCAAGGTTGGGATCTCCGGCTGTTCAATGAACTGCTGTGAGGGATTTGTTCGGGATCTTGGTGCCTTTGGCAAAAAAAATGGATGGACCCTGGTTTTTGGCGGCAATGGAGCCGGTCGGCCTCGTTTCGGTGATATCATCGGCGAGGGCTTAACGGATGACCAAGTGCTGGCCTTGGCCGAAAAGGCACTGAGATATTACAGCGCAAACGCCCGCAAGCGGGAGCGGACGGCGCGGTTCATGGATCGTACCCCGCTTTCTGATTTGCAGAAAGCGTTAGAGACTCCATGAACATCTCTTGCGGACAGAACGCACCTCCCAGGAGCCTCCAGCGCGCCTCTGCTGGCGCCAAATGACGAGCAAGATGATCACAATGACGAGCTGGAGACCCCTAGCGATCTTCCTAAGAGGACAAGGAAGGTTCGTCTATCCACAATGACCCCTCGTTGACTTCCGGACTCGACTGCGTAGAGGATGCAGACGTTGTACTCTCGTTCAATTTGGAGGAGTTGGTTATAAATTGCCTGGTGCATTTGGCTCCCATTGTATCCGGCTGAATGCAGTATTTGCACTCTCTAAGGGCAGTTCACTTCGTGGAACCGGTTTGGTCGCCCGCCAGTCGGTTTCCCCCACCTCGCGAAATCGACGAATCGCTTCATTTATGGTTACCTGATTGATTTCGTCAACATTGATGACGATAATCAAGCCAATGCCATAGCTGTAGGAGCGGTCGGTTACGAATGATTCAAATATTTCCGGCGGTTCATGCAGAATGATTTCTTCGGTCAGTTTGTCTTGGTACTCATGATAGGTGAGCCCGGCATATTTATCGTAGATCAGTTTTGGCTTTTCTGCCAATCGGTACATGCGCTGGCCCTTTGACCAAATCGGTTCAAATTTCATTTCCGCTTCTGCAGATTGCTCTTCAGGAGTCAGCATCTTCCACGCTCGCGTATGGGCCAGATCTTCAACAACATCCCAGAATTCTCGAACGGCTGTGACGATGGTGGCATTCCAGATGGTCAGCCCGTCATCACCAAGGAAATAGGCGTCGGCCCATTGATTGTACAGGGCGGGACGTCCCGGTTCATTGAGGACATGACGACTGGTGAACTGGCCACCATAAAGCGAAGTGTCATTCCGTATCTTCTGCCGTAGCCTGATAAAATTGTCACGCTGCTTCCGGCGGGGAAGTCGCCCGTATGGAACTGTTGTCTTGTGCCGCATAGTTTTCCCCTTCACTTTCACCACTGACACTTTTCCTGAAAGCTGTTTATGCTTGGCTTTCTGCCTTGCCGTAAAAACAGTAAGCCAGTCTGAATGGTCTCGTTTTGACCTGCCATTTTTTCTTGCTTTGAAAACGACGATTAGCCTGCCGCCCGGATCGGGATAATCTTAGCCCCTGTCTTCAGTTCATCCAAGTAGTCCGCCCAGGCCTGCATCATCTTCTTACGCTCTGGCATGAACTTGGCGTAGTTGTAGGCCGCCCGGACATTGTTCCGTTCAGCATGGGCAAGTTGGCGCTCGATAGCGTCACGGTTCCAGCCTTGTTCGTTGAGAAGGGTTGATGCCATAGAGCGGAAGCCGTGTCCGCTCATCTCGTCTTTGGCATACCCCATCCGTCGCAATGCAGAGAGTACAGCGTTGCTACTCATCGGCCTTGAATCTGTGCGCGGGCTTGGGAACACGTACCGGCCATGACCGGTCAAGGGGTGGATTTCCAAGAGGACGGCTAGTGCCTGTCGGGATATGGGGACGATATGCAGGACTCCCGCTTTCATCTTCTCGGCCGGGATTCGCCATTCAGCTCCCTCAAGATTGAACTCTTTCCACTCGGCTTGCCTTAGTTCTCCTGGCCGGACAAAGACCAGGGGGGCCAGTTGCAGCGCGCAACGGGTGATGATGCCTCCACGGTAATCATCAATAGAACGTAGCAACCCCGCAATTTCCTTCGGGTCAGTAATGGTGGCCATGTGCTTGCCATTGGGCGGGGGGATGGCCCCTCGCAGGTCGCCCGATGGGTCACGCTCAGCCCGACCAGTGGCCACGGCATAGCGGAATACTTGTCCGCAATTCTGTTTTACTCTGTGTGCCGTTTCAAGAGCCCCTTTCGCCTCAATTCTTTGGAGTGCCGTAAGCAGCTCCGGTGCTGTGATGGTTTTGATAGGCCTTGCCCCCAACCAAGGGAAGACAAAAATTTCAAGTCGGCGGATGGTTGTCTTGGCATGACTGGCAGCCCACGAGGGAGAAAACTTGGCGAACCATTCTCTGGCAATGATTTCGAAGGTCTCTGTCTCTTGGTTGCCTGCCGCCTTCTGTGCCTTCTTCGTGTCGCTAGGGTCAACGCCGTTTGCCAGCAAGGCCCTGGCCTGATCCCGCTTCTGTCTGGCCTTGGCAAGTGAAACGTCAGGGTAAGCGCCAAATGCCACTTTTTTTTCTTTACCTGCGAAGCGGTATTTGAAATTCCATAGTTTGCCGCCGGTCGGCGTGACCAGTAAGAAAAGCCCCCCGCCATCGAAAAGTTTCTTTGGTTTTTCAGTTGGCTTGATCGTTCTGACCTTGGTGTCGGTGATTGGCGCAATCCTTTTAGGCATGGGGGCTACCTCTGTTTTAGGGGCTTCAATCTTTCCATGGGGGGCTTTTGCTCTTCAATAAAGCCCCCAAATCTATTGGATTTCAATATAACTTGTTGGACATTGCAGGACAATAAAAAAAGAAAAGGCCCGATTTCTCGGGCCTTTGTGGACAGTATCGGACGATACTGGATTTGATGATGGTGGAGGCGCCGGGAGTTGAACCCGGGTCCGAAAATACTCCCCCTCAAGCGTCTACATGCGTGTCCCTGATTAATTGCTTATCGCGCCGCAACCCCTCCAGGGCCAAGAGGTTTTTGGCGCTATCCCGCTAGAGTTTCGCCAATCAGCGGCAGGAGCACCGAAGGGCTATCCCATGAAGTCGGCGTCCGCATCCCACCCCATGGGAGAGGGCGAGAGAAGACGGTAGCCGGGATTAAGCGGCTACAGCGTAGTTATAGTCGTCTGCGACTGTGTTTAGGTTCTTCTTTTTTACGAGTGTGAAGAAAACTCGGCATGCAGCCTGGGCTTATGTACCCCCGTCGAAGCCGTTTCGCCCCCCCTGTTGAAGTTGGTTTTGGCCGAGATGCCGAGGCATCTCCTTTGCCTGATTACGGCACTCGGCAATTTATCATTATCCGATCACTTACTTGTTGCCGAGCGGCTAATAACGATTGCCTTTGTTTAAGCGATTCATTTCACGGTCGTTCTCTCGCCCCTTGATGGCCTCCCGTTTGTCGTATAGCTTTTTCCCGCGGGCTAGTCCCAAGGTCAGTTTTGCCTTGCCATTGGCCTTAAAGTAAATCTTTAGAGGGATTAAGGCAACCCCCTTTTCCTGAACCTTGCCAATTAGTTTTTTGATTTCTTTTTTGTGGACGAGTAGCTTCCTCACTCGCAGAGGGTCAGGGGGGGCGTTGGTGGTAAAGGTGTAGGGGGAGATATGGGCGTTAAAGAGAAAGAGCTCTCCCTTGACGATCTTGGCGTAGCCGTCACGGAGGTTGGCCTTGCCTGCCCGCAGCGATTTTACCTCAGGGCCGAGGAGCATAAGGCCTGTTTCGATTTGGTCTTCGATGAAGAAGTCGAAGGCGGCCTTTTTGTTGGAGCCTACCACCTTGTTGGTTGGCCCCTGGGCCGGTTTTTTGGGATGTTTGTTCATGGTCTCCTGTCTCTAAGCCCCGCCACTGATGCGGATTGCTTCTTGGTAGGTTGTGATACCGCCGAGGATTTTGTTCCAGGCGTCGGTGAGGAGTGGTGTCATGCCCTCTTGGATAGCTAGGGCTCGCAGCGAGGCTTCGGGTGCGTTGCTGGTGGTCAGGTGGCGGAGGGCATCGCTCATGGGGAAGATTTCGAAGATCCCGCAACGGCCCAGGTAACCCGTGCCTCGGCATTGTTGGCACCCTTTTCCTCTGCTCAGGGTCAGAGGGCCAGTTGCCGTTAGCGGAAAGCCAAGATCCTTGATTTCACTTGCCTCTATCGAAAACTGTTCGGCACAGTGGGGACATATTGTCCGCACGAGTCGTTGGGCCATGGCCCCCAGCAGGGTTGAGGCAATGAGAAAGGGTTGCACGCCAAGGTCGATTAGCCGAGCGATGCTGGATACTGCGTCATTGGTGTGCAGGGTGGAAAAGACCAGGTGGCCGGTGAGAGCGGCTTGGATGGCATAGCGCGCCGTTTCGAGGTCGCGGACCTCGCCGATCATGATGATGTCCGGGTCTTGGCGCAGGATGTTTCTCAGGATGCTGGAGAAGGTGACATCGGCGGCGCTCTGCACGGAAATCTGATTGAACTCCTCATGCACCATTTCCACCGGGTCTTCGACGGTGATGATGTTTTTGTCCGGGGTGGCGATATTCTTGAGGGTTGAATAGAGCGTGGTCGATTTGCCGCTGCCCGTGGGGCCGGTGATCAAGATCAAGCCGTGAGGCGCGACGGTAAATCCTTGATAGATCGCTAGATCCCTTGGTGATAGTCCAATATGGGCCAGGTCTTGGAAGAGGATATGAGGGTCGAGGATCCTGAGAACTGCCTTTTCACCAAAGGCCACTGGTACGGTGGAGACCCGGATCTCGGCCTCGTCGCCGCCGTGGCTGACCTTGATGCGACCATCTTGGGGGCGGCGCTTTTCGGCGATATCGAGGCGTGACAGGGATTTGATGCGGGAGATGATGGCTGGATGCACCACCTTCGGCAGGTTGTAGATGGTGTGTAATATCCCGTCGATCCGGATGCGGATGACGCTCTTGTCTCGTTTGGGCTCAATGTGGATGTCGCTGGCCCGCTGTTCGAAGGCGTAGTTGAAGAGATGGTCAACGGCACCCTTAATGTGTTGATCGGATGAGGCGATTTCGGTGGTGGAGGCGATGTTGACGTACTGTTCGAGGTTGCCGAGATCGACATCAGCGCCTTTGATATTGGTCTCGGCTGCGGCGATGGAGGATTGAAATCCGAAGAATTCGGCAAGGATCTTACGAATGTCGCTCTTGGTGCTGAGGTAGGGTTGAATTTTGATCTGATTGGCTCGCTCAATCTCATGCAGGACTTGTCTGTTTTGGGGGTCGTAGAGGGCAACGTCAAGCACGCCATTCTTGATGGCGAAGGGAAGGAGGAGGTGCTTGATGGCGAAGGTTTGTGGGATGGTTTTGGTGACGGTCTTTAGATCCAGTTCGAGGGGGTCAAGTTTTTTAAAGGGTAGGCCTTGGTCTTTGGCGACCTGCCTCATGATCAGCTCCTCAGTCAACTCTTGGCCTGGGCTATCGATCAGCTCAAAATGCAATGAGCTGATGATGTCAATCAGGTCGGGCGGGGGTAGGGGAGGGGCTCCCTGGGTGAGGCTTGTCTGTTGCTGACGGAGTAACTTGGCGCGTTGTTGGTTTTTTTGGAGGAGGAGCTTCTCGTGTTGTTCGCTGCTCAACAGGCGGGACTTGATGAGGATGTCTGTGAGGTAGGATTCTTGGAGCACCGAATTTGTCCTTGGTTGTCGCAGAGGTATGGGGAAGGGGCTGGTTGGCCAGGGGGGCGGGCCGATGGAATTTGTTTTTCTGCCTACTATAATGGGAATCAAGCTAACTGTAAAATTATTATTTTTGTGGCTGATATCGTGATGATCTCCGGTTTCAAAAATACAGGATATGGATTATATACCCCGCTGATGGCGATGGGGGAGGCGGACAATCTTTTGCTGGGAGACCATGCTGATGACGGTTGGAAAAGATATTTTTGTCTGTGATGTCAAGGCAAATGACGACGTTAATAGCCTGTTTTTGGTCAAGACCATGCGTCTGTCAGAGACCAAGGCTGGCAAGCCATTTTTGGCACTTGAGTTGATGGATCGCACGGGGGAGGTGATTGCTCGTGTCTGGGATGAGGCCGATCGTCTGGCCTCAGAATGCCCTGCCGGTTCGGTGGTACGAGTTCTTGGCCAGGCTCAGGTTTATAAAGGTGCGCTTCAGCTTAAGGTGACAAGTATCGCTAAGGTTGATCTTACACAGGTTGATTGGGCGAGATTTTTGCCAACAACCTCATGTGATATTGGGGAGATGGCCGAGGAGATACTCGCTGTGATCTCTGCCCTCCCTGATCATGATATTCAACGTCTTTTGCTGGCGGTGGTTGGCGATCAGCCACTATGGAAGGCCTTTATGAGCGCACCGGCGGCCAAGTCGATGCACCATGCCTATATCGGTGGGCTGTTGGAACATAGCCTTGGCATCTGTCGGTTGGCGGATCGGGTGTGCGGCCTTTACCCGTCGATCAATCGTTCGTTGCTGATTGCGGGCACTCTTTTTCATGATCTTGGCAAGGTGCGAGAATTTTCCTTCGCAGTGCCTCCCTTTGATTATTCCGATCAGGGCCGTTTGCTCGGTCATATGGTGATCAGCCTGGAGATCTTGCAGGAGAAGCTTATCGCCCTTGCCCCCTTTCCAGAGCGTACGGCAATGATGATCAAACACCTGATCATCAGTCACCATGGCCGCTATGAGTTTGGCTCACCAGCCCTGCCGATGATTCGCGAGGCCTTTGTCCTCAACTTTCTTGATGACCTCGACTCCAAGATGAATTATTTGGATCGCTTGAGTCGTCAGGCCCCGGCCGCAGACTACCAATGGACGGAGTATCAGCGCACGATGGAGCGCTTCCTGTTCGTGACCGGCCCGGCTGCGCCGCGCGCGACTGACGATGACCTGGGTCTTGGCTCCGAGGCTGAACTCGGGGAGCGGCAGGCCTCACTGTGGGGGTAGGGGAGTGGCTGCCAGCAGGTTTGCCGATGTCCTTGGCCAGGATAAGGCCAAGCTGATTCTTAAAACGGCCTTTGCTCGTCACAAAACCAGTCACGCCTACCTGTTTCAAGGCCCGGCTGGGGTGGGCAAGAAAATGACCGCTCGGGCCTTTGCCACCTTTGTGAATTGTTTGACGCCGGATGCTGAGGATGGCTGTGGGCAGTGTCGGTCGTGTCGGAAGATGGCCTCGGCTAATCACCCTGATTTTGTTGAGATCCTTCCTGAGAACGGCAAGCCCCAGATCGCTATTGATCAGATTCGGGAGTTGAAGAAGGGGCTGTCCTATCTCCCTGTTGAAGGCGGCTATCGCTTGGTGCTGTTGGCCGATATTCAGCAGACCATGGTTAGGGCGGAGGTGGCGAATAGTCTGCTTAAGACCTTGGAAGAACCGCCAGCCAGGACGGTCTTTGTCTTGACCGCGATTGAGGCGGCGGGTATCTTGCCGACGATTATCTCGCGTTGCCAGGTGGTTCCCTTTTATCCTTTGCCCTACGCCTTGGTGAGTAGCGTCTTGCAGGGTGATGGTTTGCCCGCAGAGCAGGCCATCGCGATGGCCTCGATTGCGGAGGGCAGTATTGGCAGGGCCAGGGGCTTAATCAAGACCGACCTCCTTACGTTGAGAAAAAGGATTGTTGAGGGGCTCATCGACCTCTCTCCTTCGCAACCGGGCGTGGTCGAGAGTGTGTTTGCCCTGGCGGAGCAGGCAGTGTCGTGTCAGGGTGAGCTTGGTGATTTGTTAGAGTTGTTGAAAATATGGATCAAGGATCTGTTGGTTTTTGGTGCTGGCGGCCGGGAAGACTCGCTGGTCAATCGTGATTTGAGTCATACGTTGCCCTTGGCGGCTAAACGTTGGGGGGCGGATCAGCTTGCCCAACGCTTAGCGTTGCTTGGTCAGGCACAGAGGCAGATTCGTCATAACTGTCAGCGGAGTTCGGTCTTGGAAGTCCTGTTTTGGGGCTTTATTGGCGGGGCATGAACTCCTCTTGGCTGGTACCTCCTTCTCCCTTGGTGTAGAATATTATGGTAAGTGAACCTTTGGACGTTGTTGTGGAAGCTTTGCCGGAAGAGGCGACGCCGGTTAAAGAGCAACAAAAATTGTTTCATATCCGCTTTCGGGAGGGCCTTCATCCTCAGGCCGCATGTTCGCGGATCCTGGACTTGGTCAAAGGGGATGCTGTCATGGTGCAATCCGATCATGGCCCTGAATTTGCCATGATCTGTGGTTCTGGCATTGAGTTACCGCCGGTCAAACTTGATAAGCCGTTGCAGGTGTTGGCTATTATCCGGCGGGCACATCAGGATGAAGTGAATCGCTATCAGAATCTGCTGCAGCGAGAGCAGGAGGCTAAGCGCTACTGCCAAGTGCTTATTGAGACACTTAAGCTGGGCATGAAACTCTTGCAGGTGCAACGCTATTTCAACGGTAGCAAGGTGATCTTTTACTTCAGTGCTGAGACTCGGGTGGATTTTCGGGACTTGGTCAAGTCGCTGGTGCAGGAGTTTCGAACCCGGGTTGAGATGCGCCAAATTGGGGTGCGTCATGAGACGCAGATGTTGGGTGGTTTGGGTGGGTGCGGTCGAGAGTTGTGCTGTGGTTTATTTATGAAGGATTTTGTTCCGGTTTCTATCAAGATGGCTAAGGAGCAGGACCTGCCTCTCAATCCGAGCAAGATTTCTGGGGTGTGCAATCGCCTGTTGTGCTGCCTAACTCATGAGTATGAAACCTATAAGACGTTAAAGAAGGGGATGCCTAAGGTTGGCCGCAGTCTTACCTTTGAGGGGAAGGCATACAAGGTCAACAGTTGTAAAACGTTACATGGCACGGTCAGCGTGACAGCTGTTGACGATGCCCGGGATGTTCGGGTCTTGACCCGTGAGGAGTGGGAAAGCGGCGTCTCCGCTGTTGTTACAACGGAGAAAGAGGAGTGGCAAGGGCCTGCGAAGTCTGGGAGGATGGCTGGCTCTCGGCAGGAAGTTGGTTCTCGGGCACCACGGGTGAAACCGTCGCCGGGGAGGTCACCCGCTCGGGGTGAGGCAGGGGCTCGCTCGCCGTCTTCCTTTGTCAAGGGAGGTGAGGTTGTTTCCCGCACGAGTGAGCCGAGGGCGCCTTTCCCCCCAGGGAAAAAAGCCGGGGCAAGGCCCTCGGCAGATGGCACTTCAGAGACAGTCAAACATCAGGTGCTCAAGCCGGAGCCCAAGCAGGCAGAGGCGGGAGCTCCGCTGGCACCCCAGCCCCCTCGTCCCCCCCGACGAGCGAAGAGTCGGAAAAAAGGAAAAACACCATGAGTGTCTACGTTACGACGCCAATCTTTTATGTGAACGCCGAGCCCCATTTGGGCCACGCCTACACCACCGTTGTTGCCGATGCCTATAGTCGTTATCAGCGTTTGATGGGGCAAGATGTTCGATTCCAGACTGGAACCGATGAGCATGGAGATAAGATTGCGGCGGCGGCTGAGCTTGCCCAGCTCACCCCCCAGGCCTACGCTGATCGGATTAGCGGTATGTTTCGTGCTGTTTGTGACCCGTTGCAAGTCAAGTACGAGCACTTCATCCGCACGACCGATGCCGGACATCGTCGGGTGGTGCAGGCGGTTTTGCAACGGCTCTACGATCAAGGCGATATTGTGCTCAGTGATTATTCAGGGCTTTATTGCCAGGGTTGTGAGCGATTTCTAACCGAGAAGGAGCTGGTGGGGGGGCTCTGTCCCGATCATCAGAAGGCCCCGGTTGCGATCACCGAACAGAATTATTTTTTCAAGATGAGTCGTTACCATGCTTGGTTGGTTGACCATATTAAGGCCAATCCCGAGTATATCACCCCAGAGCGGTATCGGAATGAAGTCCTCTCCTTTCTGAGCGAGCCTTTGGAAGATCTTTGCATTTCGCGTCCGATCAGCCGGTTGACCTGGGGGATACCGTTACCCTTTGACCAGAACTTTGTTACCTACGTTTGGTTCGATGCCCTGTTGAACTATCTGAGTGGCTTGGGATATTTCCCCGATGGGGAATCTGCGGAGGATTACTGCCGCTATTGGCCGACTGCGGAACATATCGTTGCCAAGGATATCCTGAAGCCCCATGCCATCTACTGGCCTACCATGTTGCAGGCGATGGGGGTGAGCCCCTATAAGAGGCTTCATGTCCATGGTTACTGGAATGTCGATGATACCAAGATGTCCAAGAGCATCGGCAATGTGGTACGTCCCTTAGATTTGGTGGCTACGTATGGCAGTGATGCGGTACGCTATTTTCTCTTGCGGGAAATGTCCTTTGGCCTCGACTCTTCGTTTTCGCACGCGGCCCTGGAGGCTCGCTATAATTCCGACTTGGCTAATGATTTGGGCAATCTCTTTAGCCGGACAATGGCGATGGTGCAGAAATTTACCAACGGGCAGGTGCCGGATGGTGAGGGTAAGCACTCGGCGCAGGATCAGCCTTTAATTGAGGCGACTCAGGGGATGGTGACCGAATTTTGTCGTCAGCTTGCCGACTTCCACTTTCATCGAGCCTTGCAGGCGGTATGGGAGGTGGTGAGTTTGGCCAACAAGTATATCGTCAGCAATGCCCCCTGGCAATTGGCCAAAGAGCCGGGAGAGGTCGGGAGGCTGCACGCAGTTCTCTACAACTTGCTTGAGGTCTTGCGGCTGATTGCCTTGCCGCTCAATGTGGTGATGCCTGAGACGGCGGGTAAAATGGCGAGGGCCTTGCGACTTGAGGGGGAGCCGGATTTTCTTACTCAGGCTAAGTGGGGTGGGGTGTTGAAACCAGGGGTGGTTGTTGGTTTGGAGGAGCCCCTGTTCCCGCGTCTCGATCAGCAACAAGGGGCGAGCACTCCGCCGAGGCAAGCCAAGGCCCCTCAGGGAAAAGCATCGCCATCGTCGGGTGCGGTTTCTCCTGTAGGCCTTGAACAAGAAGGCCTTATCACCGTTGATGAGTTTAAGCGGGTTGATCTGCGGGTGGCCACGGTGGTGGCGGCGGAGAGGGTGGCTAAATCGGATCGTTTGCTCAAGCTGACGGTTGAGGCCCCGGAGCGCCGGACAGTGGTGGCGGGGATTGCCGAGTATTACCAGCCGGAGGAGATGATTGGCCGACAGGTGATTGTTGTGGCCAATCTGAAACCGACTAAGCTGATGGGAATTGAGTCTCAGGGCATGGTGTTGGCGGCTAAGAGTGATGGACATCTCGTGCTCTCAACCGTGGCCGGTGAGGTCGTCGCTGGAGTTAAGGTCGCCTGATGGCAAGCAAGGGGGCGGGGACATCGACGCAGGGCCGGACGTTTTTACAACGTAGTGCTCGCCTCTACGAGGGGGAGAGCTGGTGGCTCTGTGACCAGAGTGGTGAGGTGCGTGGGCTGTTGCTTCTTGATGATGGTGAAGACCTTTCTCTCTTGCGTGAGGATCTCAGCCGACTGTCAACTTCGGACTGTCGATTTGTCCGAGGTGAGCCCGGCGTGACAGGAAAGCCTCTGGCCGTCTCCCCTCTGCGGGGCAGTTCGACGGCGATGGATTGTCAGGTAACTGTTGAAGAACGTACCCAGCTTTTTGGGTTTTTACGAAAGGGGTCAGGCCGATGACAGCGCGACAGATAGGGAAGGGGCCACAGGTCATTTGTGTCAGCAGTGGTAAGGGTGGGGTGGGAAAGACCTCGATCACGGTCAATCTCGCCGTGGCCCTAGCTCAGGCGGGGAGGCGGGTGTTGCTCGTCGATGGTGACCTTGGGCTTGCGAATGTCGATATCGCCCTCGGGCTTTCTGTCACCCACACCGTTCGTGAGACGGTGGAAGAGGGAAAGGCTTTGGCCGACATCCTGGTGTCGATTGAACCGAATTTTTTCGTGTTGCCCGCCAGTTCTGGGGTGCCGGAGATGGCCAGTCTCTCGGAGGAAGAGCAGGCCTTTCTGACTGGCGCACTGGAAGACATCATGGGCGATTTTGATTATGTCCTGATTGATTGCGCGGCAGGTATTGGCGAGTCGGTATTGTGGTTTAACCGTTGGGCGGATCATAGCGCGGTTATCTTAGCCCCCGACCCAACCTCCATGACTGATGCCTACGCCCTGATCAAGGTGATGGCGGCTCAGTTCTCTCGTCGTGAGTTCTTCTTGATTGTCAATAACGTCAAAACCCAAAAAGAGGGGAGGGAGCTGTTTGCTAGTATGGAGGCGGTTCTGAAGAGTTTTTTGCAGATTGACCCTGAATTGATAGGGATGCTTCCCACAGATCCCGTTGTCTCCAAGGGGATCCGGACGCAACGGCCGTTTTTGCTGAATGCGCCCGAGGCCAAGGCCAGTAAGGCGGTAAGGGCCTTGGCGAATCAGATCATCACCCGCTTTGAGTGAGGCCATATTCGCGCTTTTCTCTCCTCTCCTTGATTGTTCGCCAAACTCCTTCAAATTCCACACCTTAGTGAACCGTATGTTTATCTTGAGCAATTTTCTGAATGCCGTGGCCACCTTGGTCGATTTTGTCCTTTCTGCCTACATGTGGGTAATCATTGGTCGTGCGATTATCTCCTGGGTGAACGCCGATCCTTACAACCCAATTGTACGATTCCTGCACGAAGTCACCGAGCCGCTCCTTTTTCGCATACGGCGAGTGTTGCCAGTGGTAATGGGGGGGATGGATTTGTCGCCCATGGTGTTGATCATGGCGGTTATTTTTTTACAGAGTTTTTTAGTGCCGACACTGAAGCGCATGGCCTTCGCCCTTGGCGGTTGAAGGTGACGAGGGGGGCCTGTTCTCGGCGAGTTCTTTTGTTAACGTAACAGAGGAGTACACCATGACATTGATGCCAGAAGATATTCAATCAAAGCAGTTCCATGTCCGCTTTCGCGGCTTTGATGTGGAAGAAGTCGATGGATTTCTTGAGCAGGTAGCAGAGAATTTTTTGATGCTCCAGGAGGAAAATCGAACGGCAAAGGCCAAGATCGAGGCAATGACTCAAGAACTTGAGGGATTTCGCCAGGACGAAAGCTCGTTCAAGAGTGCCATTTTATCCGCTCAGAAGGTGGGGGATGAGATGAAACGAAAGAGCCGCAGTGATGCCAATCGTATGTTGGCCTTGGCCACGGCCGAGGTGACACAACTGAAGGACAAGGCCAATAGTGAAATTGCCGCTCTTGAGGAACGTGTTGAACAACTGAGAGGGATGCAAAGCAAGATTATGGCCGATTTACGAGGGGTGTTGAATAACTACCTCGATCAACTGAATACCTCGGAGGGCAACGCGCGATCAGTGGGGGCAAATCCCCTGGTGATGCCGACGCCTCAGGCCCCCCCTCCGGTATCAAAAAGGGTGGAGGTCGAGGCACCTCTTTACGAATCGATTACTGTGGATGATGAGGAAGGTTCTTGGTTGGCGCAGGCAGAAACTGAGTTGCACTCTGAAGACGTCGAGGCCGACAACGAGTCATTCTCCGGTCCGGCGATTGGTGGTCTTGATTTGGAGGAAGAACCGAGGGTGACGATCCCGGCACTCGATGATGAGGTGATGTTCTCGTTGGAAGATCCCCTCGATCAGGAAGTTGGGCGTCCTTTGCGGAGACGATAGATGGTCATTGCGCTCCGGTCTGTTGGTGACACTAGCGAGGGTGGCTGATGTTCATGCCCTTGGCGTAGGCCTGCTTGATGGTCTCCAAGGGGAGTGGGTTGTCCCAGTGGCCGCTGATCTTGGCGCTGAGCCAAAAGGTGAAGAAGAGGGTGAGCACCAGGGTGGGCAACAGCCACGGCGGGGTAGACCTCTGGTAGACGGTTACGGTGAGGCACTCCTTGGGGGGACAGACTGCGACGCACTCCAGGCAGGCGATGCACTCTGGGTTGCGCATGGTTGGCTTGCTGCTGATGTTGATTGCTGCGGGGCAAATCCGTTCGCATTTTTTGCAGTTGATGCAGGTGGCGGGCTGGCGTTTGACTTGGAAGGGGCTGATTGTAGCCAGTAAGCCGAGTAAGGCACCGTAGGGGCAGAGGTAGCGGCACCAGGGGTTGCGTATTAAGAAGGACAGCCCCAGTATCCCCAGCATGATCCCCCCGGCCAGACGGCTGGGGCTGAGGAAGAAGTAGAGCATCTTGACGTCAACGACCTTGTTGTAGTCGGAGCGCAGGAATATCTCGATAGCTGGTACCGACATTCTCCAGAGGATCAGGTAGATGAAGAGGGCAAGGAGAAGATACTTGATTGACAGCAGAGGGATGTCAAGCCACTGAGGGGGGGTACAGGTGGTTTTGAGCTTGCGTCCAACCATCTGGGCCAGGTTCGAGGCGAAGCCTATCGGGCAGATCCAACCACAAAACCCCTTGCGCAGGAGAAGGCCTAGGCTCAAGGCGGCGAGGAAGATGGTCAGTCCGGCGGGATGGGTCGAGTCGTATTGATGGGTGAGGATGAGTCGTTTCAGGCCAACCAGTGCCCCGATAGGAAGAAAGCCTTCAACCGCCGACGGGTGGTCGGCAGCGACGTTTGATGCCCCAATAGCCCATTGGTAAAAGAGGTAGAGTTGCCAGCCGCTGTATAGGCAGAATAGGGAAAAGGCGAGTTGTACGGCTCGACGGATGGCGGGGAGATGTCTTCGGTTCATAGTGGTTCTCCATACTTATCTGACTGCGGCTATGGTGCTTATATACTCGTGTTGACGATTACCGGCGCAGCGATGGTAGTCTTTTTTGAAAAAAAAAGCATTACATTTAGCCCCATGATTGGAGGGTTTGCGGTGAGTGGGCGGCTTACCTCTTTCGCTTGTTTAGGGGGAGGCCTTCGATTGTGGGGGGCTTGGCTGTCTTTTCGTGATTTTTGTCGACACCCAGCCTCCATCGCCGTTGTCGGGTGGGGCCGCCTGACAAATAAAATCCTTGACATTGGGACAGTATTTTTTATATTCCCCTCCTTTTTTGGAACCCCCTCTCTTCGGCATGTTTGTCCCCTATAGGTCTTTTTGGGGCAACTCTCGATTCCGAAGTTCTGTTGTTCTCGCCCCCGTTTCTGGACGTACCGTTAGGATAGGCTGAGTTACTGATGAAAATATTGTATGACGCCATCCCCAAAACGGGATTGATCCTGGAACTTGACGATCCCGAGTGGTTTCCTGAGCATGATTGCTTGAGGGTTGGGGGCGTGTCGGCCAAGGTGTCCTTAACTCGCCAAGGGCAGCGGGTGTTTTTGGATGGTCATTTGA
>Ga0172371_10004320_pt1 | contig 21589 bp, 15 predicted proteins | sample Lak12m_FD_114543 | JGI IMG/M metagenome (GOLD analysis project Ga0172371, IMG submission 114543) | Freshwater microbial communities from Kabuno Bay, South-Kivu, Congo - kab_022012_12m | ecosystem: Environmental > Aquatic > Freshwater > Lake | place: Democratic Republic of the Congo: South-Kivu...
CTTCAGCCGCCTTTTTCTTCTTCCCCACGACTTCACCAGCTATGACAGCGGCTCTAGCGGCCTCTGCCTCTGCCTTACGCTGCTCTTTGAGCTCTTTCAGCTTTCTGGTCTGATCTTCGAGGAAGTTGATCCTGGCCACTGCGCCGTCAATTTGTTTGATCCTGGCCCGGTAATGCTTCATAAAGGGGTCTCTGGCTATTGCCTTATCGTCAAAGCCCTTTTCCTTCAGCACGTTGGCCCGGGAATCCATGAGCGAGGAATATCTTGATTTCTGATCTTCTCTGGTAGGTAGCGTCTTGGATGCCATGTCTCACCTCTGGGGGTCCTATTGAAAAAAAGACATAATATTATCTTGAGGCTTTCAAGTCAACAACGCTGTTCGAAACAAATTGTATGAAAAAGCTTCCCAGGGGCGGGTGGATACAGTCCTAACGTCCTGTTGGTCGGTTGGCTGGGGTGGGAGGATTCGAACCTCCGAATGCGGGTTCCAAAGACCCGTGTCTTGCCACTTGACGACACCCCAGTGGACCCGCGTCCGGGCCGAAAGGCGAGTTCAGCAAATTATTATCCCGGTCTTGACCGGCCTGGCCCTCAGAAATACCACGTTCTCGGGCAATCGAGCGGCCACGCTGTCCGATTCATCCCGGCCAATCACAGCGAACACGGTGGGACCGCTCCCTGACATCAGGACAGCCTTCAAGCCTGCGGAGACCAGCGCCTTCCCCAACTCCGAGATCTTGGGATAGAGCTTCTCCGCGACGGGCTGAAGGTCGTTGTGAAGCATCTCCTCGATGCGAGCGCCAGCCCGTATCAATGCCCATAATCTACCTTTCCCATCGTGGCCTGTCAAGCCGCGGGACAATTCACCGAAAACCCGTGCCGTAGGTACCTGAAATCCTGGATTGATCAGAATCAGTCCGTAATCCAATGAAAGATCCACTGGCGTGAGGATCTCTCCGATTCCTTCCCCAACCGCTGTGCCCCCTGTAAGAAAGAACGGAACGTCGGCTCCGAGTTGGGCCGCGGCTATAACCAGTTCGACGTCCGGAAGATCCAGATCGAACAAAGCCCTGATTCCCAGCAAGGCTGCGGCCGCGTCGGAACTACCGCCTCCCAGGCCGCCGGCTGTTGGGATCTTCTTCTTCAGGCGGAAACGAACCGGCAGGGGCCGCTCCACTCGTGCCTCTATCCAGCGGAGCCCTCGTAATACCAGGTTGGCCTCCGATTCCAATTCCGGATGGAACGGCACTTCAATGGTGGTCAGTCCTGTGGTCTTTTCTATGATCAACTCATCGTAAAGGTCAATGGCCTGGAAGAGGGTCTCGAGTTCGTGATAGCCGTTGGGTCGCCGTCCCAGCACTCTGAGAAAGAGATTTATCTTGGCGGGTGCCAATAGTTTCACACGGTCCACTGAAGCGGCTTCCTCCTCGGGCAATCGTATCTGGGACGCCATATATAGATACCACATTTGTTCACGGCCGAAGAGCCCAAGAACCGGACCGAGAACGCTGCTTCTCCTCGGGAGGGAGCTCGTCGTTGCCGAATGTAATCCCTCAGTTACACTAGAGAAAGTCTGTCATTCGGGCGGAGCGAAGCAGTCTCCTGCCCCGAACATAGGGAATTTGCTTCGTCGCTTAACTCCTCGCAATGACAGGGGACAAATCATACCATCGAGTGACTTAACGCTGACTACCAAACAGAGCCCTCGGTTGACACCTGTACCGGCCTGTGTTAGAGATTCAGCGTTTCTCGGATCAGAGGAGCCCCTGTCAAAGGGAATTGAGCAAACATACGTTATGATCCGCGTGCGCGGCCACTCTCCGGGTTGGAACATCGCTTTTGCGGCGAACCTTATTGGGCGGTTCTTGTCTCTTGTTAAAGATGCGGAGAAGATTTCCGCCAAACGGACCACACAGGCTTCCGGAACGCGGCCTCCTGCACCAACGTCGCATCTGGTGAAAAGCCCAGAGGAATCAGAATGTTTTCATCGCTTGCAAGAAGAATATTCGGCAGCAAGAACGACAGGGAGCTGAAGAGACTCGATCCCCTCGTCAGTGCCGTTAACGAGTTGGAGTCTTCCGTCCAGCCTCTCTCCAACGAAGAGATGAGGGCGAAGACCGAAGAATTCAGGAGACGACTGTCCGACGGCGAGACTGAAGATGACATTCTGGCCGAAGCATTTGCCCTGGTTCGCGAAGCTTCGATCAGAACGCTGGGGATGAGGCATTTCGATGTCCAGCTCGTCGGAGGCATCGTCCTTCACCAGGGGAAAATCGCCGAAATGAAGACCGGTGAAGGCAAGACGCTCGCCGCGACTCTTCCGGTGTACCTCAACGCTGTGTCCGGCAAAGGCGTCCACGTGGTCACCGTCAACGACTACCTGGCCCGTAGAGACTCTGAATGGATGGGGGCCATTTATAAATTTCTTGGCTTGACCGTCGGCGTCATAGTTCATGATCTCAGCGACGAAGAACGACGACAAGCCTACGGAGCCGACGTAACGTACGGGACCAACAACGAGTTCGGCTTCGATTACCTCAGGGACAACATGAAGTTCTCTCTTGAGGATTACGTCCAGAGGGAACTTCATTACGCCATAGTTGACGAGGTGGACAGCATTCTAATTGACGAGGCGCGGACACCTTTGATTATCTCCGGCCCCACACGCGAGAACACTGACCGCTATCACAAGATCAATAGAGTCATACCCGGCCTTCGCAAGGAAAGCCACTACACCATTGACGAGAAGGCCAGAAGCGTAGTGCTTACCGAAGAAGGCGTGGCAAAGGTGGAAAAATCGCTGGGGGTGTCCAATCTGTACGACCCCTCTCAGATCGAGACTCTGCACCACGTGAATCAGGCCCTGAAGGCCCACACCATGTTCAAGAAGGATGTGGACTACATAGTCACGGAAGGCCAGGTCATCATCGTGGACGAATTCACCGGCCGACTCATGCCGGGGCGGCGCTATTCCGACGGCCTGCACCAGGCTTTGGAAGCCAAGGAAGGCGTGCGTATCGAGAACGAGAACCAGACCCTGGCCACCATCACCTTCCAGAATTACTTCCGCATGTACGAAAAACTCGCTGGAATGACAGGCACAGCAGATACGGAAGCACCGGAGTTCAAGAAGATCTACAACCTGGATGTGGTGGTCATTCCGACCAATCTGCCCATGGTGAGGGACGACCGGTCAGACCTGATCTACAAGGCCGAACCGGAAAAATTCGACGCAGTGGTCAACGAAATCAAGGAGCTTCACGAGAGTGGCCAGCCTGTCCTGGTGGGCACCATTTCCATCGAGAAATCGGAATATCTCGCGAGTCGCCTGAAGCGCCTCGGCGTCCCCCACAACATTCTTAACGCGAAAAACCACGCCCTTGAAGCGGAAATAGTGGCACAGGCAGGCCGCTACCAAGCCGTAACCATCTCCACCAACATGGCCGGCCGAGGAACCGACATCATCCTTGGCGGCAATCCTGTATTTCTTGCGAGATCGCGAGCAAAAAAAGGAGATGATTCCGAGGAATACCAGGAGCTTTTGGAGCAGTTCAGAGCCCAGTGCGAAGACGAGAAGCAGAAAGTAATCCAGGCGGGAGGCCTGCACATACTGGGCACGGAGCGCCACGAGTCCCGGCGTATTGACAACCAGCTCAGGGGCCGTTCGGGCCGTCAGGGGGATCCGGGGTCCAGCCGTTTCTATCTCAGCCTGGAAGATGATTTGATGCGAATCTTCGGCGGCGATCGCGTCAAGATGATAATGGAACGCGTAGGCATGGAGGAAGGTGAGCCCATCGAACACAGGTACACCACAAAGGCCATCGAAAACGCTCAGAAAAAAGTCGAAGGTCATAACTTTGAAATTCGCAAGCATCTTCTGGAATTCGACGACGTCATGAATAAGCAACGCGAGGTGATCTACTCTCAGAGGCGCTTCATTCTGGGAGGGGAGAACCTTAAAGAGACCGTTCAGGATATGACGGAGGACATCGTCGAGGATTTCGTGGATCGCTATTCCGACGTCCGTACCCATTTCGAGGACTGGGACACTGCCGGACTGGCGGAAGCTCTTTGGGGACAGTTCGGTGTCCGATTCAATTTCGATGGGTTGCAGCCGGGTGAGCAAAACCAGGACGGTCTGAAAGAGCATATCCTTGCTGAGGTTCAGAAGGGCTATGAACGCAAGGAGCAGGAAGTCACCCCTGCCATCATGAGGGAACTGGAGAAGTTCATCATGCTCCAGGCAGTGGACAACCAGTGGAAAGACCACCTGCTCAGCATGGACCATCTCAAGGACGGCATCGGCCTCAGAGGATACGGCCAGAGAGACCCTCTTAAGGAATACCAGAAGGAGGGTTACGAAATGTTTCTGGACATGAGTACCCGCATCAAGGAAGAAACCGTGCGGAACCTCTTCCTGGTGCGTTTGGCCACCGAGGAACAGATGGACGAGCTGACCGCTCAGAGAGAGCAGGAAATGGTTCTCTCCCGTGGCGGTGAAGGAGAGCCGGGTGCCAGGACCGTCCGGCGCAAAGACCAGAAGGTGGGAAGGAACGCGCCTTGTCCCTGCGGCTCAGGGAAGAAATACAAGAAATGCTGCGGCAAAGCTGCGTAAAAGCAGGACGGAGGGCTTCGAAATTTTATCTTACCAGCGCGATCATTTTGTGAAAACCGAGGACCTGGTTTTTCCGTTTCACGACGACGTGAGCGGGACCATCAGGGGTTACAGGATATTCACGGCCTGCCGGACGGTTAACGGGAAGATCTTTCGCATCGAGGATCATCTTGACCGCCTGTACAATTCGGCGGCAGGCATCTTTATGATTCCGCCGATGAATCGGGACGAACTTCGGGGCCTGCTCGACCAGGTGGTGGCGAAAAACCTGAACCTGGGGACGGCCGATGATCTGCTCATTGATGTGGTTTTCAGCGGCGGACTTGAAGGCAGCAGCATGAGGCGTTCCGGAAGCGGGGCGTACCTCTACGTTATCGTTCAAGAGCACGTTCCTTGGCCTGCCGACATCTACGAAAAGGGTGTTGCTCTAGCCACGTTCAGGCATCAGCGGATCTACCCGGACGTAAAACTCTTGAATTACGTTGGCGCAGTAGTTGCCCATCAAACGGTGGTCCCTTCGCACGACGCGTACGAAGTGCTGTTCGTGTGTCCTCTGGATGGCTGCACGATTCTGGAAGGTTCCACCTTTACGATTTTCTTTGTTAATTCGGCGGGCGAGATCCTTACACCGCCGCTTGACGGAAGAATACTGGACAGTGTCACCCGTAGAGTGGTCTTCGAGCTGCTCAAACCCAGACCCGATTTCAAGATCAGGGAAGCCGGAATAACCCTTGACATGTTGCCGACGCTCACGGAGTCATTTCTTGTTTCGACGACCCGCAACGTGTTGCCCGTAACCCGTCTTGACGACACACCTGTTGGATCGGAAAGTCCCGGTCCGGTGACCAGGAGAGTGATGGCGGTCTTCGAGGAGTATTTCACCTCTTATTGAGCTGAGGAATAGAGACTCTTCTCGCATGGCTGTTCCTCATAGTGAACTGAACCGTCATCCTACGCATCGCGGTATCCGAGATTAATCGTTTATTATCAAATCACTACCAGTTAAGGCCAGGGCTCGGCCAGGAACCATGATTTCCCTTGACAGAAGCTCATGGGGCGCAATATTCTGTCCTTACCGGCAATCCTGTCCACTATTCAACGATTACAACACACTATGTCTCTTTCCTTGGGCGCGTGCAGTCGTCCCAGCCACTATCAGGAGGTAAACTGATGAGCGTTCCCGACAAAATTCAAACCTGGCAAATGGTCAAGGGCCCTTTTTACGACAAGGAGGCGCAGAAGGTAACAGCACCCGGTCAACTGCAGAAAACCGAAATTCCGGTTCCTGAACTCGGCCAGGGCGAGGTTCTGGTGGAAATAGCGGGATGTGGCGTGTGCCACACCGATATGTCCTATTTCTACGACGGAGTCCCCACCGTCACAAAACCGCCGTTGACTCTCGGTCACGAGATCTCTGGAACGGTTGTCGCCACCGGGCCCGGCGCAGAATCCTGGATGGGCAAGAACGTTATCGTTCCAGCCGTCATGCCATGCAATTCCTGCGACATATGCGCCAAAGGAAGAAACAACCGATGCTTGGCGCAGAAGATGCCCGGCAACTCTCTGGGAATCTATGGCGGCTTTTCGAGCCATATTCCTGTGCCCGCCCAGGATTTGTGCGTAATAGAAGATCTTCAGGGCAGGCCGCTAGCCAATTACGCTGTTATTGCAGACGCTGCCACCACGCCCTACCAGGCAGCCATGAGGGCGGATCTTCGAGCTGGTGATCCTGTGTTGATCACCGGAGTCACCGGCGGCGTGGGAGTATATATGGCTCAGGTGGCCAAGGCGCTGGGGGCCAAACCGCTGGTGGGAATTGCCAGGCATGAGGAGAAGCTGAAGCGGGCACTAGCTCTTGGCTGCGATTACGTGATCAATTCCAAGGGGAAGGATTTCAAGGCCGTTCAAGAAGAGTTCCGCGCTATAGCCAAGCAAGCAGGGATAAAGGCCAACGTGGGCTGGAAGATCTTCGAGTGCACGGGCGTCGGTGCGGCTCAGGATCTGGCACTCGGCCTGCTGGGTTTCATCGGGAAGCTTGTAATCGTAGGATTTGGGATGCAGAAGAACTCTTACAGCATGTCCCGGCTCATGGCCTTTGACGCGGACATCATCGGAACGTGGGGCTGCCTGCCCAAGTATTATCCAAAGGTTCTGGAGATGGTTCAGGGTGGGAAGATCCAAATTGACGCCCTGCTTGAGACCAGACCAATGTCAACCATAGCTGCGGCGTTCGAGGAGGCCCACAGCGGAGGTCTCACCAAGCGGCTTGTGCTGATGCCGGATTTCTGAGGCGGGGAGGGCGACAACGACTCGCGAGGTTAACGACACCGGTTCGCCATCAAAAGGTCCGTCTTTTGACGGCGATTCGGTGTGATTCCAAACCGTCCGCCTGAAAAAATAATCAAGCCCCCGGTTGTCAAATCCCGGGGGCTTTTTTTCAAGTCAGGGCCGGATATTGTTAGGTTGATTCGGGTTTGCGGGCCACGGCTATCCGGTAGATGTCGTACACGTCGTAGACCTGGATATCCTTGAACCCTGAACGGGAGAGATTGTCCACTATTTCTTCACGGGTCTCGTAGACGTCGCAGACTTCCCCCCGGGATCCGAACAAGCCCACCGTACCTCCAGGCTTCAAGAAATTGAACATGCACGAGTAAATTGCGGGCCTCAGGTGCGGTTTGACGTGGGGAATCATGAAAGAACTTATAACCTTGTCGAACTGTCCGCTAGGCCTATAATCTTCAACTGAACTTGCTATCAGGCAAGTGTTTGCAATACCTTTCTTCCGAACCTTACCTTGGGCGAGTTCGATCATGTCCGGAGAAAGATCTATGCCCACCACTTCCATCGCTCTCATGGCAGCGACCACGGTGGCCGAGCCGGTGCCGCAACCAACGTCCAGCACTCGGTCGTCTTCCTCGATGGTCAGATCCACGAGCCGTCTTAGTCCCTTTTTGTATCCAGGATCAATAGACCACTGGAGATCGTAGCTCTTGCGCCGGTACTTGTAGTAGAGTTGGATCGCTCTCTCCGTGGGCATCAGCTTCACCACAGTGGTTCCCTGGATATACGCGGTTCTCAGGGCTTTCACCACCGGGCGAAGCAGTTTTCGGAACGGAGCGTTGTCCTCACTCACCAGTGTTTGACTCATTCTGCATACCCCCTGGCATCTGATCGCAAAGTGCGATGACTCGTAAAGATATTACACCGCAAAATATTAGGCAAGAGAAAAAGAGGACTCACGCGTTGCACGCCTCTCCTTCAGGCCTTTTCCTTGTTGCGTGAATCATGTTCTGAGCCTCCTCGACGCCGTGTGTCAGAAGAAGCTTCACTGCCAGCACTCCCGACTCGACGAGAGCCCTTCGGGCCTCTTCTTCTTCAGGTGCGAACGCAGACAGTACGAACTCTTCCGGGCTGAAACCCTCGGGAGGGCGTCCCACTCCCAGCCGGACTCTCAGAAAATCACGAAATCTCAATGAATCCGCTACCGAACGGATCCCCTTGTGGCCGCCGTCGCCCCCGCCACGTTTCAGGCGAACCCTTCCCAGGGCGAGATCCAAGTCGTCATGAATCACTATCAATCCCGAAGGATCGGCGTTGGCGGTGTTCACTATGGAGGCAACGGCCTTTCCGCTGAGATTCATGAAGGTCTGGGGTTTGATGAGTATTACATCGAAACCCTCAAGTTCCAGCTTGCAGAGCAGCGTTTTGTCGCGGTTGCTCTTCCACTGGCCGCGGAGCCCTTGTGCGATACTATCCACCACCATGAATCCCATATTGTGTCTGTGACGAGCATAGGCCGCTCCGGGATTTCCCAGACCCACCACAATCCGTCCATGCCCTGATGGAGTGCCTCGCACTTCCCATTTCTCCTGATTTTTGCTAGACCCAAGTTGAGTGTTATTGGAAGAGACCGGCGAGAGAGAGCCCATTGTCCGATGCTGAGGACGCATGGACGAAAACGCTTCCGTGCCTCTCATTTCGATGCCCGGATTTTCCCGCAGAGGGCCTGGAAAGCTCCTTCCACACCAAAGTCGTTCGCCGGCTCTTGTACTCCAAATCACTCAGCGAGGCCTCGAACCCGAGTCTATGCGCGCAGGAAGCGCATAGTGTCAAGTACCACGATTGGATTTGGATCGCTCTTGACACCGGAGTTGTTCCGAAAAAAAGTTGCAGACGCCCTGGACGACCTGCCGCCGGAGTTCCAGGAGAAGCTCGAGAACGTTGAAATCCTGGTTGAGGATTTCCCCGACCAGGAGACGCTCGGATCAATGGGGCTCCAATCAAAATGGGATCTGCTGGGTCTTTACGTGGGGGTGCCGCTCTCGGAGAAAAGCTTCTTCGGATCCAGCGTGCTCCCTGAAAGGATATATCTATACAGAAAGCCTATTCTCAGGGAGTGCCGGAGCCCGGCAGAAGTGACGGAGGCAATAAAGGATGTTCTCATCCATGAGGTAGGACACCATTTCGGGTTCGACGACGATGAATTGGAAGCGATGACTGGAAACGACGAGTGAAACCTCCCCCACCCATTGAGATCGAAAGAAAGAAACGGCGCAGGGAACTGTACGTTGCGACCGCTGCGGCATTTCTAATCGGGATAATCTTCCTGGTGGAAGCCCAGATCGCACGGTCCGCGGAAGAGATACCTTTCGCCGGGCATCTGCTTATCTTTGGCCTCCTCACTTTGGTCACCCTGTTGCTGGTCCTGGTCATCTTCTTTCTAATCCGGAATCTGTTCAAACTGGTGTTCGAGCGCAGAGGTCGCGTGCTGGGCTCAAAGCTCAAGGTTCGCCTCACCTTGGCATTCGTGGCTCTAACTCTCATCCCTACGGTTGTTCTTTTCATTGCTAGCGCCGGGGTGCTCCACACCACCATAGAAAGCTGGTTCCGAGCCCAGGTGGAAGATTCTCTCCAGTCATCTCTGGTGGTTGCACAGGCTTACTACCAGAGTGCGTCGGACAAATCCGTCACAATTGCGGCTCGTCTTGCGGCCCAGATCGAGTCTGGTTCGCTCCTTGAGGAATCGCGACGTAAAGACCTGGAGCAGAGTCTGGACAAATGGCGCACCTCCGACGGACTCGGTTCCATACAGGTTTATTTCAGGGATGGCTCGCCCCCGCTGCTTTCAAAGGATCCTTCCCTGAAGGACGTGCCAATTCCTCCTCCTGTGTCGAGCTTCCTCAAGATCGGGTTTCAAGGCGAGCAGACGTCTCAGATCTTTCCATTGGACGGCGGAAGCGATCTCATTCGCGGTATAGCAGCAGTTAAAGACAAGGACCTTACCGAGGTCCAGGCAGCCGTGGTAACGGATTATTTTATCCCCCACTCCCTTGCGGCCAGGCTGCTCTCCATTACCACAGCATTCGGGGACTACCAGGAAGCCCGACGTATGAAGGGCTCGGTGAAGACCATATATGTGCTGATCCTGCTGGTGGTGGCTCTGTTGGTCATCTTCATAGGATTCTGGTTCGGCATGAGCATGGCCAGAGACATAACCGATCCCATACTGTCGCTGGCGGAAGGCACGGGCAGGATCGCGGGCGGTGACCTGGACGTGTACATCGAACCATCCGGCGACGACGAAATGGCCGTCCTGGTCCGCTCTTTCAATAAGATGGCAGCGGATCTCAGGACCGGCCGGGACGAGCTGGTGCGCGTAAACCTGGATCTGGACAGCCGCAGAAAATACATGGAAACTGTTTTGAAGAACGTGGCTGCCGGCGTGCTGGCGCTGGACCCCGAACACAAAGTTACCGCTGTTAACAACTCTGCACGCAGGCTCCTGGGCATAAGCGACAGGGAAGTTCTGGGAAGACCGATTTTGGAAATCCTCCCCGAAGCTTCCTCCTGGCCGGTGAAGGAGACCCTGGCAGACCTGAAGGAACAGGAGCCCGCGGCCGTCGAACGCCAGGTCACCTTGTCCTTTCCGGAACGAGCGGTTACTCTGATATGCTTCGCCAATAGTCTCAGGGACGACGAGGGCAGGGATCTGGGCGTGGTCTTGGTCTTCGAGGACATGACCTATCTTGTCAAAGCCCAGCGGATGGCCGCATGGAGAGAAGTGGCCCGCCGCATAGCCCACGAGATAAAGAATCCCCTTACCCCCATTCAGCTCAACGCCCAACGCATCAGGCGAAAATACATGGATAGGCTGAGCGACGACGCGGAAATCCTCGATCTCTGCACACGCACCATCATAGATCAGGTGGAACAGCTCAAGAACATGGTCAACGAGTTCTCGAAGTTCGCCAGGATGCCGTCAGCCAATCCTGTTCCCAACGATCTTAACGGCCTGATCCGCGAGGTGGTGGACCTGTATGTTCAAGGCAATGACGGAACGAGACTCACCTTCGAGGCCGACACATCGGTTCCTGTGTTCGACATTGATAAAGAACAGATGAAGCGTGTCATGGTGAATCTTCTGGACAATGCCGTGGCAGCAGCGGGATCGGGCGGCAGGGTACTGGTCCGCACTTCCTATGATGCGGATCTCGCTATAGCCGGTATTTCAGTCGCAGACGACGGGGCGGGTATTGATCCCAGAGACAGAGAGCGGCTCTTCGAGCCCTATTTCTCGCGGAAACCAGGAGGTACGGGACTGGGGCTGACCATAGTCAGCACTATAGTCTCCGATCACAACGGATTTATACGGGTCAAGGATAATCCCGCAGGCGGGGCCGAGTTCGTAGTGGAGCTTCCCGTACGACGGAGATAGGGACGGCGGATTGTCCTGGAGGCAGGATCATAGTGAAAGCGCCTCATCGCCGCTCTCGCCGGTGCGGATTCTCACCGAGCCTTCTATGGCCGTGACGACGATGATTCCGTCCTCCTGCCTTCCGGAAGAGCCGTGCAAACATAAGGCCTCGATAATCCTTTCGGCCAGATGCCTTGGCGCGGCGATTTCGATTTTTATCTTAGGGACCAGGTCGGAGAGGGGCCCAGGAGCTCCGAAGGCTCTGCCCCTTGGTCTCGAAGGCGCCACCTGGACGACCTCGGTGATGGTCATGCCTCCCACCCCGATCTCCTCGAGCGCTTCTTTTACGTCGTCCAGTTTGAAGGGTTTTAGGTATACTTCGATGAGGACCATATCGTTGACTCCACTGTCTCTTCGACCGCGTCCCCCATCGCCGGATCGTGTCTCAAACACGATCTGCGCGAGTGAGCCTTGCTGTAAACCATTGACATTTGGTTCAGGCTTATGTTACCATGAATAACCCTGAGAAAAACAGGGCTGATGCAAGGTCGGGAGCCCGGCAATTAACCTGGAATCAGTTTTGATAGCCGGGCTTTCGTTTGTACGCGCCTCAAGACAAGGAGGATCCTCCATGCCCGCATCGGAAAAAATCTCGGATTTCATCCAAAGATCGTCCTGGATCCGAAAGATGTTCGAGGAAGGCGCCCGACTGAAACAGGAACACGGAGCGAAAAACGTGTTCGATTTCAGTCTGGGAAACCCGAACCTCGATCCAGTGAAAACCGTCAAGGACGCAATAGTGAAGGCCGCTATGGACCCTACCCCAGGCATTCACGGCTATATGCCCAATGCAGGTTTTCCGTCGGTGAGGGCCGCCATAGCGGATAAGATACGCCGAGACGAAGGCACCGAGATAAACGAGAACCACGTTGTAATGACCACCGGGGCCGGCGGGGCGCTCAACGTGGTCCTGAAGACTATCCTGAACCCTGGTGACGAGGTTGTCGTCCCCAAACCCTATTTCGTGGAATACGTCTTCTATACGGACAACCACGGCGGAAAAGCGGTGCTGGTCCCTACCATGCCTGACTTCAGCCTCGATTTGGCCGCGATTGAAGGAGCCATCAATCCGAAAACAGCTGCGGTGCTTATAAATTCTCCCAACAATCCTACGGGCAAGGTTTACTCCCAGAAGGAAATACAGTCTCTGGGATCACTGTTGGAACGAAAGAGCGCGGAAATCGGCCGGCCGATAGTCCTTATTTCCGACGAACCTTACAGAGGAATCACGTACGATGGCGTCACCGTGCCGAGCATTCTTGCAGCTTATGCCAACAGCGTCGTGGTGACGTCTTTCTCCAAGGACCTGTCCCTGCCTGGAGAGCGCCTTGGTTACATAGCCATGAACCCCAAGATGGAAAACGCGGCTGTCACCATGAACGGTATGGTTCTGTGCAATCGTATATTGGGATTCGTTAACGCTCCGGGACTCATGCAACGTGCGGTAATCGGTGTCCTGCACGATCTCGTGGACGTATCGGTGTACAAGAGGAGACGAGACAGGCTTTACAACGCCCTGACAGGGTACGGGTACGAATGCGTCAAACCAGAGGGTGCGTTTTATCTATTCCCCAAATCACCCCTGGAAAACGACATCGAGTTCGTCGCCCTGCTTCAGAAAAGACTCATACTCACGGTTCCAGGAACCGGCTTCGGCGGCCCCGGTTATTTCAGGATCGCCTACTGCGTGTCCGACGAGACTATAGAGGGCTCACTGAAAGGTTTCCAGGAGGCCTTGAAAGAAGCGAAAAGCTGACGGATCCGCCTGCGAAGAGGCCTCATCTCCGGGTAAATCCCGGACCAGGGGCCTCCGAGGTGCCTCCTGCACGCCTCAGAGCCAATTCCAGATCGTGGACCTTCGATCCCACCTCAAGAAGATAGCCTTTTTGCGCGGCAACCACTTCTTCGAGTTCCTTGATTTTTGCCGCGAGGAACTGCGCTTCCTTTGACGAGTCTCCGCCGGGAACGGGCCGCTGTTGTGTCTTCAGGGTTTCGATAGTCTTTCTTTCCGTCTCGAGGCCCGATCTCAGGCTCACCAAACGTTCCTCAAGAGGTTGTATGCGATCCTTGAGTTCCGCGACGGCGGCGTCTTTTATCTTGGGAAGCACCTTCTTAACAGCGTTGACAAGTTTGGTGTTATTTTCCAGGACTTCTTTGCGTATCTCCGCCAAGTTCTTGGAGAAGTCTTCCACGTTTTTGGCCACGGCGGCCACCGTCTTTTTCTGATTGACCCAGTCCTTGGATAGCCTTGACAGCTCTCCGTGATCGGCTTCAAGTCGTTTGTGAGACTCGGCCAGGGCCTGCTCCAGAGACTTCAGCTTCTTGTTTACTGCTTCTCTTTCCTTCTGGGCTTCCTGCGCCCAGTCACGGAATTCCTCCAGCTTGCTGTTGACCGGATCAACTTTTGTCTTCAGGATGGTTGAGATCCTGTCCTGCTGATCTTCGATCCGCTGGATGTCGGCACTGAAATCCTTCGGGGGGCCAATTTTTCCCGCGAATTCTTTAAGGTCTTTTTCCTGTTTTTGAACTTTCTTCTCGAGTTCAGCGACCTTTTGCTTGAGCTCGGTGGTCTCTTCTGTGCACCCCGCAACGAGGAACGTCAGAATGATCGCCAATGAAAGCAATAACTTGCCTTGAGGCCTCATCAGGAAACCTCCGGGACGATTTTAATGCAGCCATCATATCAAATCTCGAGTTAAACGCAAGAGGATATAGGGGGAATTTACAAGTCAGATTAGATAAATGGAAATCGAGGCTGTAATGACGTGATAAAAGTAACCGAGGCTCAGGCCTCAACGGGCAGGGCCATGCCCCATTGGTTCCCCGCAGGGGCGACAGCGGTTTTCGGACGCAAGTCGCCACCCTCAAGCCGAAATGCTATGAATCTCCTTCAGGCCGGCCTGAGCTAAGGGCGATTTACTTGTTGCCCTTGGCCGCTCGGGCCTCCTTGGCGGATTCCAGCTTCAGTATCACACTGTTGTTGCGCACCTCGACGCTGCGATCCGAGTCTTTCATCGTTTGCAGCGGCGAGAGCTTCAATCCCGTTTGGCCTGCATAGAGCTCCAGGACTCTGTCCCGGCCCAAGATTTCTCTCATCTCGAGTCCGATTTCCACAAGGGTCCCATCTGAGTCAAACCTGTAGGTGGCATAACGGAACAGATCATCGCCTCGGATTATCTCGCCTATCTGGGGTCCCAGGTCGTCGTAGGAGAAATGAACCGGACTTTTTTGCATCAATTCCAGGACTTCGCCTTTCTTCATTCCGAGTTTCACATCTCTGTAACCGTCCGGAACCTTTGCCAATGCACCAGTAATCGTAACGGCCACGATCAGAATGCAGAACACTATTCTCACGGCACACCGGATCAGTCCGTCTTTCATTCGTTCCTCCAATTTTCTACGGTAGATTCTAATAATACACCCTTATCAAATGCGTGAAAAGCTAAAGTTGCGGTCCGAGTCAACTTTTTGCCGCAACAGTTTGACACGAAGACAAAAGTCGCGCAGACACCGACCTCCGGCAGTTTTCACTTTTCGACCCTACCGGCTCAGATTCCGCCTCTTTCCACCCATCCTCCAGCGGGGGGACTGTTGAGACGGTTTCCGGCATCAGCCCCGGGACCACGCCTCGCCTCGGGTGCCCTTCCCGGCCCATTGCCTCGGACGTGGGGGTCGGCAGGCTTCTTGGCAAGAGCCTGTTCCACAACCTTCTTCATGAGATTGACAGGGATCGCGAAGCCTATGCCCATGTAGCCGCCGCTCCTGGACAGTATCGCGGTGTTCATGCCGACAACCCGCCCGTCTATGTTCACAAGAGGCCCACCGGAGTTTCCGGGATTAATCGCTGCGTCGGTCTGAATGAACTCCTCGTGATCGAGAATGCCCATGTCCGTGCGTCCCTTGGCGCTCACGATACCTGCGGTAACGGTCTGCATCAGGCCGAAAGGATTACCGATGGCGAGCACCCAGTCTCCTACGTCGAGACTGTCCGAGTCTCCGAATTTCGCGACCGGGAAATTTCCTCCGTCTATCTTCAATATGGCCACGTCCGTCTTGGGGCTCACTCCCACAACTCTCGCCTTCACTTTTTTCTTACCTTCCAGGGTCACCTGGATCTCGTCGGCTCCGTTGATTACGTGCCTGTTGGTAAGTATGTACCCTCGATGATCAAAAATGAACCCCGAGCCAAGTCCCTGCTGCCGGTGCTGCTGCGGACCCCGGGGGCCTCCGAAGAAGCGCCGGAAAAACTCGTCGCCGAAATACTCCCTGAACGGATGGTTCTCGAAAAACGGATCCATGTCGGACATGCGGTCTCTTGTGGGGGATATCTTCACCGCGGAGACATTGACCACAGCCGGCTTGACTTCTTTTGCAACTGCTCTGAACGCTTCCTGGAGATCTCTGAGGCCTCGAACGGCAGGGCCCTGGGCAACGGCTTCGGCGGCTGCTCCCAGGACGAACAGTGCGATAAGCACTGCGGACATGACGCTGCCGGCGTACTGTGAAGGGATGAGGGATATCGTCCTTTTTTTTGGACGGGGTTCCAAAGAAGACATAAACTCTCCTTTTATCTATTACCGGCCTGGGTCAGTGCAGCCGGGGGCACTCAGTCTCATTAGAGTTGAGCAACGGTTTCGTGACGCCGGGGCACAGGCTCGGTCCGTCGGAGCGAAAGGTCCATTACTATTGTGTTCACTCCCGACGGAAAGAGTTCCGCTATCGCCGGGTGACAAGTGAAAAAAAGTACCTGCGTGCCGGTATCGCTTGAGAATTTCACAAGCGCTTCGGCTGTGCGGCCGGCTCGTTCAGGGTCGTAATTCACAAGGATGTCGTCCATCAGAACGGGGATCGGCTCCTGGCGGTGATATATTTCAAGATGCGCCAGCTTCAGGGCCAGATAAAGCTGCTCCAGGGTCCCCCGGCTCAGCAGCTCTTCGCCCACGATGCCGCCATCTCCGCGCTCCGCTTTCACTCTGTCATGGTCCAAAGGGAACAAGATTCTCGTGAATCCTCCGGCGGTTATGGCCCGAAAAATGTCCGAACCTCTCTCCAGGACCGCAGGCTGCCTCTCGGTTTCGTAAATTAATATCGTGCCGTCCAGCAGTCGTGCAGCGAGATTCAACGTGATCCACTCCTCCGCGAGACGATTGACTCTGCACAAAAGCTCCTCGCGTTCCGCAAGTATGCGATCCGTTTCTTCGTCGGCTTCCAGGGCGCTGATCTCCTGTTCAAGCCGTCCCTTGAGGTCGGCCAGATCTTCCCGTTCCTGCCGCAACCCACGGAGATTGGATTCAATGCCTTGTTTGGACGTCTTTCTCTCGTCCCAGTCCACCGAGGCCAGAGCTGTATACATGGAGGCCTCGTCCTGAAAACCCATCACGGACACAAGACGGGCCGCAAGGTCTCGCCGTTCCTGCTCGATTGCTTTGAAACGCTCGTGGCCGCCGGCTTTTCTGCGAAAGGCGTCTTCATCTCTCACACGGGCGGCCTCCATCAAGGCCTCAATCTGGTCCGAGGCGTCGGCGATCCTCTTGTTCAGAACTCCAGCCCGAGTTTCGTGCTCGCTGATCGTCTGTCGCAGAGTCTCTTTCTTGGAGAGAGCCTCTTTGGTATCGAGTTCGCGGCGGCTCCAGCGCTCCACCTGATCAAGGGGCGACATTTCCTGCAAGACCGGCCGGCCCATTTCACGGGCAAGGTGACTAGTTTTCTCACAGAAAGCGCTCCACTCTTCGACAATGCCGTCAAGCCGTCTTTCATCCTCCGCGATCCGGAGAGCCCTGGTCTTGAACTCGCGCAGACGGTGGATCAGAGCCAGGGTCGGTTCAGGTTCCAGCCCCGGCTCCAGATCGTGCCCTATGAGTGCTTGTTCCCATTTTGATTGAAGCTCCGAGAAATCCCGTCTCTGTTGCATTGAGGCATCCCGGAGTTCCGCAAGCCGTCTCTCCTCGACGGCCAGGTCCGTCAGAGCCGCTTTCAGGGATGCCTCGACCACTCTGAAGTTGCGCATGGGCTCCTGCGCGGCCGCAGCTGACCGTTCCGCCGCGAGAATTGCCGAGAGGCCGGCTCGCCAGGTAGCGAGAACCTCCCCGGAAATGGCCTCCAATTCTCTCTTCAAACGCTCAAGGTTTCTGATCAGGTTGCGCCGTTCATTTTCCACGACCGCGATTTCCCCGGTGAGCCTTGTTGCTCGTGCCGTCAGGCGGTCTCGTTCAGCCGCCGTCTGCAATGCCGTATTGCGATCCAGAAGCACTTTCCAGCGCACCAACAACGGCAGTGCGACGATGATGGCAGATCCGACAGCAAGGAACCCGTAGGCCGGCAGGTCGTTGCCGTGCCGGCCCGCGTAAATCATGCCCACTCCCGCCGCAACACCAAGCGCGGCAAATGACCATGAGACTGCAGTCGGCACCACTGTCGTGCTTCGGTGCGAGAGCCTCTCCATTTCCGCCCGGCTTTCCTCCCGTCCGGCAATCAGACCTTCCAGTCTGGACCTCTTCTCGAGAAGTCTCTCTTCAAGGTCCAAAACTCTCGCGTAGTGTGATTTCCACTCCTGCAGCCTTTGCAGAGATTCCGGATCAAGGTATCCTTTGCAGCCGGGTCTTAGTGCCTCCATTTCGGTTCTGTGGGCCGCCGTGGCCGCCTGCAACCTCCGGCACCTCTCACTTGCTTCCGAGATGCGGGATTCCGAGCTGTTCATCCTTTCTTTGCACGCCCTCCAGGAATCAATGAAACTCCGTATTTCCTGCTCCATTGCGAAGGACGGGTTGGAATGCAATATGCGATCCCTGCTCCAGCCCTCGCCAAGGGCGGTGATCTCCTGTTCGAGATTCTGGAGGGACATGCCGGTGGAAGTCCTGAGCCTCTCGATCTCATCCGGAACCCTTGCGAGATTATGAGCCTCCCTGTCCAGGGAATGGATGGCGTCTGAAAAGGTGACCAAGACAGGATCGGGATCGAGACGTAGCTCCTCCCCGCGCAGATTCTCAAGGCTTCGTTCGACTTCCAGCAGGTTTTCTTGAGCCTCCCGGAGTCTCTCGCGAGCCTGTTCGAACCGTATGAGACCACCAGGCGGGAATCGCTGATAATCAGTCAGTTCATCCAGTTCCCTTTCGAGCAATAGGAGCCTCTTGCAGTCGTACTCGAAGCGGAGAATCTCTTCCAGTCGGTTCAGCTCATACTCTGCGGCTACCGCTTCTGAAGCCAGTTCCGTCCGCCTCGCAACGACTGAATCAAGTTCCTGCCTCAGCCTTGAATGCAGGTCGGGTCTGTCACTCAAAGTCCGAAGACGCTTGTCAAGTAAGCGCAGTCTGGACTGGATCTCGGGCAGGGATTCACCATCGGCCGCTGTTCTGCGGGACAGCCTCTTGATCCTTTCCACGAGATGGTTGCGTATGTCCACGGGATTCGTCCGGACCGACCCGAGTGCCGCCGCGGTGATCTTGCCTCGCAATGCCTCCTGGTCCAATCTGGACATCGCGTCCAGATCGAAAGCGAAGAGATTCTCGTAGAGACTGCGGTCCAGGCCCGCTCGAAAGATCGGCAGCAAAGAAGGATCAAGCCGGCTGCCCTGAGCGTCGAATACTTCAAGAAGCCCGTCTCTCGCCCCTCTTTTCTCGGATCTCTCCACCCTGACCCGCCCCTGCTGTGGAACTGAGATGGTCAAGCGTCCTTTTCGTGGGGTACCCTCGCCTGATTCATAAATGTTGGAGGCAGCGGATTTCTTCCTAAACCCGAAGAACACCGCGCGCACGAATTCCAGGACCGTGGTCTTGCCGGCCTCGTTTCTGCCCATCAGGACGTTGAGACCGGGGGTCAAGTTGCTCACGGCAACGCCGCCTGCTCGTCCGAAACTCTCAATGATGATTTCCTCAATCCACATTGACTGAGTCACCGAGCATCCTTTGGACCACGCCCTGGGCCTGTGCAAGGAAATAATCCATTGCCTCTTTTTCGCTTCCGAAATTTCCGGCTCTCGAATCACCGGATATGTACGAGAAACCCACTTTCCTGGATAGTTCGGCAACAATTTCTCCAGACAGACCGACGAGCTTCCCGGGGTCTCCGGCTATTTCCCGGCAAAGCCTGGCGAATTCAAGAGCAAAGCCCTGGTCTTCATCGGAAGAGATGTCGCTGCGAGGTTCGCGGGTGAGATCCCTCAATGACTCCACAAACACCGGCACAGGCAGCCGGGCCAACGCGTCCGCCAGGGCGTCGAAGAGCTCTTCCTTGCCCCTGAGGTCTTTCCTCAGCTCTGCCGACGCCAAGCCCTTGATGTGGACCCCGACCACAAGTGACTCCAAATTCCCGTCGCCGCTGCAGAGTTTCGAGCAAGCCTGTTCTGCACGATTTAGCAACTGCGTACCGTCTTCTGCTTCAGCAGCGTCAATGGTGATAACCTCCCAGCGGACCGGACTAACAGGCACAAACTCTGCGTGGCAATTACCGTGCTGATGTGCGTTGATCAAGAAACAGCCATGAGGACCGGTTTCGCCCATGTGGGCCCCCTGAGCCGCTCCTGCATACAGAATCAAGGGGTCGTCCCGCAGCACCCCTCCGGCGTGAACGTGACCCAGGCACCACAAGTCCATGCCTGTGGACTTCAGGTCGTCAAGGGTGCACGGGGCATAATCCTTGTGACCGCCGATCCCGGAAACGTTGGCGTGAAGCACGCCAATTGCCAGGTCCAGCCCCGGATCCCGCCGGAACTGCCTTGCCAGATTCTCCTTGGTCGCGCTCTTATGGAAGCTGGCGCCGAAAATGGCCACCCCTTCCGCGGCCTCCGCGAAAGATGGCCGAACAGACTCCGGGTCCTTGCCGAAAAGGTGAAGGCCGGGCAATGACATCAGAGAGGGCGGGAAGCCGGTCATTGGGTCGTGATTTCCAAGGGCCATGAAGACGCGTATGCCTGCCTCGCGGAGGAGGTCAATACCCCTGCTGAAAGCCACCCGGCTCTTCACCGTTGGACTGGACGCATCGAAAACATCCCCACCGAGTGTTACAAGGTCGGCCTTGCGCTCGATGGCCGTTGTGACGATCCTCTCCCAAGCGGTGTAGGTCGCCCGACGGAACAGATCCCCAAGCTCGGGGTTGGATCGCTCCAATCCGGAGAAGGGCCTGCCGAGGTGGATATCGGCCGCATGGATGAGCTTCAAGTCAGCCATTGGAGACGTGCCTCAAAGACGTTTCGAACAGAATCAGCGAAGGTCATGAAGGTTGTTCACTTGTGTGCGACTCCATATCATAGATTGGCCGAAAGAGTACATCGAACGGTGGCGGACCTTATCCCGCTTCCAACCGGCGGGTTCCGGTCACAGTCGTCGCCGGGGCGACTATTGCCGGGCTTGGCTTCCTGCTGGTACCAATTTCCTATTCCTCTCTGATGCCAAGTTTCTTGATTTTTCTCCAGAGAGTAGTCTTGTCAATTCCCAGCTCACGGGCGGTGGCGCTCTTCTTGCCGTTGTTTCTTGCCAAGGCGTCCTTGATGACTCGTATTTCTATTTCGGTGAGCGTCAAGCCGGTTGGGAGGCCTTCGGACTTCATGGCTGACTCCCCAAAATGGGGCGGCAAATGCCGGAGCTCGATCAGGCCCCCGCGGCACAGAATGAAAGCATGTTCGATGGCGTTCTGGAGCTGTCGTATGTTTCCGGGCCAGTTGTAATTCATGAACGCAGCAAGCCCCTCCTGCGAAAGGCCCGCAATATCTTTTCCCTTCAGGCGGTTCAACCGATCCACGAAATGTTGAGCAAGAAGAGGGATGTCCTCCTTCCTGTCTCGAAGCGGCGGAAGAGCGAGCTTGAACACCTGTATCCTGTAGTACAGATCCTCACGGAATCTTCCTTCCTCCACCATTGATTTGATGTCCCTGTTGGTGGCTGCCAGAACTCGCACGTCCGCTGTGGCTGTTTCGGTCCCGCCCAGAGGCTGAAAGCTCATGTCCTGAAGCACACGGAGCAACCGAACTTGCAAGGCAGGGCTCACGTCCGCGATTTCATCGAGGAAAATTGTTCCGCCGTGAGCTTGGGCGAAACGTCCAGGCTTGTCCCGCCGAGCATCCGTGAACGCACCGGCTTTGTACCCAAACAGCTCCGATTCGAGGAGCGTGTCCGGGATGGCACCGCAATTGACTATCACCAGCGGCTTGCTACGCCTTGCGGACAGGTTGTGGATGGCCTTGGCCATGAGTTCTTTTCCCGTCCCGCTCTCGCCTTCGATGAGGA
>Ga0172371_10004321_pt1 | contig 21589 bp, 18 predicted proteins | sample Lak12m_FD_114543 | JGI IMG/M metagenome (GOLD analysis project Ga0172371, IMG submission 114543) | Freshwater microbial communities from Kabuno Bay, South-Kivu, Congo - kab_022012_12m | ecosystem: Environmental > Aquatic > Freshwater > Lake | place: Democratic Republic of the Congo: South-Kivu...
CTGCTGGAAAGCTTTTCTTATGATTTTACGCTGACGGAAAAACGCCTGGAGGCATTATACCCGGAATATGACCTTTCCACAGTCAAGATCATCGGCGGCGGAGCGAAATCTCCCCTTTGGACGCAGATGAACGCCGATGTGATGGGCAAGGAGTTCCACCGCTTAAACCGCGAGGACGTCGCCATGTGGGGCGCCGCCATGCTGGCGGGAAGCGCTATCGGCCTGTTTAAGGATCTGACCGAGACAGCGAAAAAACACGTGAAGGTGGAACAGAAATATTCTCCCGACATGGGGATGCACGAACAATATAAGAAACACATGGATCTTTACATGCAATACACGGTTGAACTGACGGATTTCTTTGAAAGAATCCAGAAGCTTGGGAATCAATGAGGAGAGCATAATGAGAAAGCCTGTTATAGCAGGAAACTGGAAAATGAATAAAACCCCTGGGGAAACCCGGAGGTTTATTTCTGAACTGAATGCACAGATCGCGGGCGCAAACGCCGAGATCATTGTTTGTCCGCCTTTTGCCTGCCTTGCGGCCGCGCAGGAGGCGTTAGCGGGTTCGCCCATCGCTCTTGGTGCCCAGAATATGCATTTTGAAGACAGCGGGGCCTATACGGGCGAGGTGAGCGCGGATATCCTAAAGGAACTCGGCGTGGAATATGTTATACTGGGCCATTCGGAGCGGCGGGAGTATTTTGCCGAAACGGACGAACTTGTGAACAGAAAAGTAAAAAAAGCGCTGCAAAAAGGAATCAAACCCATTGTATGCGTGGGGGAGAGACTGGGGCAGCGGGAGGCAGGACTCACCGAAGAACTCGTCAGATTGCAGACCAAGGCTGCGCTTTCGGGCGTACTGGCCAGCGACATGCAAGAGATTGTGATCGCATACGAACCGATCTGGGCGATCGGCACCGGGAAAACGGCAACGGCGCAGGATGCGAACGTAACGATCAAGGCTATCCGCAGCGCAGTCCGGGAAATGGCGGGCGATTGGGCGGATGCCGTAAGGATTCTGTACGGGGGGAGCATGAACCAGGGAAACGCTTCCGAGCTGATGGCGATGAGCGATATCGACGGCGGCCTGATCGGCGGCGCCAGCCTGAAGGCGGAAAGCTTTGCGAAAATAATATTTTATTGATAAAAAATGTAATGAAATAAATTACAAATTTTAATAATAAAATATCGAAAAATTGAATAGCTTGCAACAAATTGCAATTTATGAATTTTATTAAAATAGGATATTGACTAAAATCGATTATTGATATACTATACATTTATAGACTACCTATATCTCTATTGATTACCAATTGCAAGCAGCAGAATAAAAAAGCAACCGATTTTTTAGAAAATGAATACATACAAAGACCAAATATTTTTTTTCACCAATAGTGTGCACGAGCACGCAAGAAAAAACAGGGTAAATCAGAGAAGCAACCGACTATCAAACGAATAAAGGATATTATGATGCAAAAGAGGATCACATCAAAAGACATTGCGAATCTGCTTGGGATCTCCAGAGGAACGGTTGACCGTGCATTGAACAACAGGGGCCGTATCAGCGAAGAAACGAAGAAGAAAGTGCTGGATATGGCCAAGGAGATCGGATATAAGCCGAACAGAATCGCCCGGACCCTGGTATTGCAGCGCAATCTGCGCCTTGCGGCCCTGCTGCCTACCATACCGGAATATTTTTTCAGCAAGATTGAAGACGGGATCAGGGATGCAGAACGGGAACTGAAGGATTTTGGTGTGAACGTAACCTATTTCCATACCAAGGCAGTCAATGACGCAATGGCCCAGATATCCATGTTTGAATCCATTATAGATAAAAAATTCGACGGCATTCTCATTATTCCGGCAAATCCGCTTCTGCTGCAGCCTCATGTGGACGCGGCGGTCCTGGCGGAAATACCGGTGGTGACGCTGAACAACGACGTACCCTTGAGCAAACGTCTGTGTTTTGTGGGCGAAGATTCGATCCGTGCCGGAAAGGTCGCAGCCGAACTGATGGGAAAATTTACGTGTAGCAGTGGAAAAGTAGCGATTCTTTCAGGCTTTTCCCAGGCATCGTCCCTGCATGAACGCTATGAAGGCTTTCAGGTAGTCATGGCGGAACAGTATCCGGACATAGAGGTAATCGGGCCGTACGAATATTTTGAAAATGTGACCGAGGCTTACGAGATTACAAAACGGCTGGCACAGGACCACCCGGATCTAACAGGTATATTCCTGACTACCACGACCGGCCTTGAATCGGCCGCCAATGCGATTACCGACGTAGGCATGGAAGACAAGGTAAAAATCATCGGGTTCGATATCAACGCGCATATTGAGAAAATGATGAAGCAGAACGTGATCCACGCGACGATATACCAGGACCCCTACGGACAGGGATATTATTCCCTGCGGATACTGTACAAGTATATCATGGACGGGATGGAACCCGACTCGAAATACCTGTATACCAGGCTGGGCGTCCTGCTGAAGGAAAAGCTGAACGACGACGGATACCCGTTGTATAAGTACTAGATTTTAAATACTGCGTGCACGTGAACATAATTATGCGAAATAGTGAATAAAACCTGCATGCGGAATGAAGGAAGTAAAAGAAACCAACAGTTTTTAAAATATAAGGCATAAAACTTAACTCGAAATAAATATTTAGTAAGAACTATTTGAAAAAACGGTTTTAAATAGTTGTGTTAAGTTTTGCAAAAAAAGAAGGAGGAATCCGTATGATCTGCGGGAGTAATGTTCTGCAAAGAGCAGAAAGGGATGGTGGTAAATGAGCGATAAAAAATTACTGGAAATCACAAACGTATCAAAATCCTTTTTCGGCGTAACCGTCTTTGCCGATTTTGACTTTGATGTCAAAGCCGGGGAAGTGCACTGCCTGTGCGGAGAGAATGGTGCGGGCAAATCGACATTTATAAAAATCTTGTCGGGTGCATACCAGCCGGATGGCGGAGAGATCGTTATCGACGGGAAAAAGGTGGAGGGCAAACTGTCGCCCGCGCTTTCGATGAACCTGGGAATCGAAACCATATACCAGGAACATACGCTGATGCGCAACATGACAGTAATGGAAAACCTTTTTATTGGGAAAGAGATCACGAACGGCCTCAAGATAGACCGCAGGAAGATGAGCCGGCGGACAAAGGAAATCTTAGAGAGCATAGGCGTGACCAACATCGATCCGTTTAACGTGGTACGCAACCTTGGACCGGCGCAGCAGAAATTTGTCGAGATTGCCAAGGCGTTTGTAAAGGAAGCAAAAATTATTATCATGGACGAGCCGACGGCTTCTTTCGGCGCCCACGAAATCGACCAGCTTTTGAACACGGTGGACACTTTAAAGAAAAGCGGAATCGGAATCATTTATATATCGCATCATTTGGAAGAAGTATTCCGTATTGCCGACCGGGTGACCGTAATACGCGACGGGCGGAAGATCAGGACGTATGACAGTGCCGTGGAAAAACTCGACGAGGCAGCCATTATCAAAGACATGGTGGGCCGCGACGCCTCCTTGTTTTATGCTAGGGACGAAGTTGGGATCGGCGACGTTATAATGGAAGTGAAGAATTTGTCTGGCCCCGGCGTGAAAGATGTATCGTTTTCTCTGCGCAAGGGCGAGATATTGGGGTTTGCCGGACTTGTAGGCGCGGGACGTACCGAACTGGCGGAAATCCTGTTTGGAAGACGCAAAGCTACAAGCGGAGAAGTTTTTCTTAAAGGCAAAAAAATAACAATCAAAACGCCTAAAAATGCAATTGAAGCGGGAATGTGCATGGTTACCGAGGACCGGCAGCATACAGGGTTGTTCATCAACCAGAAAATATCCTTAAATTCTATCGTCCCGCAATCTGTGAAGGCAAAAAAGCATTTTATCAGCCCAAAATACGACTGGATTGTTACGAAGGAATATATTAATAAGCTGAGAATCAAGTGTAAGGGGCCCGACCAGAAAGTATGCTATCTCTCGGGTGGGAACCAGCAAAAAATCGCGTTCTGCAAATGGTTCATAACGGACGGCGAAGTCTATATATTCGACGAGCCGACACGCGGTGTGGACATCGGCGCAAAAGAGGAAATTTATCATTTAATGGTGCAGTTGTGCCGTGAAGGCAAGAGCATCCTTATGATTTCTTCCGATATGCCCGAGGTAATTGCCATGAGCGACAGGGTGATGATCATGAAGAACGGCGGTATTACAGCAGAAATACAAAAGGAGGAATTGGATTCAGAAACAATTCTTCAATATGCATTGGGAGGTAGTGTAAAATGAACAAAGTAAAAAATGAAATACAAATAGAAAGACCACCGCTTGGAAAACGGTTTATATCGAGCGACAATACATATCTGCTGTTTGGCCTGATTGCATTTATATTTATTGTATCGTTGATCGCGCCTAATTTTGCCACACCGTTTAATTTCAGCATTTTGATGGAGCAGTTCGCGGTACCCGGCATCATGGCGATTGGCATGTGCATGCTTATGATTTCAGGCGGGATCGATTTAGCCGTGGGAACACAGCTCTCGTTTATCTCCTGCGTGATGGCCCTTGTGGTGAAGGACATGGACACGGCGATCCCCGGTATCGCGATCGGCGTTGCGGTTTGCATTGCCGGAAGTTTTGGGATGGGCCTTCTGATCTCACGTACTAAAATGGAACCGTTCATCGTTTCGCTCGGCTTCATGGCCATCTATAAGGGCCTTGCGAACATCACCACCAACGGTGCGGAATACCCGATTCCGGGAAAGATGGGTTTTGCGACGGATATCCGCTGGGCGACGCTGCCCCTGATGGTGTACATCATGATTGCGGTTGTGATCATATTCTTCCTGATACTCCGCTTCACACGGTTCGGGCGCTGGCTCTACGCAGTGGGAGACAACCCCGAAGCGGCGTTCCTTTCCGGTATTAACGTTAAGAACTTTAAATTATCCATGTATACCATTAACGGCGCGCTGGTCGCTTTGGCAACGGTGCTGATGCTTTCCAGAAACGAGGTCGGAAACCCGAACCTGGGCGTGGACCTTGAAATGCGGGCGATCGCTTCCGCGGTCGTCGGCGGTACGGCGCTGGCAGGCGGCAAAGGAAACATTATTGGAACATTCCTTGGGACCATATGGATGGGCATTATATCCAACGCGCTGAATATCATAGGTCTCTCATCGTTCTTCCAATATGTCGTCACCGGCTGTATCATCATCGGCGCTGTATTAATGAACCAGATACGCTATAAGAACGAATAATTTTTAATCAAGATTCAATGGCATATGCCATGAATAAAAAAAAATAGGAGGAAAATTCAATGAACAAAAAGTTTATCGTGTTGGTTGTGGCAATACTGTGCGCAGTCATGGTATTTATGAGCTGCACCCAGACTCCGGCTGCGGAAAGCAGCGCTGCTCCGGCAGAATCGTCTGAGGCTCCCGCAAGTTCGGAAGCTGTTGCAAGCGAATCTGATGATGCTGGCCCGGATTATTCGGCAGCCATGGACAAGAGTATCGGCTACGTGCTGGCCGGCCCGGACATTTACTACGAGCAGAGCTTCCAGGTATTTGAAGGCCTTGGCAAGGATCTGAACTGGACGATCACCAAAACGTCTTCCGACTATGATCCTAAAAAAGAGACCAACAATGTGCAGGATATGATTGCTAAGAAAGTGGATGCGATTGTTCTGTGCGACGTTACGACCGACAACGGCGCTGCCTGCGCCAAACTGGCCAACGACGCGAACATCCCGATCTTCTTCATCACCACCCTGCCCGACCTTGGCGGCGTTGGAACACCGACGGCCAGCTGCTCCGGACCTTGGTACCAGAACGGCGTGAATGCGGCAACATGGCTGCTTCCGCAGGCTGCTGATCCCGCAAATCCGAAGTTCGTGCTGATTGAAGGCGCATACGGCCAGAGCACGATCGAACTCCAGAGGCTGGGCTTCCTGACCTACCTGAGCGAACAGCTCGGCAAAACCGTTGAACAGGTATTCGAAGACAACATCGTGTACAACCAGACTGGCGGATGGATGACTGACGGCGCCATGAACGTGATGCAGGATTGCATGGCCAAGACGGGCGGAGATTTTGACGGCATATTCGTCGGAAACGAAGCGATGACAAATGGCGTGCGGAAAGTTCTGGAGACGGCTGGTAAAGACAATGTTTACCCGATCGCGACCGAGAACGGCTATGAAGAGACATGGGAAGAAATGAAAGCCAACCCGGACCTTAAAATGATGGTTGATCAGATCGCATCCACGGCGGAAGGCGATCTGGTGTTCCAGCAGGTGCGGGCTTACTTTGCGGGCATTGATTTCCCGAAATTTGTGAAATGCCCCATCACTCCTGTAACGCCTGAAAATGTAGCAACAGCGAATCTGTTACCCTACAAGGATGCAGCTGCTTACATCGCGCTTGCGAAAGAAGGCAAGACTGTTGACCTTATGACAACGCCGGATACGAGCGGTGACAATCCCGACTGGAGGAGCATGCTTCCTCTGAACGGAGCGAAAAGCAGCTAAGCTGTTTTGACTCTGAAACTTAAACCAAACAAAACAACCCACAATCCTCTGCCGGCACCCGGTGCCGGCAGAGGATAAAAAAAGAATGGAAAGATACCCGGCAAAAAACGAATTAAAAGATAAAGTGCAAGTTTTTTAAATTGCGAATTTAAGTTCGCAAGTATTCTTTTTGAATGAATGTGACTATTTTGGGAGCACATGAAATTTAAACTATTCAGGAGGTATTGATAATGAGTAAAAATATGAAAAGAACTGTGAAAGATGCCGAAAGCATTTCCGGTGAAGGCTTTGCGGGTGGCCACGGCCATATGGACGTAGCCGTCGTATTGGGCAAAGACCCCGATATCGCGGACATCAAAGGCCATACGGACGATTTTGATTCGGGAATCCTTTTCCTGAATTGGTGCAGTCTTGCGGAAGGCGCGCTTTGCGGAGCACATCCCCATAAAGTGGACGAAGAAGTATACTACATCATGAAGGGCAGAGGCAAAATGACCATAACCAACCCGGACGGAACCCAGGAAGTGTTTGAAGCGGGTCCTGATGAAGCCATTAAAATGAAGTGGGGTTCCACTCATTCTTTCGAGAATGTTGGAGAGGGCGACTGCATATTCCTGGCGATTGCCGCGAATGTGAAGTACAAATATTAAGACTGATAAAGAATAAACTATTGGATACAGTAAAAATAAGCGTTTATTTTTAAAGAATACTTGCATTTCAAATAATTAAGGAGTGATTTACAATGGCTGATGAAGTAAAGGACATTGGTATTGGATACAGTGCGTGGGACGAAACCCAACCCAGAAAAGAAATAGGCATAGGCGTATTTGGAAGGGGATTCATGGGAAAAGCGCATTCAAATGCGTTTAAAAAGGTTGGATACCTGTTCGAAACGAATTATATCCCCAAACTGGTCGGCATCAGCGCGACCACAATGGAAAGAGCGCAGTCCGCAGCCAACAGGTATGGATATGAAAAAGCGTATGTCGGATGGGAAGAAATGGTTAAAAACCCCGACATCCAGATTTTTGATAATGTCGCTCTGGACAAAGTACATGCGCAGCCCTGCATAGACGCCGCCAAGAACGGCATGGCCGTTCTGTGCGAAAAACCCATGGCGATCGGCCGCGAGGAAGCAAAAAGGATGCTGGATGCCGTGAATAAATACGGCGTTAAGAACATGGTATGCTTCAATTACAGGTTCCTGCCCGCCGTCAGGCTTGCGTGGGACCTGATACAGAAGGGCGCCATCGGCGAGATCGTCCATTTCTATGGAAGGTATCACCAGGAGTATGCGCTTCCCCTGGAAGCTGCCGTAGAAGACGTCTGGTACCAGAATATGTCCGGAAACACCCAGGACCTTGCTTCCCATATCTTTGACCAGGCGCAGTTCCTTTGCGGTGAAGTTTCGACGATTATGGGCGATATCCGCTCGATCCCGAAACGCAGGCCGTCGAGAGCCGGCGGTATGGTGGATGTGAAACTGGACGACGGCATGCGTGCCCTGATTGAATTCAAGAGCGGCGCTACCGGCACTCTGGAAGGCATCAGCGCGGCGCACGGCCGTAAGAACCAGCTTTATTGGGAAGTGTACGGCACCAAAGGATCGCTGGTTTTCGATCTTGAAAACCCGAGTTTCCTGAAAGTGGACCTGAAAGAGACCGTTCTGCCCGAAGTTATGGGATTCACGAATGTTGCCGTAAACGATCCGATGCATCCGTTTATGAATGCATGGTGGCCCAAAGGCCACAACATCGGCTGGGAACACGGTCATATCAATCTGGTCGCCCATCTGCTGGATTGCGTAGCGAACGGCAAGGAAATCGGACCCCAGGGCGCTACGTTTGAAGACGGCTATAAGGTGGCGGTCATGATAGACACGCTGAAAGAATCATCCGCTGCGGCTAAAAAACTGTTGATTTCCTACTAAATTAAATGACCCCAAAACGGGTCTTTAATCTTTACGGAATTACGAGCGCACGCAGATCATGGTTTGATAAAGGGATGCAGGCCTGTATAGGCTTACATATACAGGCCTGCATGTCAAACCAGTATTGTTCCAGAAGTTCCGGACACTATTCCCGCACCGGCAAACAGTGCCGGAAGCCGGGCGTGTGCCTGCAGGAGCGGACTGGTCGAAGACAAAAACGAAAAAAACTTTATACGTGAATCCGGTCAAATCAAATAGTTTAGATAGGCTTCATTTTGCAGATGTTATTTGGTTTGGTTTGATTTGGTTCGTGTTAGTTCAAAGATAGAAAAACAATTATGTAAATATGACGGCGGGGATCGCATTTCATTTGAAAAAGGAGGAATTTTATTATGATTATCAAACAAAAGCCAAAGATTGGTTTTCTAGGGGTTATGCATGGTTTGTACGACATTTCGCAGCCGGAAATACCTGAAAACCAGGAAAAGTTCGCAAGGAGTGTCATCGAGAGGCTGAAAGGCGCCGCCGATATAGACTTTCCGCAGGTCGCGAAAGACCGCAAGCAGATCGAGAAGGTCGTTAAATATTTTAATGACAAAGAATATGACGGGATATTGGTGGTCAACCTGATATACAGCCCCGGTATGCGTGTGGTACAGGCCTTAAAGGACAACAAACTGCCTTTGCTCCTGGCCTGTATACAGCCCCTGCCCAGCGTTACGCAGGACTGGAACTGGAGCCTGCTGACGACAAACCAGGGCATACACGGAATACAGGATACCAGCAATATGGTGATGCGCCTGGGCATTGATCCCCATATTATAGTGGAAGACTGGGAAAGCGAAGCCTTCTATTCCTACTTCAGCGATTGGGCGCAGAGCGTGTATACATGCGCGGCCTTGAAAAAACTGAGAATTGCGAAGTTCGGAAGAATGAAGGGCATGGGAGATATAAAAGGGGACGATTTTTCTTTCTTTAAGATTTTCGGCATAGAAGTCAATGACGAGAGCATCGGCGACATTTACAGGTATATGGATAAAGTGACTGACGCCGAGATCAGCGCACAGATTGCGGAAGACAAGAAGAATTTTGAACTCGATCCGAAACTGCCGCTTGAAAGCCATCAATATGCCGCACGGCTGCAGATCGCTTTTGAAAAATACATGATCGATTTAAATTACCAGGGGTTCAGCCCGCAGTTTGACGTATTTAAGGAAGACGGCAGGTTTAAGCAGATCCCCATCCTGGGAGGAACGAACCTTCTGGCCAAAGGATACGGATACAGCGCGGAAGGCGATACCAATACCGTCGCGCTGACCATGATCGGCCATCTGATCGACAAAGACCCGCATTTTACAGAGATGTATTCGCTTGATTTCAAGCGGGACGCCACCATGCTGAGCCACATGGGCGAAGGCAACTGGAAAGTAGCCCGTAAAGACAGGCCCGTGAAGCTGATCGACCGGCCGCTGGATATCGGCGACCTGGAGAACCCGCCGACGGCCGTGTTCAGTGCGCAGCCGGGCCGGGCGGTGATCACCACCCTGGTTGCCGTGGAAGGCGACCTGTACAGGCTGGTGGTTTCAAAAGGCGAAGTGCTGGATACCCAGGAGATCCCCGGTATTCCCATGAACTACACGTTCTTCAGGCCGGACACCGGTGTAAGGAAGAGCATGGAAGACTGGCTGCGGCTGGGTGGAACGCACCATCAGGTGATGTTCCTAGGCGATCCGAGCAGAAAACTGGAAATACTGTGTGATATACTTGGGATAGAGTATTACGAGGTTTAAACCGGATCATTTTTGATATATAATAAAGGCAGCAGGCATTGTTTCTCCGTTAAACCTTCGGATCATGCAAGGAGATATTGATATGGAAAACGAGAGAATGAATGAAATCCTAAGCCGTTTCTGGGACGGTATCCCTTATGGGACGGGCACCAGTTGTTCCGTAACCACTTTGCTGGCGCTTGCGGAATACTATGACATGAAAGAGCCGTGGATGAAAGATATTGCGACTCCTTTCGGCGGCGGGGTATGCCATTCTCATGTTTCCGTATGCGGCGTGCTGAGCGGCGCGCTGCTTTTCCTGGGCCTGAAACTACCCGTCGGGGATGAAAAATTGGGACAGGAGACTTCCGCCCGGCTGGGGGCAGAACTGATCGGCTATGTTAAAGAAAACTTTGGAGACGATATATGCGATCAGATTCTGGATATCGATTTTAACGACGCGGAACAGGAGAAACGGGAAAAGGCCGATAAATATGAGAGCATCTGCCAACCGGTGATGCGCAATGTTTGCGGCTGGGTGGTCAATGAAATCGGGAAACTGGAAAAGCAGGAGGGCAAGCCTGCATAAACACTTTTGGTACAGCTTGTATGGCAAAGTACGGTTAAACAACAATTTGCAAAAAAAGATCCTCTCTGTTCCGGGGAGGATCTTTTTAATTAAAACTGTTTATTTAAAACAAGGCAGGTTTGCTTTTTTACTTAGCCTTCCATGCCGGCGCCCTCGCCAGCAGTATGCGCCCCTTCCAACGGTATTTTACAGGCATATATATCAGGCTTTTACGGTGATGCCCGGCCGTTTCCAAGAGATTGATTAGACTGCCGGATGGGTTGGGAACAATTGTTGATGTTGAAGTGGACAATGTAAAACAAATATATTATAATGATACGAAGAATCATGAGGCCGCCCAAAGCGAAGGGCAGCCCCGGGCGGAGGATGCAGCTTGAAGATACAAAATTCCTTGACCGGTAAGAAAGAGGAGTTTGTTCCTATAGAAAGCGGGCGCGTGCGCATTTATGCATGCGGCCCCACCGTTTACAACTATTTTCATATCGGCAATGCGCGCCCATTTATCGTTTTCGACACGCTGAGAAGATATCTGGAGTACCGCGGATACAAAGTGGATTTCGTGCAGAATTTTACCGACGTGGACGACAAGATGATCGCCGCGGCCGCGAAGGAAGGCATAACCGTACCCGAACTGGGCGAAAAATATATCGGGGAATATTATATTGATGCGGGCGCACTCAATATAAAAGAGGCGACGCACCATCCGCGGGCGACCGAGCATATTGAAGATATTATCCGCCTGATTGAAAAGCTGATCAGCAGCGGACATGCGTATGAGGCCAGCGGAGACGTTTATTTTGATACTGCGAGCGACCCGGAATACGGCAAGCTTTCCGGGCAGAATCTGGATGACCTTGAGATGGGTGCACGGATCGAAGTAAACGACTGCAAAAGGAACCCGATGGACTTCGTCCTTTGGAAGGCAAAAAAGCCGGGGGAAATCAGCTGGGAAAGCCCCTGGGGGGAAGGCCGGCCGGGCTGGCATATCGAATGTTCGGCTATGAGCATGAAATACCTGGGAGATACCATTGATATCCACGGGGGCGGCCAGGATCTTTTATTTCCGCACCATGAAAACGAAATTGCGCAAAGCGAATGCGCTACCGGGAAACCTTTTGTACACTATTGGATGCACAACGGGTATATCAATATTGACAATAAAAAGATGTCCAAGTCCGAAGGGAATTTCTTTACCGTGAGAGACATCCGGAAGGAATTCGATCCGATTGCCGTTAGGCTGTTTATGCTTGGTTCGCATTATTTAAGCCCGATTAATTTCAGCCGGGATCTGATCAGCCAGGCTGAATCAGCGCTTGCACGCATCAAGAACTGCAGGGAGAACCTGCGCTATATAGAGGAAAACCCGAAGGCAAACAAAATTGAAGTGGCGGGCGCGGTTGAAAAGGCGAAATCTGCGTTCGTATCCGCCATGGAAGACGACCTGAATACCGCGGACGCGATCGGAGCGATGTACGAGTATATACGCGAGATCAATACGCTTTTTGCGGAGGGCGGAGACGCGGCAGGCGCGGGGAAGGCGCTGGCCGTTCTGGACGAGTTCTTGGATGTGCTGGGGCTGCTGCCGGCAAATGAAGAAGAGGACGTCCCGCAGGAAATCCTGGCGCTGGCTGCGCAGCGCGCGCAGGCCAGGGCAGGCAAGGACTGGAAAGCAGCAGACGAAATCAGGGACAGGATTGCCCAAATGGGCTACGAAGTGAAAGACACGCCGGATGGTGTAAAAATAAGCAAATTATAGGAGGTATATAACCTTGTACGATTTTATGTTGTATTTTAACCTGTTTATTGCGGTATACGTTTTATATTACGCAATCCGCGGACAAGGAAAAATCTACGAAAATGATTACCCAACATCCATAAAAGAAGCGCATGCGAAACTGCTGCGCAAATTCTGCTGGATCGTCGGCCTGGGCATGTTTCCCCTGACCATTCTTGAGTTGGTTTACAGTACAAACCAGCAGGCATCCTTCCTTTCCTGGATTAATATCGGGTTCGTTCTGGTATGCGTTGTGACCTATCTGGTTATTTTCCGCATCAAGTTCGGCAAACAGGTGTATCCAAAGAAGGATAAGTGATCCGCCCGGTTACATATCAAAAATATGAAGGCCAACGGAATAAGAAAGAGGTTCCCTTGCTGAACCTTTTTTTATGGCTTAAAAACCAATTATTGTTGTTAAATTGTCAAGATGTTTACAGATTTCTATTGACATTCTGTAAAAATAAATTAAAAATAAACATGGCCGGAAGAATAGATTGAAGGTGTGGCGGTAAAAGGCGTATATGGACCGGAAGGGAAAAAAATGAAGACAAGCAGGACAACGGCGGCAGAAATGCTGCGCAGACTATATGAAGCCAGAATGTTCGAAGAACGTTTGCACGAAATGATATTACAGGGAAAAATCCATGGGACGGCGCATCTGTCGATCGGACAGGAGGGCGTTGCGGTGGGGGCGGCGTTTGCCATCGGCAGGGAAGACAGCATCATGACCAATCACAGGGGGCACAGCCACAGTATCGCCAAAGGTGCGGATATACGCCGTATGATGGCAGAAATCCTCGGCAGGGAAACCGGATTGTGCCGTGGTTTGGGCGGGTCCATGCATATTATGGATTCGGGAACAAACAATCTTGGCGCAAACGGGATCGTCGGCCAGACGATTCCCATGGCCACAGGCGTTGCGCTTGCATTTAAAAAAGACGGCAAGGGAAAAATCATTGTCGATTTTTTTGGCGACGGGGCGTCCAATGCAGGCGCTTTCCATGAATCGCTCAACCTGGCGGCGTTGTGGAAACTGCCCATCGTTTATATTTGCGAAAACAACGGATACGGTTTTTCCACACCGGTTGAACGTTCCGTATCCGTGCCCAATATTGCGGACAGGGCGATTGCATACGGGATCCCGGGCGTGATAGTGGACGGAAACGACGTCTTTGCAGTGATGGATGCCGTGGGAGAGGCTGCAGGCAGGGCGCGCCGCGGTGGCGGCCCGACGCTGATAGAAGCCAAAACATACCGGTTGCTGGGGCATTCCAAGAGCGATAAGCGAAAATACCGCACACAGGCGGAAGAAGCCCAATGGATGGAAAAATGCCCGATAAAACGGTTTGAAAATATTCTGCTGCAAAACGGTTTTTCAAGAGAAGAGATGGATAAAATCAAAAAAGAAGCAGCAGATGAAATGGACGCTTCGGTAGATTTTGCGCTGGCTTCGCCGCCTCTATCCATGGATAAAGCAAAGGCGCTGGTTTTTGTTCAAGAGGGTTTATAGATGACAGTTATTACGATGAAACAGGCAATAGCCGACGCGCTTGCCGAAGAGATACGGCGGGACGACAAGGTTTTTCTGATAGGAGAGGACCTGGGATGCTACGGCGGATGCTTTGGCGTAACCTGCGGATTTCAAGATGCGTTCGGCGCAGACAGGGTGCTTGAAACAACGATAACGGAAAACACTTTTACCGCAATGGCGGTAGGCGCGGCCATGGCAGGATACAGGCCGGTGGTTGAATTCATGTTTTCCGATTTTATGACGGTTGCAATGGACGCAATCGTCAACCAGGCTGCAAAGCAGCGGTTTATGACGGGTGGACAGGTAAAGGTTCCCATGGTGATGCGCGCGCCGACCGGAAGCGGCACGGGCGCGGCGGCGCAGCATTCGCAGTCGCCCGAGGCATGGTTCTGCCATGTGCCGGGGTTGCAGGTGGTGATGCCCGCAACGCCGTATGATACGAAAGGCCTTTTAAAATCAGCAATCAGGAGCGACAATCCTGTGATCTTTTTTGAACATAAAATCGGTTACTCCAAAACCGGGGAGGTGCCGCAGGAAGAATATCTGGTGCCCATCGGCAGTGCGGACATCAAACGGGAAGGCAGCGACCTGACCATTATCAGTTATTCTTACACGCTTTTTAAGGCCATGGAAGCAGCGGCCGAGCTGGAAAAAGAGGGCATTGATGCGGAGGTCGTTGACCTGCGCACCCTTGCACCCCTGGATACACGAACCGTCATATCTTCCGCAGAAAAGACAGGAAGAGTGCTGGTTGTCCATGAGAGCGTTCTGGACTACGGGCCGGGCGCGGAGGTTGCCGCGGCGATTGCCGGGAGCAACGCGTTTTTCAGCCTGAAAAAGCCGGTATGCCGGCTGGGCGCGCTGAACATGCCTATGCCGTTCGCTCCCGAACTGGAGGAACAGGCGGTGCCGCAGACAGCGGATATATACCGCAGCGCAAAGGAGCTTATGGGATAATAACGGGAAATAAAAAGTCCGGCGGATGCCGGACTTTTTTAAAGGGTATAAACCGTTGCAATGAAACGGTTTTATTTTGACTTGGTTGGCTGTTTCAGAGCTGCCATAAACACAATGCCGACCACACATGCAATCACCGGGATGATGAATGCGAAGTTGGAAACGGAATCAGCAGAAATGAAGTTCGACGAGATGCCGCCCGCAAGAACAGCCGCGCCTGCGAACCCGATCATCACGATCCCGTAGTTTGCGCCCATGTTTTTCGAACCGAAATAATCGGCAGTGAGTGCCGGGAATACGCCGGCGGATGCGCCGTAGCAGAATGCCACCGCCCATATGAAAGCGATGCAGGCCGGTCCGGTGACGAAAATCAACGCAACCATGGAAGCTAGGATAACGCCGAAAAGGATCATAAAGGCAAACTTACGGCCCTTGTAATCGGACAGGATGGGCATGACCAGGCGGCCCGCAACGCTTGCGACGCCGCTGAGCGATACGGTGAGAACCGCGTAATCCGCAAAATTCTTTACCGTCGTGCTGAGCGCCGTAACCTTGGGAATGAGAATAAAATAGGAAAGCGTCAGCATGGCCATGCAGAGAATAACAAGGTACATCTGCCAGGTTTTAAGGGTTTCTCCCGGCGAGAATTGTTCGTTGGTCGAAGAAACAGCCTTGGATTTCGGCTTGAAATCGGCCATATAGCCTTCGGGCGGGTTCTTGATAAACCATACGAACACGATCACGACAATAAAGAAAACAATCGCCAGGATCTGCAGAGTGTTGTCCACGTTCAGTTTCCAGACGTTAAGCATATTGTTTGCAAGGGGACCGAAAGCGACGGTGGAAACGCCGAATGCACTTACGAGAACGCCGCTGGCCAGGCCCCTGCGGTCCGGAAACCATTTCTGGATGCAGGAGAGGGCCGAGGTGTAAGCCATTCCAACGCCGAAACCGGCAAGCCCGCCGTAAAATACAGGAAACATCCAGGCAGCGCCGTCGGGCGTGATGGATGCGATTAGGATTCCGGCCGCGAACAGGATACCGCCGACCAGAACGACGATACGGGGACCTTTCTTGTCCTGAATCCTGCCGCCGATCAGTATACCCGCTACGAATGTGACCAACATGATGTTAAAGGTATAGGAAACGTCTGCTCCGCCCAGATAAGCGGATACCGGCTTGTTGAATATACTCCAGATATAAATGATGCCGAGACAAAAGAGTATAAGCGCGCCGGAGATGAGAGTCAGGGTGCGAGATTTGTTCATGTTTTTTCCTCCTTTATTTTTAATATGTTAACAGAATAATAAAATGAATGTAATGAAATTATACTGTATATACTGACAATAATCAATTATAATTAGTCTTTTTGGATAAAAAAGCGCAGATAAAAGCAAATAGGAACTTTTTTCGGCATATATGGGGCGGAATGCTTTGCCCGGAAGCGGTTTATCTTAAAAATCCGAATGAATATCCTATGACGTTTGCCTGATTGCTGATTATGGTTTATAATGAATATGTTAAAAAAAAATATCAAATCTGTTAAGAAAATCCCGAGAGGTTTTATAGCGCATGGAACTCAAGATATTCAAACATATAGACGATATTGTTCAATATTACGAGACGGTCAAAGGCGGTTTCGAAGGTACGGCGCTGAAACTCAAATCATGGATTGAGAAAATCGTTTGTGAAAAAAGCCTGTATACGCTGACCGTGAATTACAGAATCAAGGAGCCTGCCAGCGTACGGGAAAAAATGATCAAAAACAGTTATTACCGTATCTTTTCTTCCAAGGAGGAATCGGTATACAATATGCAGGATATTATTGGACTGCGTATTGAATGCAAGTTTGTGGACGATGAGAAATATGTGTATGATCTCATCTCTTCCCTTTTCAACAAATCCGATGACCAGATCTATTTTTACAATGACGAAAATCCGAATCTGCGGCTGAAGCTTTCCGAACAGCAGCCGCAGAAACAGAAAAACGGTTTTGATATTTATAAGATCGACGGACGGCTGGAAGAGGGGGAAGTAAAACTTAATTTTGAGCTGCAGATCAGAAGCCTGGTCAATATTTTCTGGGGGGAGATCGAACATAAAATCGTATACAAGAACAACTCCTATGTTGTTCTGGACGACCTTGTTCTGGACAGTATGGTCTCCATCAAGGAAAACCTGAACCTGATCGACCGGCAGCTGCACCAGCTGTACCGCAGGTACAAGAGGGACGACAACGCCCATATGCGCCACCGTATCCGCAGCATAGACAGTGTGCTCTCCAAGATGATCCATGACACGATCGCCAATAAAATGACAAGCTCCCTTGGGTTTGTGACCGATTTTAAGAAAAGCTGCGACAGTATCCTGCAGTATATACTGATTGTGAACAATGCCGGCGATATCAGCGATTACGGCCGGGTGATGCTGGATATCTTTTATATCACCAACAACCTGTCGGGCGAGGAGATATTGTTTGACCGGCATATCAAGATTGACCGTGACCTGCTGGCCATGGATGACGCATTCTGTGCGACCGTACTTGGGACCATCCTCCGCCTGATCAACGTGGATTTCCAATGGCATTTGTTCTTCCTGATCGTATTCAAGATGGACGGCGGAAAGATCGAGGATGACCTGAATAACTTTGTTCGCTATTACAAAAGCCGTTATAAGGCGAACGCAAGCTTTGAATTGCTGCAGGGCAAAGTGCCGGCGGAAACTGTAAAAAAGATAAAGGACGAATTGGTGGAAGAGATCGCCTATATCTTTAAACGGAAGTCCTCCATTGAACTTTTATGGAAAAGCGGCATGGCTGCGCTTAACAGCGCGCTTTCCAGGATCCTGGAAGAGATTGTGCTGGCTGAAGACCTGGAATGGGAGAGGGATAAAAAGAAGTACATACGTATGATGAACGGTTTTATGGAAGTATAAAAAAAACCCCCGGCTCGGGGGTTTTTGGGAAACATTTCTATATAAAAATTTCGCCTACCCCTTTCAGGACATATTTGGGCCGGTAGGCGTATTTTTTTATATTTTCCTGTGCGGTGACGCCGGACAGAACCAGTATGGTGTCGATCTCGCTTTCGATACCCGCGACGATATCCGTATCCATGCGGTCCCCTACGATGCAGGCGTCTTCGTTTTCCACATCCAGCATTTTAAGGCCGATGCGCATCATCAGCGGGTTGGGTTTGCCGAGAAAATACGCTTTTTTTCCCGAAGCCATCTCAATGGGGGATATCAGCGCCCTGGTTGCCGGGATGATCCCTTTTTCTGACGGAGCGGTGATGTCCGGGTTTGTCCCGATGAGTTGTGCGCCTTTCTGAACCAGGAGGGACGCGTGCTCGATCATTTCGTAATTGAACGCCCTTGTTTCTCCGACCACCACGTAGTCCGGGTTTACGTTGTTCATGGTAAAACCCACGTCATACAGCGCATTCAGGAGGCCGGGTTCGCCGATCACATATACGCTGCCTCCCGGGCACTGGCTTTTTAGAAAGTTCGCAGTAGCCAGCGCGCTGGTGTAAAAATGCTCAACTTCTACATCCAGCCCGAGCCTTTCCAGTTTTTGCTTCAGTTCGCGGGGAGAACGTTCGCTCGAATTGGTAAGATAAATATACCTTTTGTTGCCTGCGACCAGCCATTCATGGAATTCGCGTGCGCCGGGCAAAAGGGTGTTGCCATGGTATAAAACGCCGTCCATATCGCATATGAACCCTTTTTTATTTTCAAGATTGTACATAGAAACGCCTCTTTTAAATAAAGAAATTATTAATATCATTCTATCAAAATCCGGTTTTTTTAGCAACGAATTCTTTACAGATGAGAATGGCGGTGAGGCGGTATAAGGGCCTAAATGAACAAATATATTGTAATAGGCGGCTCAAAGTAGTAAAATGAACTTTGAAGTTTTTATTAAAAGATTCTCTTTTTAGGAGCATTTGTTCACATGATAATGTTTAACGTACCGCCGTATATCGATACCGCGATCGGATATATCGAGGAAGCCTGCGCCGCCAACAAAAAGATTTGCGGGGACGGGCCGTTTACGAAAAAAGTGAGCGCATGGTTTGAGGAAAGACTCGACACAAAAAAGACCCTGCTGACGACATCCTGCAGCCATGCCCTTGATATGATGGGGATATTATCCGGCATATCGGCAGGGGATGAGGTTATCATGCCCTCCTATAATTTTGTATCCGGCGCCAACGCAATTGTGACGAGAGGCGGACGGTGCGTGTTCGTGGATATCCGTCCGGACACCATGAATATAGATGAAACAAAAATCGAACAAGCGTTGACCGAAAGGACAAAAGCCATACTGGTAGTGCATTACGCAGGGGTTTCCTGCGAGATGGACAGCATTTTGGAGATTGCAAGAAAACACGGGCTGCTGGTGCTGGAAGATGCTGCGCAGGGTATGCTGGCGTCTTATAAGGGCCGTGCACTGGGAACGATCGGCGATATGGGAACCTACAGTTTTCATGAAACCAAGAATTATTCCATGGGGGAAGGCGGCCTGTTGCTTTTAAACCGCAAACAGGATATTGAACGCGCTGAAATGCTCAGGGAAAAAGGAACCGACCGCAGCAAGTTCTGGCGCGGAGAGGTGGATAAATATACCTGGCAGGATATCGGGTCCAGCTATCTGCCGAGCGAAATAAACGCGGCGTATCTGTATTCCCAGCTTGAGATTGCCGAACAGATCAATCAGGAAAGAATGGAAGCATTCAATCTTTACATGGCATTGCTTACTTCTCTTGTTTCCCAAGGGAGGATCGAAACGCCCCATATACCGGAGGAATGTGTTCACAACGGACATATGTTTTATATCAAATGCAGTGATATAGAGCAGCGCGGACGTTTTATTAGCTTTATGAAAGAAAGAGGCGTGATGTGCGTTTTCCATTATGTTCCGCTGCATACGTCTCCTGCCGGAAAGAAATACGGCCGGTTTTCCGGAGAAGACAGGTATACGATAGCGGAAAGCGAGAGGCTGGTCCGCCTGCCCATGTTTTTCGGTTTGAAAGAAAATGATATTTATTATATAACGGATTGTGTAAAGGCTTTTTTTGAAGGAGAAGCATGATATGATTTCCTTTGTAATCCCGTGCTACCGGTCTGAACATTCGATTGAAACGGTTGTTGACGATGTTTTTACTGCCTTCGGTCCGAAGGATTTTGAAATTATTCTGATCAACGACTGCTCACCGGACGCTACGATAAACGTAATCAGGGCTTTATGTGAAAAATATAAGAATGTCCGGATGGTCTCTTTTGCCAAAAACTTCGGACAGCATTCCGCGCTGATGGCCGGCCTCCGCCAGTCCAAGGGCGATATTGTGATATGCCTGGACGACGACGGGCAGACACCGCCCGGGGAAGCCCGCAAGTTGATTGGAAAGATCGACGAAGGCTTTGACGTAGTATACGCGAGGTACGATGATAAGAAGCACAGTCCATTCAGAAATTTTGGAAGCTGGCTTAACAACCGGATGTCCGAGTTTATGCTGGGCAAGCCGAAAAACCTTTTTATGTCCAGTTATGTCGCCATGAAACGTTTTGTTGTGGATGAAATTATCCGCTATGAAAACCCATATCCCTATCTGGGGGGGCTGGTGCTGCGTACCACCTCCAGTATAACGGACGTTCCGGTTGAGCACCGGAAAAGAACGGATGGAAAATCCGGGTATAGTTTAACAAAACTGATTTCCCTCTGGATGAGCGGGTTTACCAGTTTCTCCATTAAACCCCTCAGGGTGGCGACCGTTACCGGGCTTGTTTTTTCCATACTCGGTTTTATTCTGGGTATTATTATAATTGTGCGGAAACTGATAGATCCCGCCTCCGTGCTTATGGGCTGGACCTCCAATATGGCGGTATTGCTTTTTGTGGGTGGGCTGATCCTGCTGGTCGTCGGACTGGTGGGCGAGTATATGGGCAGAACGTTTATTTCCCTGAATAAACAGCCGCAGTATGTGATCAAGGAAAAGATGAATATCAAGGAAGAGAAAAAGTAGCGGTTTATTAACGCTTAGTATCAAAGAATGAATTTAAAACCCCAAAACGGGGTTTTTTTGATCCGTAAAATATTTAAAGAAATGCCAAAAGGATATTATTTTGTGCCGAACAGGCGGTCGCCCGCATCGCCCAGGCCGGGAACGATATAGGCATGGTCGTTAAGCTTTTCATCCACGGCCGCTACGTATATATCCACGTCCGGATGTTCTTTCTGGACGGCGGCAATTCCTTCAGGAGCGGCAATCAGGCACATGAGTTTGATCTGGCTGCAACCACGCTCTTTTAAGAAGGAAAGCGCAGCCGTCGCGCTGCCGCCTGTCGCCAGCATCGGGTCAACCACGATCAGGATGCGTTCATTCGCATCACTGGGAAGTTTGCAGTAGTATTCCACGGGCTGCAGGGTTTCAGGGTCGCGGTACAGGCCGATATGCCCCACCCGTGCGGATGGGACCAGACTCAACAGCCCGTCTACC
>Ga0172371_10004322_pt1 | contig 21589 bp, 16 predicted proteins | sample Lak12m_FD_114543 | JGI IMG/M metagenome (GOLD analysis project Ga0172371, IMG submission 114543) | Freshwater microbial communities from Kabuno Bay, South-Kivu, Congo - kab_022012_12m | ecosystem: Environmental > Aquatic > Freshwater > Lake | place: Democratic Republic of the Congo: South-Kivu...
ACGGGGTGAAGGCCTTCCCGGAGCGGACCGATTCCCGCCTGCGCGAGTTCCTGGCCGACGAGTATCATCGCCGGGGACGCCACGACGGCGCGATGGCACTGATTTGGAGCGAGTTCTCAGAGGAACCGGGCCTGGAGACCTACCAGCTCTTAAAGCGGCACGCTGACCGGACGAAGCAATGGCCGAGCTGGCGCGCTGACGCATTGACCGCTATCCGTGAGCGGATTGCAGCAGCCAAGTCCAAGCGACGGCCCGGCGACTTCAGCCCGTGGAACCGGGTCGACCACTCCGACCTCGTGCGGATCTTTCTCTGGGAGAAAGACGTGGAGGCGGCCTGGCAGGAAGCAGAGGTCGGCGGTTGCGCGAACGACCTCTGGATGAACCTGGCGGCCAAACGCGAGAAGGAGCACCCGGCGGACGCGATTGCCATCTATCAACGCGAGGTCGAGAACCTCATCAACGACAAGAACAACGCTGCGTACGAAGCGGCCGTGCGCCTGCTCCGCAAGGTTGCCAGGCTCATGGCGCTATTGGACCGTACCGCCGAGTTCCGAAGCTACCTGACCGGCGTGCGTGTGCGCCACAAGCCCAAACGGAATCTCCTGAAGCTGCTGGACCAGACCAAGTTCTAGATTCCACGCTTGCGGCTGAGTTGGCGGTCGAGGCGATGATGGCCGACGGCTGACAGCTCACGGCTAGCGGCCCTGCGGCATTTCGGATTGCAGATCGGAGATCGCAGACTGACGCGGAGTGCTTCGCGCCGGGTGACAAGCGGACGGATGACGCTATAATGTCTTCATGACGCGAGGCGGCAGCGATGTACTGGAACTGCTGGCCCGAAACCGGGACCGGATCCGGTCGTTCGGTGTCAGAAGTCTGGCGCTGTTCGGGTCGGCCGTGCGGGACGAGGCCACACCCGAGAGCGACGTTGACCTGTTGGTTGAGTTCGACAGCAAGACATTCGACAACTACATGGATCTGAAGTTCTTCCTCGAGGACCTGCTCGGTCGACCGGTCGACCTCGTGCTGAAGAATGCCGTGAAACCGCGGCTACGCGAGCCGATTCTGGCCGAGGCCGTTCATGCGCCGGGACTATAGGCTGTACCTCGAAGACATCATTGAGGCAGCGAAAGCTGCCCGCGAGTATGTTGCGGGAATGGGGAAGGATGAACTGGCCAGGGATCGGCGCACGTGCGATGCCGTTGTCCGAAACCTCGAAATCGTCGGCGAGGCAGTGAAAAAGCTGCCGGCCCAGGTGAAACACGACCATTCCGAGGTCGAGTGGAAGAAAATCGCCGGGCTGCGTGACATACTGGTTCATGACTACTTTGGTATCGACATGGACATCGTCTGGGACGTCGTGCAGAACAAGCTCCCGGTCCTTGCCGAACAGGTCCAGCGAATCCTGGACCAGTCCAAGTAGAGCAGACTCCCCTCAGCCGCGAGCCGGCACAAGTCCAGGCCGCCGCGGCTGCGCCGCGAGGCCGAGGTTGAGGTTCAGGTCGAGAGGCGGAACCGGACGGCACAGCGGCAGGTGCCAACTGACAGCCGGAAGCACTTCAGAGCGCAGATTGGCGCGGGCCGACGTGCACGAGGCCATCAGTCACGCGGAGAACTGCCTTCTCGGCGCTCATCGCCAATCCTACAGAAATGTGTGCTATAACACACATTCCGCCGACGGCCGATCCTTGTCCTAAGTCCTTTATCTTCAATCCTCTATCCTCTCTCTTCGCCCAACCCCCTCCTATGCCTACCCCATAGTCTGGTACGCAGCGTCCTTCGTTGTCTCGTACATCGTTTCCCAGGCAACAAGGCGGGCTACTCCGACGGCTACTTCCACCGCTACTTCGTCCGCTACATCCCGAGCAACAAGGACAACTCCTTGGCGAGTTCCTTGCTGAGCAACCTGCACCGTTCCCTCCCGAGTTCAACCCTGAGTCCCAGTCCACACTCCTGTCCAGGTTCCTTCCCGGATCCCTCTGCAGGCAACTTCATAAGCAACTTGCAGAGCTACTAGGAAAGCAACGAGGAGGATTCCGACGCGCGGGGAAAGCGGGGACAGCCCCTCTTGGCGGTTGCCCATTTTCGATTGGCGATTGCCGATTGTCGATTGCTGGGTCCGGGCAACGGATATCCGCTCTCATCCGTGTCTATCGGTGGCTATTCTCTTCGGTCTCGGTGTCCAAGCGGCTAATTCCAGTCGGAGATTCTGCATTCTGCCCTCTGCCTTCTGAACTCTGACTTGCCCGGTCTGCCTACTCGTACCGGAGGGCTTCGATCGGGTCGAGGTTGGCGGCCCGGCGCGCCGGGTAGTAGCCGAAGAAGATGCCGACGATGGCCGAGAATACGAAAGCCATGAGGATGGCGCCGGGCACCAGCGGTGTGCTCCATTTGGCGAGCAACCCGATGAGCTGCGATGCCCCGATGCCGAAGAGGATTCCGAGGATGCCGCCGAGCAGGCTGGTGACCACCGCCTCGACCAGGAACTGGAGCAGCACGTCCCGGCTCTTAGCGCCGACCGCCATCCGGATGCCGATCTCCCGCGTCCGCTCGGTGACCGACACGAGCATGATGTTCATGATGCCGATGCCGCCGACGAGCAGCGACACCGAGGCGATACTCGCGAGCAGGAGCGTCAGCACGCGGGAAGATGACTGTACGGCTTCGGCGATGTCGGCCATGTTGCGCACCGTGAAGTCATCGTCTTCGCTTGAGCGGATGTTGTGCCGCGCGCGCAGGAGCTGTTCCACTTCTTCCTGCGCCGCCGCCGAGCGTTTCTGGCTGACCGCCGAAACCATTATTCGATTGATGCTGGTGCGGCCGGTGAGCCGCCGCAGCGCCGTCAGCACCGGGATCAGTATAACATCGTCCTGGTCGCTGCCCTTTACGGTCAGCACCCCGACCACGGTGAACGGCACGTTGTTGATGCGGATGATGGCGCCGATTGGGTCTTCGTCGGGAAAGAGGTTCTCGACCACGGTCTGGCCGAGCACGCAGACCTTGGTGCCGGCATCGACGTCGTCGTCGGTGAACATCTCACCCTCGGCGATGTCCCAGCTCCGCACGGTCAGGTAATCGGGTGTCGTGCCGTTGATCTGCGTGAACCAGTTCTGGTTGCCGTAGACAACCTGCGCCCCGCGGTTCACGAGCGGCGCGACCGCCACGACGTCCGGGCAGGCAGCGGGAATTGCTTCGGCGTCCTCGATGGTGAGAGTCTGGACCGAACCGGCGCCGCCGCGCGCGCCGCCGGAAGAGAAGGAGCCGGGGAAGACCTGCAGCACGTTCGAGCCGAGTGACGCGATGCGCTGGGTGACCTGCGCCGTGGCGCCCTGCCCGACCGACACCATCGCCACGACCGCACCGACGCCGATGATGATGCCGAGCATGGTCAGCAGCGAGCGGAGTTTGTGGACGCGCAGGGCGCGGACCGCGATCCGGACGGTCATACCGAAGTCAATCATGCTGTTGTGGACGCGAGCGGAGACGGCGAGGCGGTTGAAGAAGGCTCAGGCCGTCATTCTGAGCGCAGCGAAGGATCTTCGCGATGTCAGCTTCGCGAGACCGGAAAGACCCTTCACTTCGTTCAGGGTGACATGAGCAGGGCGTCTCGGCAGCCCCAATGCCACTCGGGGCGCGAGGAACGCGCGGGACAGTCCCCGTTTTCGTGCCGAAGTCAATCACGCGGCGTTCCCCAGTTCGGCCTCGGCCGAACGCGGCTCGGCCACCAGTTCGTCGCCAACGATCTGCCCGTCGCGGAACGTCACGTTGCGCATGGCGAACTGAGCGATGTCCGGCTCGTGCGTCACGAGCACCACTGAAATGCCTTCGCGGTTGAGCCGCTGGAAGATGACCATGATGCCGAAGCTCGTCCTGGTGTCGAGGTTGCCGGTCGGCTCGTCGGCCAGTATCAGCGGCGGCCGGTTCACCAGCGACCGCGCAATCGCGACCCGCTGCTGCTCGCCGCCGGAGAGCTGCGTTATCTGGTTGTTAATCTTGCCGCCCAGCCCGACGCGGACCAGCGCTTCCTGCGCGCGTTGCGTGCGCTCGGCCGCCGGCGTTCCGGCATAGACCAGCGGCAGCTCGACGTTCTCGATTACGGGCGTGCGGGCCAGCAGGCTGAAGTTCTGGAACACGAACCCGATTTTACGGTTGCGGATGACGGCCCGCTCGTTCCGGTCGAGATGCGTGACGTCGGTTCCGTCGAGGAGGATCGAACCCGAGTCCGGATGGTCAAGACAGCCGAGCAGGTTCATGAACGTGGATTTGCCCGAACCCGAGGAACCCATGATGGCGACGAACTGGCCGGTGGGAATGGAGAGCGAGACGTCACGCAGGGCGCGCACCTCGGTCTCGCCGACCTGGTAGGTCTTGCTGACCGAGTCTACGCGGATAACGTCGGTCGACACGTGACCCTAGTGACGTCCCGGCGGCCGGCCGCCGAACCCGAAAGGAGTCCCGCGGTTCTGGCTTGTGCTAGTGCCATTGGACCTGCCCTGCCCGAGGCCGGTAACGACCAGCTCGCCTTCGTTAAGGCCGCCTATGATCTGGGTATTGCTGGCGTCGGCGATTCCGACTTCTACGCGGCGCGGCACCGGCCGACCGTTCTCCAGCACGAAGACCGCCTTGGTGGCAGCAGCCGAATGGGCCCTCACAGCCGTCGATTCCGGCGGCACACCGGCACGGCTCGTATCAGTCGGCACTGCTCCCGGGCGGACGCCGCGCCGCTGCCCGCGCCCGCCGGCCCTGGCCGTGTCGGACGCGGCCGTCAGCGAATCGTGCCCGGCGCTGGTGCGCCTGCGGCCGGCCGTCCGCGCCGTGGGCATCGTGAATCCCAGCGTCGTTGCCAGCTTGGTGTTCAGGGCCGCGTTCGGCACGCAGAGAACGTTATCAACGGCCTTGACGATAATCTTGACGTTGGCAGTCATCCCCGGCTTCAGCAGCATGCCCGGGTTCGCCACCCGCACGATACCGATATACGTGGTCACGTTCGAGCTGACCACCGGCTGGTTGCGAATCTGCACGAGTTTGCCGGTGAAGGTGCTCTCCGGGTAGGCGTCGACGTTGAACGTGGCGGTAAGCCCGGTGTCGAGCGTGCCCACGTCCGCTTCGTCGATGGATACCTCGACCTGCATCAGTGACAGGTCGGCGATCAAGAACAGATCAGGTGACTGCAGGCTTGCGGCCACGGTCTGGCCGGCATCCACCTCACGGGCGATGACGATACCGGCCATCGGCGCAGTGATCGTAGTGTAGGCGAGATTGGTCTGGGCCTGCTCAAAGCTCGCCTGCGCCTGTAGCAGTCTGGCGGCATCGACCTCAGCGCCGGTCTTCGCCTGCAGGTAGTCGCTGTACGCCATCAGGCCGTTGGCAAAGAGCGTTTCGGCCCGGGCAGCAGTCAGCTTGTCCTGATTGAGCGTCGCCTGCGCCGATGCCAGGTTGGCCTCGGCCTGCTTCAGAGCCGATTCGTAGTTGCGTGGGTCAATCGTGGCCAGCACCTGGCCGGCTTTCACTTGGTCGTTGAAGTCGAAATAGGTCTTGAGAACCGTACCGGATACCGGGCTGCCAACCGTAACCTGGTTCACGGGATTGAGCGTCCCGGTGGCGGAAACCGAGATGCTGATGTCGCCGCGCTCGACCGCCGAGGTCCGGTACCTCGCCTTCTTCGGCCGGGTGATAAGGAAGATGCCGGCCGCAATCACGACCAGCGCGACCAGCACGATTATCACTGTCTTTCGGCGGGAACTCGATTTGCTCATCGTCACATCCTCGATATGCTAGATGCCTCTTAGACACCCGGGGCGAACAAATCCTGTGCCGTTCGGGACACGATACGAATCAACGGCGGAGTCGGTCATGCCCCTCGCGCCGACGTCAGTTGGTCAGGAAGTAGGAAACGATGTTGATGCCCACGCGGAACGCCTGCTCGCGAACTTCGGGCGGGTCTTTGTGGGCCGTGGTCCACCCATCCGAGATATTGGTGTTGAACGTATAGAACGCGACCATCCGACCGCCGACAAAGATGCCGTACCCGTGCGGCGGCCCTTCGGCGTGCTCGTGGATCTTGGGCAGGCCGTTTGGGAAGTCGAAGACCTGGTGATAGATCGGATGGTCGAACCCGAGTTCGACCAGCTGGCTGTTGGGAAAAACGCGCGCCATCTCGCGCCGGAACGCGTCATCCATGCCGTAGTCGTCGTCGGCATAGAGGAAGCCGCCGGTTTCCAGGTACTGCCGCAGGCGCTTCACCTCGTCGTCCGAGAAGCTGATGTTCCCGTGTCCGGTCATGAAGAGGAACGGGTACTGGTACAGTTTCTCGTCGAGCAGGCCGACCTGCGCCTCGTCGGTGGATACCCGCATGTTGGTGCGGGAGTTAATCTCCTTGGCCAGGTTCGGAACCGCATCCGGGTCGTTGTACCAGTCTCCCCCACCCTCGTACTTCAGGCGGGCGATCTGAAGCTGCGCGCTCGCCGCTCCGCACAGAAGCAGTACTGCCAAGAGCGCCCTGCCCGGGCGGCAAGTACGAAGGACAAGGGCCAAAGGACTAAGCCAGTGATAAACCCGAAGGCTGAATCGGTCCGTCTTTGTCCTTTCCGGGTTGCTTTGTCCTTTGTCCTTGTGATTTTGTCCTACGACGCTTGTCATGCCGGTTGCCTCCGACGACGATCGCGCGCGTTCTTAATGTCCTGAAGGCACGAGTAGGGGACCGTGATGGAGCCGAGGTAGACCTTGCCCAGTTTCCGACCGCCGTGGCAGTCGGAGCCGCCGGTCATCAAGAGCCCGTTCTTGGTCGCGACCTCACGGTAGTGATCGACATTGCGGGAAGCGTGGTCCGGATGCCAGACTTCGATGCCGTCGGCACCGGCCGAGATCGCCGAGTAGACCGCACCGTCGTTGTGATAGGTCCCCGGGTGCGCCACGACGGCGATTCCGCCGTGGCGGTGAATGAAATCCATCGTCTCCTTGGGGGAAAGCTGCATCTTCGGGAAGTACGCCGGGCCATCGTACCCGATGTAGCGTTGGAATGCCTCTTCGATCGTCCGGACCGCACCCGCCGCCACCAACGCCTGCGCCACGTGCGGCCGGCCGGTCGCCGCGCCCTGCGCCACCGCCCGTACCCGGTCGACTGAGATGTTGACGCCCATCTCCTGCATCTTCGCCACCATCTTCTCCGCCCGTTCCGCCCGCTTCTGCCGCACCGTCTCAAAGAACTCCTGCACCGCCCGCTGTTGGTGGTCGACGTAGTAGCCGAGGACGTGGACGTCGATGCCCTTGGTGCTGCAGCTCATCTCGACGCCGGGTACGACCTCGATCTGGTTCTGCCGTCCCGCGGCAACTGCCCGGTCGACACCACCTACCGAGTCATGGTCGGTAATCGCGACCGCGGTCAGCTTGAGCCGTGCCGCTTCCGCGACCAGCTCCTCCGGGGTGAACAGGCCATCGGAGAAGATGGTATGGGCGTGAAGATCCACCATGCCAGGCGCCGGCACGTTCATCGATCTTGATTCATCGGGCAGTCGGATCCGCGGCGCTACTCACGCAGGTTGAGTAACCAGTTGCCAGGTACCAGTTACCAGTCGCGCGAGTCCGACTGGACACTGGAAACTGGTCATTGGGAACTGAGTCGCTACGCCATCCGGCGTGCGACAGTATCGAGGTACGCCTTGACCATCATCTCTACTTCCGACGCCATTTCGTCCATCGTCTCGCGCTTGGCTGCAACCCACTCTTCGTCTTTGATGCCGGCGAGGTTGGTCAGTACGTTGAGCCGCGCACCGCGGAAGCACGAATCGAGGTTCATTGTACCGACGCCCGCGTCGGTGACCGAGTTCTTGTTGCCGTACTCCACAACCGGCTTGCACAACTCCAGTACGTCCAGCGCGAGCTTCATCGTCCGGAGTGGTGTCTCCGCCGCGACCTTCAGCGCCTCGCTGATCGCCTGGTTTCGCTCCTGTTTCTCCGCCTCGGTCATCTTCGGTCGCTTGTACGCCGCCATGACCCGCTTGAACGACTCGGCGTCCTCCTCAATCAGCGAGATGAACCGCTCGCGCATCGGGAGCAGCCGGTCGCGTACCGTCGCGAGCTGGTCCGAAAACTCCTCGTAGCCCTTCTTGCCTGCCGTCAGGTTCGCAACCATCGTCATCAGCGCTACTCCGATTGCCCCGTTCAACGCCGCGGCCGAGCCGCCGCCCGGAGTCGGTGCGGACGAAGCCAGGTCGTTCAGGAAATCGGGCAGGCCCTTGGACGGCACCAGCCGGTTCTCGAGCACCTGGTCCTTCTTGAAGCTGTTGAGTTGCAGGAAGTACTTCGCGCTCGCGTTCAGCGCGCCCTGAGGTACCAGGCCGACGATCTCCGACTCGATGACGTTCACGCCCCAGCGCGCCGCCTCTCGTTTCACCGTCTCGAAGACGCGGTAGAGCGGCGTCTTGGTGTAGTCGGTCATGTTGATGGAGACCTGGACGCAGCCTTTCTCTTTGACCTCGAACCCGAGTGCCTTGGCGAACCGGAACCCGCCGTCACGGAACCGGATCGCCTTGGCGATGCGTTCCGCTACCTTCAAGTCGGTCGTCGCCAGGTTCACGTTGTAGGCAATCAGCGGCGCGCGCACCCCGACGACGGTGGCTCCCGCGGTCGAGTGGAGTTCCGGCCGGCCGAAGTCCGGCGCCCGTTCCGGGTCGGTGCGGATCGCTTCACGCAGGCCCTCAAATTCTCCCCGCCGAATCTGAGCGAGGTCGACCCGGTCCGGTCGGGTCGCGGCCAGTTCGTACAGGTAGGTCGGTATCGAAAGCTCGTCGGCAATCTTCTTGGCCAGTCGCTTGGCCATTTCGATGCACTCCTCCACCGTGGCACCTGAAATCGGGACGAACGGCACGACATCGGTCGCGCCCATGCGCGGGTGCTCGCCCTGGTGCTGGTTCAGGTCAATCAGCTCGGCCGCGGCTCTGACCGCCTTGAACGCAGCGTCGAGCACCGCTTCCGGCTCGCCGACGAAGCTGATAACCGCGCGGTTGTGGTCCCCATCCATCTCCTGGTCGAACATCGATACGCCGTTAACCGACTTGATGACGTTGACAATCTTCTCGATTACCTCAGGCCGACGGCCCTCGCTGAAATTGGGTACGCACTCGACTATCTTACGCATGGCCGAAACTCCTTTTGTAGAATTGCATGGTTTTCAAGGGTTGCAGGCGGACTATCTTAGCCGGGTGAGCGACGCTGTCAAATGCTCGCCCCGGAAGCGCCTCAGAAAGCAAGACGCGGCCGCCGAGGTAAAGCCCGAATGTCAAAGCTCGAAACCCGAATCAAACTCGAATGAGCCGCAATCCCGAATTCGGACTTCGGATTTGAATCGTCATTCGAGCTTCGGGCTTCGAGTTTGACGGTAGCCCGTCTTCGTGAGCAACATGCTTCGAAATCGGGCCTGGCAGTGCGTGGGGCTAGCGGCCAGGGACTAGGCCTTGGACCAGATTCCTATTCTGCACCCGCACGGGTCGCGGAGGTAGGCATAGAAACCCATTCCGCCGCCGATCTCCGTCTTCGGCCGCTCGACCCTGGCCCCGAGCGTCTCGGCTTTCTTGAGCGCGGCCGGGATATCCTCGACGCTGATGTACACGTCAATGCACGGCTCGGGCATCTTCTCGACCTTGGCAATCCCGCCGCCGATGCCCTCCTCCACGTCGAACATGGCGTAGTCTCCGGACCAGCTCTGCATCTTCCAACCGAACAGCGCCGCATAGAACTTCGTGGACTTCGCCAGGTCGGTCGATGGTATTTCCCAGTGACAGAGCTTGTTCATCGTGGCCACCTTTCTAGCGGGTCAGCAACACCTGCGAGACGCACCGGTCCGCACCAGCCCCCGCCTCGACGAAATAGACACCGGCCGGCAGCATCCGGTCGTTGCGGTCCCTGCCATCCCAGACGGCCCGGCCGGCGCCGGACAGCTGCAACTCACGGACGCGCCTGCCGGTCACGTCGCGTACCTGCAGCAGGGACCGAGACGGCGCGCTCCCATCAAGCAGGAAAACGGCCGTGCCGCTGAAGGGATTCGGACTTACGACCAGCCGTCTTCCGTCTTCCGTCCTCCGTCCTCCGTCTTCCGTGATGCCGGTCAGGCCGTCAATCCGCAGCCTCGCCAGCAGGTCACCGCTGTTGTACGCGAACCAGCGCACGGTCGGTGAGCCGAAGTAGGTCCGGTGGTCAATCGGCGCTCCCTGGTCCTCGCCGATTTTCGGCTCGGTTGCCCGTTGCTGCCAGAATGCCAGCAGCCAGACGTCATCGCTGGTAGCTACCTGCGTGTCCGTCGCGACGTCGATCCACGTTTCCGGCTGGCTCGCCGCGACCGACTCGGCCAGCAGGTAGGGACTTCCGACATTGGGAGCGCCGTCGCTGTCGGGACAGACCATTACCTTGCTGAATGGCGTCGTGTCATCGACGAAGACCCTGGCTCCAAGCAGACGAAACTGGTCATAGGGGACCGAGAATCTCACCGCACCGGCCCACTCGCTCGCGGGCGAGCCGTTCTTCATGTACCACGCGTCCACTCCGCCGTCGTCGTATTTCAGCTCGCCTGCGTACGAACCGACAACCTCGGACCGCAGCGTGTCATTCTCCGGACATTCGTCGCCGCCCAGATTAGTGATGAGTTCGAGTGCACAGGTCTCTGCCGCCGGCACCCAGGCCGGGAATTGCACTACTGCTTCGGCCAACGGAGCCAGGTCAGTCACGGCCACCTCTTCTTCGTAGCCGCCTCCAAGCCTCACTGTTACCGGGAATGACGCCGGGCTCCGGCCCGGGTTCCACACCACCACCAGCGGGACAACGCTGTCCCCGGCAAGAACCCCACCCACCGGCCGCAGCACCGCGTGGGGGCAGGCATCGTGCTCCAACCGGTAGAACCTGACGGCAAGGCGGTCGTGCGGCAGATTCTCCGCCGGCGAGCCGTTGCAGAAGTACTCGAGCCCGGTAAGACCGGAATCATCCTCGATTCCCACCGCGCAGGAGTCGACGCCGAGTCGCAATAAGGACGGGAGCCGCAGGTACTGGAACAAGATGGTCCCGGACGTGTCCAGCACCACCTGGAACGTAACGCTGTCGGTATCGAAGTAGAAAGGCACATCGATCCACGACACGATGAAACGGCCGTTGGCCGTATCCGCAAGGTAGTAGACCGAACCGCCCTGAGCAGGATTGAGGTCGACCCACAACGGTGCCAGCAGGTTGTTCGGCTCCGCCTCGCTCGGAATCGCGTAGTGGTGGAACTGGTGGCTCTCCGAGGTGAAGCTGAGCCAGCCGTCCGAGCAGACCCTCACCGAGTCGAACAACTGCCCGTAGAAGTCACAGCTGAATCCCAGCCCGAACGGTCCCCGGTTGTCGTCGTCGACCAGCGGGATCTGCGTACCCGAGCCGGTGATGTCAATCCACTCGAACTCCGGCCCGCCGACTTCATCGGAGTCAATCCACCGATACCCGCCCCGGTCCGGCCCGTTGCTGAACGCCAGCACGGGAAGAAGCACCAACAGAAGGTACTGTTTCATCTTGCCCCCAGATATACAACCGGTCTTGTTATGCTGCTGCCGTTGCCTGCCACCTGACAGAAGTAGACACCCGGGCAAACGTTTCTGCCAAATCTATCGGTTCCGTTCCAGACGACCTGACACTGCCCCGCGCCCGGAACCACAAGCCGCTGCACCACTCTGCCCGCCCGGTCCAGCACGGTCACGCTCGCGTCGGCCGGGCGGTCTGCTCCGAGGCGCACCGACAGGCGGCCACGGAACGGACTGGCGCCGATTGACGCCCAGCGCCCAGGCGGCGTGCTGCCGGGCGTTTCGGCGACTCCCACTTGCCCTCTGTAGAGCCGCACCGTCGCATCGACCAGCACCATCACGTCGCTCTGCTCTTCGTTCGAGAAGACCGCGTAGTGGTTGCCCGGTTCGGTCGGGACGAAGCTGTGGTTGGCCGAACTCGTGTTCTCGTCGTTCACGAATGCGTCGAACGGCTGCGCGCCCAGGTAGTTCAGGAACTCGGGCTGCGAGACGATGAAGAAGTCGGTTGCGCCCGATGTCTTCACCAGGGCATACTCGTTGGCCCCGCCGGAGTTGTAGCAGTCATAGCCGTAGAGCACCTCGCGCCCGACCGAGTAGCTCACGTCCAGCCGGTACTGGTCGAGCGGGATGCCGCTGTCCGGCGCTACTGCCAGCGAGTCGAGCCTGCCCGAGAGCGTGCAGGCATAGAAGAAGCTGCTGCCGGGTGCGGCATCGGCCGAGTCAATCACCATGCCGACCGAGACGTCGCCGAGCGGGCCGCTGAGCGTCAGGTAGTAGTTCTGATTGTCGCCGAGGGGTGTGGTGTAGCGACCGTCACGGCCGGTGACCCCGTAGAAGCAGGTGGCCGTGCCGCCGTACCAGTCTTCACTCGACAGCTTGACGATCTCGCCGTCCACCGGCCTCAGGCAGGAATCGTACACCTGCACCGTCAGCGAGCAGACGTCGCTGTACGTACCGATCACACTCCGCTGCCAGCCGTCATTGCGCCAGTCCCAGATTGCCGAGCAGTTCTTGCTGCCGCCGTATTTCTTCTCGTAGGCGCACCCCGAATCGGCGATGTGGGTAGTCGGGTCGTTGGCGTAGGGAATGAACAGGCTGTCCCACCAAATCTCGTTCCAGACGTGGTCCTCGTTGATGTCCATCACTCCACCGCAGGGGATCAGCGCCGTCCGGGCTGCCGCCTGCACCAGGTCCTGCATCTCGCCGCAGTTGCCGTTGTGCTCGTGGGCGATAGTGACGGGCTGTATCGGCCGGTTACCCGAGGCCCTTTCGGGCATTGTCAGCGCGGCCCAGCGTCCGACTACGGCGACCGCCTGCATCGTATCCTCGAACCCGCCGCCCCAGGCGTGCTTCTGGCCATCCCAGAACAGCTCCGTCGGCGCCAGCTTCTCCCGTAGCAACGGATAGCCGGAGTCGTTACAGTAGAACAGGTACTCCCGCCAGAAATACTCCATCACATACTGCGGCGGCTCGTCGGTTCCCTTGGGCATCATCACCCACCAGTAGTAGATATCACGCGGGATCTCCACCCAGGTCGTTTCCGACTGCACCCGGACCCGGTATTTCGTGGTGGAGTAGTAGTCGCTGCCCTGAAACGGGTTGCCGTAGTCCACGATATCGACGTAGCGCAATTCGGGGTCGATCTGATACGCCTGCTGGACGTTGTCGATGAGAATCTGCGGGTTCATCGCAGACAGCACCGCCGGGGACAGGTGCGCCACCTGGAAGCAGATTTCGTCGTAGTAGCGCTTGTCCGGGCAGTTGAGAATGACGTCCGAGAAGCGGCTCTGCTGGCTTGCGCTGAGTCGGCGGAATTTGTCGGCAAGGTCGTCCTTGAGCCAGTCCGGTGCAATCGCCACCGCCATCCTGGCCGAGTCGTTCAGGAAGTCAGGCAGCAGCGTATCGCGCAGCGACTCGGTCGCGCTGTCGAATACAACCGCCAGGCGTCCACCGGCCGGAATCATCGCGTGCAGAACCAGCGAGTCAACGAGAGTCCAGCCGGAATCAGAAGGCAGCGGCTGGAGGTCAGAAGCCGGAGCAACGACGGCCGGAGGATGACCTGGGACGGCGAGGCGTTTACCTGTACCCTTGTCGGCCGGCTCGACCTTGACCGTCACGCCCGGCCCGGCTGCCAAGGCAATACATGCCGAGGACAGAATCACCAAACCTATGGCCCGTTTCATGCCCAATCTTCCCGCCGAAACCCTTGATTGTCAGGCCTGCGCGAACCATGAGAGATCGGGCCCGGAACCCACCACCAAGCTACGTAAACGCCAAGCGGAAGAACCAAGACGAGCGGGGACTGGGACTTCTGACTTCTGCGTTCTGGTCTCTGAAATCTGACTTCGGCTGTGTCAGGCTGCTACCGCTGCAGGACGAGACGCGCGGTGGCGTACTCTCCCGAGGCATCGCAGCGAACCAGGTAGGTTCCTAACGGCAGCGGTTGGCCTGCGTCGTTTCTGCCATCCCACATGATCTGCTCAGCCTGGCTCATGGCCAGCGTACGTACGAGTCGGCCCTGGGCATCGTAGATGCGAAGGCGAGTGGCCGAGTTGTCAAGTGGTCCAGCGGTCAGGTGTAGCAAGGTCGAAGAGCGGAACGGATTCGGCTCGCCGGTGAGTGAAAGGGCCCGCTTGCGTGGCGGGCTGGACTTCGGTTCAGCGACCGCGAGGTTCCCATTCTCGTCGGTCTTGATGAGGTAGAAATCCGACCCGCCAGCGCCGAATGAGCTTGTCTGTCCGCAAACAATGTATCCGCCGTCTGCGGTCTGCCGGACACTGGAGCCATCATCATAGCCGGGACCGCCGAAGGTCCTGGTCCATAGAGTGTCGCCGTTGGCGTCGGTCTTTGCCAAGTAGACGTCGATGTTGCCGGTGATTGTATCTTGACAACCCCCGACGATAATGTAACCACCGTCGTTCACCTGCCGACCCGCTCGACCCTCGGTGAAGTAGCTCCGGCCGCCAATCGTCCTCGTCCAGAGCGTGTCGCCAGCGGAATCGGTCTTAATGAGATATGTCTGCGGCGTGGGCGCATACAGGCAGGTCCAGCCGGCCACAAAGTATCCGCCGTCGGTGGTCTGTTGGGCCCAGCCGCTGCCGCTGGTCGAGTCGCCGCCGAAGAGCCTAGTCCATAGCGTATCTCCCAAGGAATCGGTCTTGATGACCCAGATCTTCTGGTTTCCCGCGCCAAAGGACATGGTAAGGGCAGCGATGATGTAACCGTGGTCGCTGGTTTGCTGGATGGACAGACCAACGTCCAGTCCGGGCCCGCCATAGGTCCTCGTCCAGAGCGTGTCGCCGACGGAATCGGTCTTGATGATGTGCACGTCCCCGCCGTTTGGACCGTAGTACGAGGCGAGCCCGGTCATGACGTAGCCTCCATCGGCGGTCTGCTCGACCATATTCTCACCATTGTCGCTGCCGGCGTAGACCTGCCTCCAGAGAAGGTCGCCGCGGTCATCGGTCTTCACCAGGCAGACACCTCCGGGGCCCGAGTCGCTGCTGTCGGCCCCTCCCAGAGCGATGAAACCGCTATCGGCAGTCTGCAGCGACCAGGCACCACCCAGCTTCCTGGTCCACACCGTATCACCTTGCTCGTCGGTCTTTATTAGCCAGCCAAAGCCTGAGTCAGTCAGCACACCGTAGAATCCGGTGGCGATGTAGCCGCCGTCCGCAGTCTGCTGGGCGCAGAAGCCTATGTCGTCATCCGGACCGCCGTAAGCGCGCCAGAATTTGGCTGACGAGGCTTCGGCATTCACGGACAGAAGGGCCACGACCAACGCCGCTGCGACAAGCGCAGAATCGATGTGGACACGAAGCATCATCGCCTCCGGGTTTGCGGGCAACTTGAGTGATGGCTGAACCTCTCTGTGGATGTCAGGCGGCCGTAGCCCGTTGTTCGCTGACCAGGGGGCGGCTGAAAGCCGCCCCCCACGAGAACAGGTCGACCATGGCCGCGCGGATGCTCGTCGCCTAGTACCAAGTTTGGATGTAGCTGTATTGCCAGTCGCTGCCCCAGCTATGCGTTCCCCAGAGCCGCCACCACCAGTAGGTGTTATGATAGGGATACATGATACGGTTCCATACTATCATCGATTTCCCGAGCGGCCAGCTCACCCATGGGTTGTGCACGTATTTATTGTAATACCTGAATGAATCAGTCACTGCCACGTATCCGGGCCAGAAGCCTGTCCGATACGTCCCCGACTTGCACTCCATGATCTTCCAGAGCTTTCCCTGGAACCACATGGTGCCCCACTGCAGCGACGACTTCCACATACGACCTGGGCTGACGTGTGAGTCTACCGCGTAGTTCCCGGATGCAAGTGTTAGGGAAAAGAGACTGTCAAGACTGTCAAGTCCGGCGGACGTAATCGCCACAAAGCCGTCCGGCGCTGTTGGTGTCGAGTCACCATCTTCCTCACCCTCAATCTGCATGATGTCCGACCACCAGATAGCCGTATCTCCGTCAGCCGACGCCGTGTCGAGAGCCGGATTCTGCCTGATGAAGTACCACGTGTTCCCCATCAGCGTTGCTGGCACAGCAATGCAGGCCAGCGCGACCACCAACCCTATCCTAGTGACCATTTTCATGGTCCTCCTTGGTTTCCAGAGCACGTTCACGGTTCGATCGGCTCCCCGTTCACGCGGAAGCCCTTGGTCCACGACCGCCAGCCACGAAGCATCGGTGGAACCACGCACTCTCCGCGACGGAAGTCAACCATCCGTTGTCGCGCCCTTGACATGATTCTACCCCCCCGCCATTTGTCAAGTTCGGCATCGTAGCCTACCGCGCCAGAAGGACCTTGGCGAGTCGGCGCTCGGCCGAGCCGCGGGCTTCGATGAAGTAGGCACCGGCCGGTAAGCGGCGACCGCGACTGTCACGGCCGTCCCAGGTGGTGACGCGAGTCACCGGCAGCCGCCGTACGAGCCGGCCGGCCGCATCGTAGACGCTCAACCGCTGCAGCTCGCCGGCAACGCCGTACCGGATCTGCATCCGGGAGTGAAACGGGTTGGGCCAGACGTCCAGAGTCGGGAACAGCCCTGGCGCAGCCGCGACCCCGGCCACGGAAGCCGCCGGCGCGTCGCCGCCCGTCACCCGCACGTCGTCGATGTAGAACCCTTCGTCAACCGTATCGCGGTCGCTCACGAACACGAGCTTCACCCTGATTGTCTCCCCCACGCCCAGCCACGACAGGTCGTACTTCTCCTCTGCCCAGCCGCTCTCGTTGACGAACGGAACTGGCTCGCCTGGGATACGATCCGCGGACGAAAGCGGGGACAGCCCCCGGCCGCGTCCTTCGTCAAGGCGGCTTGGGACACGATCCGAAATGTCTGACATTTCGGTCATGTCCCTGCGCCGGAGCGCGCCGCCGGTGCCGACGAAGTCCAGCGTGTCCTCAACCGCGCCACGCACGACAATGGCGTGGATGCCGTCGACGCCGTAGTTGGGGGTAGCGAACCAACGCCAGAACCGGAGCGAGCAGCCTTGCGCGACGGTGAACGGTACCGTTGTCAGCCACGCGTCCATGCCGCTTGGATACTTCTTCGTTGCCTCGTCGCCGCAGTACCACGCGTTCGCGCCCGAGTGCGTCCGATACGACGTACGGTGCCACATGTCCCCGGTCCCGCCGTGGCTCCACTTCTCCTCGCCCGATTCCATGTCATCCGCGAAACCGTAGTCTCCGACCAATAGCTGCAGCGAGTCGTCTTCCTCAGAGTCATCCGACGCCACATGCAGCAGCATCCAGGCGGCATGCCCGACCGGGCAGGATGGGGAAACTGCCACCACGAAACCATCGGCGACGGTCACGAGGCTGTGGGGCGACACTTTGCCCAACCCGAAGCTGTCTTTGAGGACCGACACGGCGCTATCAAGCGATGAGAGCCTGCACCATGTCCCATACCCGTAACCATAGCCGATGTTCGCAATCCTCACACCCAGGCCGCCAGTCTGTCCCGGCTCAAGTGGGGGCCTTGTCAGCCACCAACGATCGAGTGTGAGCACCGACCAGCCCGCGACGATCACCGGGTGAAATACCATTGTGTCTTGCCCGTTGCTTACCGAAAGGTCGAAACGGATGGGCTCCCCATCGTACGCGTTGCGAGTGAGGACTCTGAATGCGTTCCGGACAAGAATCGTATCACCGGCCGCAAGCGGAGCTGCTTCGGCCGTCCAGTCTTCCACTGAGACATACCAATCGTCGCAATGCAGCCTCATCGCAATCGGGCCGGATGCCTGCGAGCCGCTGTTCTTGAGATGCACTGAAAGGAAGAACCTCTCGCACCTGTTGACGATGCCGTCATTGTTGCCCAGTGAGTCGTTGATCACCCAGCCTGAGAACGATACGCACGGCCCGACCGCACACGGGATGACCCGCTCCGACGGCAGGCAGTTGTGGGCCGTGACAGTGAGCGTGAAATCGCCCGCCGTGGCGGGTGTGGCTTCCAGCCAGACCTGACCAGAGCCGTCAGTTGTGCCGACGCTGTACGATTCGCTCCCTTTCATGAGACAGACCTGAGCCCCCTTGACCGGACGCCAGCTGCTCGTGACTGAGACCAGCACTCGGCTGCTGCCAAGGCCGATTGACTCAGGCGAAGTAACAGCCAGAGTCTCCGGCAGCGCGGTCCAGACCGGCATCTCCGGGTCGCCCATCAAGTTGACAGCGTACTGGTGCCATCGATACACGTTCCGGTCATGCGAGAACGGCGCGTAGTACTCCTTGGCCGCGACCAGCGCGTCCCCGACGTGGTAGTCGCCCTCGCTGGTGATCGCGTGCCAGAAGTGGCTGTCGAACTTGTCCGAGTAGCCGAAACCGGGATTGCCCGGCGAGCCCCAGCCATATGACGAATTGCCGATGGTCGCGACCGTGCCTCCGTGGGGGTTCGTGACCAACGCCTCGCCGATGCTTGCGAAGTCGAAGGCCGTGGTCCAGCAGCCGATGGAATAGAGCACGCCCAGGCCGGCGTTGGTAATCGTATCCGCGTCGCCGGTGCGCAGGTAGTTGCCCGAACCTTCGCCGCAGCTCATCACATCGTACCAACCATGCCCGTCGTGATTGAGGAAATTCTGGTTCTCGCGCATCGCCTGCATCACGCTGGCGCGCGTCTCGTTGCCGAGGCTCTGGTAGAGCTTGGTCAGGCTGTAGCCCGAGGCAAACGACTGCTGCTCCAGCTTGTTCTTGTGCACACCCATGTCGGTGTAGGGATTCTGCCAGAGCACCATGGCAAAGAACAGGCCCTTGTTCTGATAGTCAGCCACGCGCGGGACATGACCCAAATGTCCGACATTTGGGATCGTGTCCCAGGCAGCCCCCAGTTCGTACCCCAGCACCTTGCGCGCGAACGTCTGCGCCTGCGTCAGATTGTTCACCGGCGCCCGGCCCACGCTCAAGTCCGCGTAGAGGTCAACTGAGTCATCCACCTCGCCGAACACGTCGTTGTTGTTCGCGTCCCACGACCCCTGCAGGTCGGCGAAGTAGAGGTCGCAGGGAAGTGAGTCCTCGCGCTGCATCGAACCCCACTCGCAGTTCATCGCAAACGCCTTGCGGAACGGCACCACGCTCACGTCGCCGGCCAGCAGAAGATACTTCACGCCCGAATCCGGAAGCGTCTTCACGTAGTTCCGCAACTGCTCAGCCTGGTCCCGGCCCGTGTAGTTCGCGTAGACCCAGTCCATCGTGCGCACGACCGCCGGCACGCCCTTCTGTGTCTTCCAGTCGGCCAGTCGCTGGAACACGGTGTCGAGGCCGGCCCCGGTAACGATCACATACTCAAACGGGCCACCGGCCGACGGCTCACGGCCAACGGCTCCGCCACTTCTGCCTTCTGCCTTCTGACATCTGACTTCTGACTTCGGTTGCGTTTCGACCCTAACCCTGACCTCTCTGCACACCTCCACCCTCTTCTCCGCCCCGATGTACCGCACCGGATAAACCAGCACCTGCACAAAGGTCGAATCATGCCTATGGCTAGTCCCGGTCCATCGCACAGGCACTGACGGATAGGCTGAATACGACTCATAGATCGTAGGATCGGGCTGCGTGAATCCGCCTCCATCCTCATTCCCCACTTTGCCTTCTGCATTCTGCACTTTGCATTCTGCATTGCGTCCAAGGTCCGTGCCCGCCACCAGCACCTGTTGTCTTGGGGAAGGGAGCACATTGACCGTGCTGCCAAGCGTCTGCCAACTTCCGACCTCGAACTTCACTGCCGTTACGCGCTGCGGCCCGGGCATCGCAATCACGACCGGCTCAACCGGCAACTGCGGCGCGCCCACGTCATCCGTCACATCCATCCCCTCGCCAAGTACGACCTGATACGTCTGGCCTGCGAGCTGCGAGCCGCCAGTCGCAGGCTCAATCCGGAACTGGCTTGGCCTGAATGTGAAGTCCTGCACATGCACGCCTGCTTGCGCAAGCGAGAGGCCGAGTGCAAGCACCAGCAGCCAAACGCCACCTTCACCAAGACGCAGTCGGGAGGTAGGATGCATCACAGATCCTCACAGTATTATAGTGACGCCGACGACATCCTGCAACTCAATCGCTTCGACCCGCCGGCAATCGAAAGCACCTGTGAACACTCACTGCAACGCTCGCGTGAAGTCTCACCAAGAATCACAGCAGCGGCTTCACTCGATGTCTGGGTCGCACGCTGCCCTAAGTCCGTGCCTTGACACCTGCCGAAACGATCGTGGTATCACTTCCCCGTTCGCCCTCGACATGGGCCAGTTCAACACCCGTTGCTTCGCCAGTCGTTTCAGCCATGGCCTCTGGACTCACCAATCAGCCATCGAATTAACCTCAGGATCCAATCCCACAATCAGCATGAGAATTACACCAGAATTTAATCCAAGACTCATACCAGGACTGACTGCCTGGCTCGTACCAATACTGAAAACCGGACCGAATCACAGGTATAACCCAGGAGCGTATCCATAAGTGATTCAATGAGTTATCTCAAGAGTCACCCATATAATCACCATGGAGTCCACTGATGGATTCATATCTAGATTCACCAAGGGGACCGTCCAGGGGGTGACCCAGGGGACAAATCAGGGAGTGAGTCTGGAGGTGAACCTGGGGTAGACAAGGTGAACCTAGTGGCCTGCCCGCTGGTCTAATAGCCTAAGTGTTTGTTGCACATGAAGCTATCACTGAAAGGACGGAGTTAAGATATGGCAGATCCGACACGTAGAATCGAGGCCTGGAAGGCAAAGACGACGCCGGAGCGGACCAAGCAGGCTCTGGAAGCACGCCAGGCGGCGATGCAGGCACGGTACGAAGCGGTGATGACCCAGTTGTGCGCGATGGAGACCCAAGTGAAGACCGTGCTGAACGCCAGCGGCGTCCACACCAGCCTGTACGTACCTTATCTCAACTACGGCCGCCAGCTCTGGAAGCTCACCCGGCAGCAGGAGATAAACGGTGAGAGCTTTGCCATGGCGGCCAAGGTGCTGCTCGACAAGTGGGAGGCGCGCGGCCTGAACCCGACCGTGCTGGCTGCAATCAGGACGGAGGTCTTCGACATCGGCGAGCCGAAGCCGTAGGCCTCCCGTCAGGAACTACGGGGCGGGCTTTCGCCCGCCCCTCTAGATCTGCTTTCTGTTTCTCTACCTCAACCTCTACCTTTGCCTCTCTCCAGTACCTACCTCGTCACCACTACCTTCCTCACCGACCGGAAGCCCGGCGTGTCGAGACGTATGAAGTAAATCCCCGCAGGGAGCGCACCTGCGGGCAGTCTGGCCTCGTAGTGGCCCGGCGCGAACTCGCCGTCGGTCAGCGCTTGAACGAGCCTGCCGCCCGCGTCGTAGATACCAAGCGCGAAAACGGGGACTGTACCGCGCGTCCTCGCGCTCCGAGGGACTGTCCCCGCTTTCGCGAGACCCGGCACATCGTAGCGAACCGAGAACGCGCAACGGGCTGGGTTCGGGCTGACGGAGAGGAACCATTGCAGCGGTGCGTCGCGAGGCCCCTCTGCTTCCCCACCGCCGGCGAAGTTGATGACGCTGTCCGAGATGTCAAACTGCCAGCCGGGGCCGTAGGCAATCAC
>Ga0172371_10004327_pt1 | contig 21568 bp, 15 predicted proteins | sample Lak12m_FD_114543 | JGI IMG/M metagenome (GOLD analysis project Ga0172371, IMG submission 114543) | Freshwater microbial communities from Kabuno Bay, South-Kivu, Congo - kab_022012_12m | ecosystem: Environmental > Aquatic > Freshwater > Lake | place: Democratic Republic of the Congo: South-Kivu...
CGAAAAGCCGCTGGAACCGCCGGCCGGCAGCGGGGACGGGGGACCGCATGGGGGGCGGCCGCCGGCACCGCCGCGGTGCCCCTCACCCAAGATCAGCCGATCACCGGTGGCCCAAGGCGGTCGCCCGGCTTAAGTTGGGGGGCATTCGGTGTGACCCCGAGTGCCCAAGCCCTGAAGGGGCGCGACAGGCCCCCGGCAAACACGACCGTCCGCTGACCACCTGGCCGCGGGTTCGGGCCCTGGCTGGGAAGAACGATGGGGGGTGGGCAAACGCCTTGAGACGTCAATACGAACCCCTCGCTGGCGGGAGCGCGTGCGCACCCGTGGTGCCCCGCCACCGCGGTCACGACGCTGGCGCACCCAGGGTCTCGGCGTCTCCCGTGCCGTGGTCCATACGCCCTGGGGGGATCGACCGACGGAGGTGACTTGCGCCCCCCGTCGGCCAGTCGGCTCGACAAGCGCCGCCAGGGGGCATAGGTTATCCTACGGGCCAGGTGCGCAGACCGCCGGCCGGGACCCGCGCGGGATCCATGGAGACCGTCTGCCTGAGGAGACCTTGCCGATGCCAGTCTCAAAGCGAGTCTTTGGCCACCTGCACGACGGCACTGAGGTAAGCCTGTTCACCCTGACCAACGCCCAGGGCATGACCGCCGCGGTGACGACCTACGGGGCCTTGCTCGTCAGCCTCTGCGCCCCAGACCGGGACGGCCGCCCCGGGGAGATCACGCTGGGCTTTGGCTCGCTGGACGGCTACCTGGGGAAACACCCCTACTTCGGCGCCACGGTCGGCCGCTATGCCAACCGCATCGCGGGAGCCCGGTTCACCCTCGACGGACGGGAGTACGACCTGGCCGCCAACGACGGCGCCAACCATCTGCATGGCGGCGTGGTGGGCTTCGACCGGAAGCTCTGGGAAGCAGACCCCTTCGAAGAGGATGGCGACTGCGGCGTGTGCCTCTCCCGGACCAGCCCCGACGGCGAGGAAGGTTACCCCGGCAACCTTCAGGTCACGACCACCTACACCTTGACCGACATGGACGAACTGCGCATCGACATGGAGGCCATGGCCGACCGGGCCACGCCCATCAACCTCACCAACCATGCCTACTTCAACCTCCGCGGCCGCGGTGATGTCCTCAGCCACCAACTGCAGATCGCAGCCTCGCGCTATACGCCGGTCGGCGCGGCGCTGATTCCCACCGGTAAGCTGGCCAAGGTCGCCGGCACGCCCCTCGACTTCACCGCGCCGCACCTCATCGGCGAGCGCATCGGCGCGCTGCCGGGCGGCTATGATCACAATTTCGTGCTCGACCGCAAGGCAGACGGTCAGCTCTTTGCCGCCGCCCGCGTCGAGGAGGCCGAGACCGGGCGCGCGCTGGAGGTCTCCACCACGGAGCCCGGCATCCAGCTCTACACCGGCAACTTCCTGGATGGGACCCTGACCGGCCGCGGCGGGGTGGCCTACCAACGCCACGCGGGTTTCTGCCTGGAGCCGCAGAAGGCCCCGGACTCCCCCAATCAGAAGACCTTCCCTGACTGCATCCTCCGGCCGGGTGCCATGTATCTCCACACCATCCTCTTCCGGTGCAGCGTGCTGTAGCCGCCGGGGCCGCCTGGCGACGCCACCGGTGCACGTCTGAGACCGGTCCCCGGCCCCGCCGGGAACGCCTGGAGGGCGGCTTCCTCCGCCGTCGCCCTTTGGGCCATGGCAGGACAGGCCGCAAGCCGCCGCGCGGATACGGAGATCCGCGCCTGCAGACCGTTGGGAGCTCCCGGCGGTCTCAGGCGGAGCTTCGCTGGCCAGAGCGGTCGGTCGCGCGCAGGCTCTGGCCCGTGCCGACAGCTTTTGCCGACGACGTGGGTTGAATTTCGCCCGGGGCCGTGGTACGATTCTCGATGAGCTGGTCTGCCCCGGCCTGTCGCGTGGCCCCGCCAGAGGCCGCGGGCCGCAGACGGGGCCTAGAGGCAGCGGTGCCATAGGTAGGGGAGACGGCCTCGCAACCGCCCGCACCGCAGAGGCGTGTGGGGGTGGGTATCTTCGGAGCGGGCGCGGCTCTAGGCGCGTCGTTATAGGGCATGAGTTCCGGTTTCGCCAGGGAAAGCAAGAGGCGACGTATGAACACTCGCCCGATGACGGCGTGGTGGCAGGGAGTCGCGGCAGCCGTCCTGTTCGCATCGACGCTGAGTGCCGCCTCCCCCTTCACCCTACGGTTCGGCGCCACCGGATCGATGGTGATTGACATGGACCCGGCCAGCGACCTGCTGGCGTACCAACTGGGTTACCGCACCGACGCGCTGGTGGGCTACGACGCGCTCTACGACGTGCCGAAGCCGTCCATCACGCCGCCGGGGGGCGGGGTGCCCATTCTGTTCTTTCCGGCGGACGCCCCGATCTATGGCCTTTCCCAGGATTTCCGCCCGCTGGCTGGCAGCCAGGCCTGGCAGATGAACCTCATCGGCATGGCGGCCTCGTCGGCGGTCACCCTGCAGTGGCGCCTCCAGGACGGTAGCCTGGCCGGGAACGCGTTGAGCCTGGTCGACCAGCCCTCGGGGGCCGTGCTGGTCGCCGACATGACGGCCACGACCTCCTACACCTTCTCCGCCACCGACCGGACCCTGCTGGTCCTCTACGGGCCCGCCAACCACCCGCCCGTGGCCCTGGGCGACCAGTTCGCCATGCTGGAAGCCGATGGCACCCTGGCCATCCCCTTCGCCTCACTCCTGGCCAACGACTACGACCCCGACGCCGGTGATGCCATCACCGTGGTCGACGTCGGCGCCCCCTATCTCACGGTCGGAGGCGGTAAGGGCGTCTCAGCCTACGGCACCACCGTGATCGATACCGTCGCCGGCACCGTGACCTACACGCTGCCGACGCCGCTGCCCGCGGACTGGGACGGCACCGTCTACTTCCAGTACACCATCCGCGACGATGAGACCTCTGCCGCCTACGAGGGTTCTGCCGCCGTGGAGATCACCGTGGCTCCCCACGTCCTCACGGTGCCCGTCCCACGGCGCGTCGCCGCGCACCCCAACGCGCCCTTCACGGTCGCCTACACGCTCGTCTACAGCGGCCCCGTGCAGTCGCTCTCGCTGTCCTTCACCCTGCCGACCGCAGGCTCGGGACCCGCGCTGACCTTCTGGCCGTACGGCGGCTCCTACGGCGACGATGCCGCCGCTACGGCCGACCCGGTCGTGACCAGCGGCGCCGGCGCCGACGGCGCGTGGGGCACCGCGGACGACACCGGTGTGGTCATCCTGAATTACGGTACCGCCGTGCCCCCCACCGGCACCACCTTCTCCTTCCTCATCAACATGCCGGCCAACGGTACGGACGCCACGGTCCCGTCGCTGGCCCTCTACAAGGTGACCGGTGCCGAGCCATCGGCCTTGGAACAGGTCCTGCCCAACCTGGCGGTCAAGGTGGCGCATACCGTCACCTTCTCCTCTGCTGGCAATGGCGTGGTGCAGGGCAGTGTGACGCAGTTGCTGGAACCTGGCCAGTTCGGGACCGCCGTCACCGCCGTGCCGGCCCCGGGGTACCACTTCCTGCGCTGGATGCGAGGCGACGTCGAGGTCAGCCGTGCCAATCCGTTGGTCCTGGCAGGCGGCACCGACGACATGACCATCATCGCTGAGTTCCAGATCAACACCTACACGGTCACCTTCACCACCACCGGTACCGGTTCCCTCAGCGGCGCCACCACACAGCAGATTCCCCATGGCGACAGCACCACTCCGGTGACGGCGGTCCCCGGGGCGGGTTGGTACTTCAGCCAGTGGACCGACGGCTCCACCGCCAACCCCCGGACCGTCACGAACGTCACCGCTGACGCCACCTACACCGCCGTGTTCCTGGCCCTGGTACCGGGTGACCCCGCGGGCGACTTCGAGCTGGTCTACCGGAACCAGTCCGACCCTGGCCTGCGCAAGATCTGGGACCTGAGCGGCCACTACGTCTGGACCTCGGGGACCAACACCATCACCCTCGACTGGGCCCACGACGAGAAGGGCGCGATCCTCGGTACAGGCCGCTTCCAAGGCACGGTCGGCGGCCAGGCGGTCGATATCCCCAACATGGCCTTCAAGGGCAGCGGCAAAGGCAAGGCCGGTGTGGTGACCGTCAAGGGAAGCGTGGGAGGGGCGGCGGGAACCGCCTCGGCATCCTTCAAGCTGGCCCTGACGCTCGATGTCCCCGCCCTGAGCCTCGTGGGCACGGTCTCCGGCAAGGTCAGCGACTCCGTCGGCGGCAATGCCACGGTCAGCGGGCCCATGGCCCTGGCCCTCCCGGCCGGCATGGACGGGAGCTACCGCCTGCCCGTCCACCTCATCCTTGACGGCAGCAAGGGGACCATCACCGGCACCAGCCGGATGACCCTGGTCAACGGCCGCATCGTTGACCTCCTCGTCAAGGGCAAGCGCTCCAGCGGAGTGGCCCTCCTGCAGCTCGCCGGGGACAAGGTGGCCAATCCGGCCTATGGCGCCATCAAGATGAAGATCACCGTCAGGACCTACACGAACGCCACGGCCGATGTCGAGGCGATGTCGGGCAAAGCCTTTGGCCAAAGCCTGAAATGGCCGCTCTGAGCCCGCCCAAACGAGTCACTCTAGGGCTGGCTGCCCTGCTCCTGATCGTGGTGGGGGCCGGACTGGTCTGGCGGGTTGCACGGGCCCCGGACGAACCGACGGGGCTGTCCGCCGTCGGTGACGAGACGGATGGCTCTCCCGGCTCTGGCCGCCACACCTCCCACCTGGGTGACCGGCGTCTGGCCGCCGCCGACCGGGGGGCTGCGAGCGCGGCGGCGACGGACCCTGATCCTGCCTGGGACGCCGACACCGTGGCCCTTTGGCGTACGGTCCAGGACTCGGCCCTCGACGACATCGTGCGCGAATCCGCCGCCCTCAAACTGGCCAGCCGTGGCGACCGGGGCATCCTGGCCAAGCTCTGGGACCTGTGGCGCCAGGGACGTCTCCCGGCTGGCTGCTCCTGGCTCCGCGACCTCGTGGCAGACAGCGCCGCCGGCGGCTCGGGGGCAGGGAGCGAGGAACGTCCCAGTGTTCCGGTCGCCGAGGTCGCGAAGGCAGCGGCTCGGGCCGTCAACGCGGCCCTGCCCCTGGAGGCGCGCCTCGATGCGGTGCGCGTCCTGGCCTCGGCCCAGACGGACGAAGCGCTGGCCATCCTGCAGGGCCTCGCCGCAGGGGAGATCTCAGCCCCGGCTGAACTGCGCACGGCAGCCTTCTCGGCCCTGCTGCAGGTCGACGCGCAGTCGGCCCTCGCGGCCCTCAATCAGCGGCTGGGACAGACCCCGTCGCCGGCGGCTACGGAATTGGTCGAAATGCTGGAGGCCCTGGCCGACGAGCCACGCCCCGGCGTGCGGGATATCGCGCTGCCGCTCCTGCAGCACGCCGATGCCGACGTCCGCGAGGAGGCCGCCTGGCTCCTGGCCGTCAACTCGGACGAGACCACCGCCGAGGATATGCGTACCATCCTGCAGCTCCTCGGCACCGAGGACGAGGCGGCTGTGCGCCGCCGCCTCTACGCGGCGTTGGACGAGGGGGCCGTCCCCTACGCGGATGGCGTCCTGGCCGCCCTCCGCGCCGAAGAGTCCATGGCGGTGCGTCTCTCGGGGTACCAGGCCCTGGCCGGCATGACCATGGCGGATACCGCCGGCCACGTCGGCCAGATCTTCGACGCCCAGGTGGTGGGTGAGCTCACCGATACCGCCCTGAACGCGTCTGAGTACCAGTACCGGTTCGAGTCTGTCGTGGTCCTGAAGAGCGCCCGCACCGCCGGGGCCGCCGCGGCGTTGGCCCGGATCGCGGCAGAGGCGTCCGACTCGCGCATCGCGCAGGCCGCGGCCGGGCCCTAGCGAGCGCCTGAGCTCACGGGCTTTCGCGGCGCCGGGCGAGTGCGGTCTGCACCCAGGACTGCACGCGACTCCCCCAAGGCTCCCGCCAAGGTCGCGAACGCATGGCGTTCGCTTCCGCATCCCCGATGAAGGCCTCCGCCTCCGGGTCCCACGTCAACTCGCGACCCAGTCGCATGGCCAGGTTCACCAGGTGGCAGCAGGTGGCGGAACGGTGTCCGGTCTCGGCTGGACACACGGGCGCCTCCCGCGCCCGGGTGCACTCCAGCCAGTTGCCGTGGTGGTCGTCGCTCACATAGGGCCGGTAGGCGTCCGGACCCATCACCGCCTGCGCCAGGGCCTCAGGCTCCGTCCGCAGCTTGCCCCGCTCGACCGAGAGGCTGCCCTCACGGCCATGGAAGGTGAGCCCGCTGCCCCCCGTGCGCACCTCCACCTGGGTGTCTCCTGCATACCCCAGCCGCGCCTCCACCCGCGTCGCGGTGGTGAACAGACCACTGGCCGGGAACTCGCCGCGGCCCCAGACCCGCTGCGGGCCGGACCGGTCCATACCCAGCGCCCACTGCACGATATCCAGGTGGTGCGCCCCGAAGTTGGTGACCTGCCCACCGGAGTAGTCCGTGATGAAGCGGAACTGGTAGTGGCAGCGCTGCGGGTGGTACTCGGCCCACGGCGCCGGTCCAAGCCAGGCTTCGTAGTCCAGTTCTGGCGGCACCGGCGCTGGCGTCCACTCGGGGGGGCACGTCTTGTTGTTCTGCGGCAGTTCCACCTCGACGCGCTGGATGGCGCCCAGACAACCGTTGCGGACCAACTCACAGGCCCGGCGGAATTCCGGCGCCGACCGTTGCTGACTGCCCGTCTGCAGGATCCTGCCGGTCGCCTGGATGACCTCGCAGAGCAGGCGCCCTTCGGCAATCGTGAGGGTGAGGGGTTTCTCGAGGTAGATGTCTTTGCCGCAGACCGCCGCATGGATGGCCTGGGGCACGTGCCAGTGGTCCGGCGTGCAGATGACCACCGCATCGACGCCGTCCCACGCATCCAGTTCCTGGAAGTCCGTGAACGCCCGGCAGGCCCCGGCGCAGTGCAGTTCCTCCACCAGCTTCCGCGCCGCCTCCAGGTGGCGCCGGTCCACATCGCAGACGGCCGTCACCCGCACATCCGGTCGCTTGAGGAAGGCCTTGAGGTTGTAGACGCCCATGTTCGCGACGCCGACGAAACCCAACCGCGTCACCCCATCTGGCTTCCGGCTCATGGTGTCAGCTCCTCGCGCCACCCTGGCGCAGCCTGACCGCGGCGGTCCCCATCACGCCGCCGCAAATCCATCACCCCCCGATCCACACCGGCGAGCACACGGCCAGACTGCCGTCGTCCAGCACCACCCGCGCATGGTAGAACGCCGGCCCGGTCACGGCATCGCCAAAACGCACGTCAGCCTGCGTTCGCTTCGGCTCCGCGACCTCCCACAGGGCTGCCGATCTCCAGACTTCCACCCGGGCAATGGGCACCTCGGCCCAGGCCTGCACCCGCACCGCGGCAGACGCTGCCGCCGGCAGAATGGACCCCATGGGTGCAGCGTTGACGCTGAAACGCAGCCCCACGCGTCGTCCGAACACCGCATACGTACGCCGCTCCCGCAAGGCCGCAAACAGACTGCGCCGGCTGAGTTCGGAAGCCCAGATGGCACACACCCCCCCCGGATAAGGCCGCGGCTCCTGGCAGCATCCCCCCGGCCAGCCGCTGTGGGTGTCGGAACCCGCCGTGAAACCAAGGCGCAGCCCGCGGCGCAGCGCGTCCATCACGCCGGACTCGCGATGCGGTCCGCACAGGGGCCGGTCGCCCACCTGCACCCCCTCGCTCGAACCGTGCATGGGCCAGAGCTCCACCAGCCGTTCCACATCCGCCTCGACCGCGCTCCAGTCCGTGCCGGGCACGTGCTGGTCCAGCGCATAGCCGGGATGATGGCCGACCGCTACTGCATCAGACCCGCGCAAAGCCTCGTAGAGCCCCGCAGGAGACGCATAGCGTGGGTCATCGACGGACAGGTAAGGCTGATCGCCGCCCAGGAAGTGAACTACCTTGTCGCCATAATGCGAATGCTGCCATTCGAAGCCCAGGAAGGTCACGAAGCGCCCCTCCTCGAGCCAGGCCTCGGCCGCATGCTTGTGCAGGGCCCAGCGCTCATTGTCCAGCCAGGCGTGGGCCTGCGGTACGACCGACACGAAGTCGAGGCGGACCTCGTCCCGCGCGCGCCGATAGACCTCGTGCGTCCAAGCCTCGGCGTGCGAGGTGAAGTCATGCACATGCAGGTCCCCGAAGAACAGGCGGAGGCCATCCTCATCCACCGGGGCAATGCGGTTCGAGCAGGCCACCGGCAACCCGCGCACCCGCGCCCGACAGGACAGCGCCCGCCCCTCGATGGGCCCGAGCCCCGCCCCGTGCGCCGCGCCGTCGCGGAGGGGCACCGTCTGCGTCCGCCCGCCGAGCCTGAGCGCCGCCGTTCCGTCCTGACGGGCCGTGTTGCCGAAGCCGTCGACCAAGCGCAGGGAAGCGGCAAAGGTCTCCCCCATACCGGCACTGCCCGGCAGCGAGACGACGACCCGCTCGGCCGCCCCGGGCAGCACGCGAACCACCACCGGTTCCGGCAGGCGCATCACCGGTTCGCCGCGCCCCGGGTTGACCAACACCCGGATCTCCTGCCGCCCGGCCAGTCTCGTCCAGCGGAAGCCGCCCCGGGCACCGAAACACAGCGTGACGCGCTCACCAGGGGCCACTCGTCCGGCCTCCACGGCAAACCCCATCCAGGGCGACCGCGCCGGGAACGCGCGCGTCTGCCCGGGAGCGGGCGGCTGGACCTCGCGCAGGGCCGGCAGGAAACCAAGCCGGGCCACGCCGGGGTAACGCATGTCGACCCAGCCCGGGGCCTGGGGATCATGGTGTTGCGGGACGGTGCCGAGGGGCGTCTGGCCCGGCACGTGCAGGCAGACCTCCCACCCCGGCCCCAGGCCGGCCGGACCGGCCTCAAACCAGACCGCGAAGGGACACTCTGAGCCCGCGGTCACCTCCCTCACGCTGGCGCCGGCACGGCCCAACTCAGAGGCATGGTACAGACTCTCGTCCCCCAGGGCATCGCATTCGCCAAAGGACGGCCGCCCGACGGGCCGGTCGGGCTGGTGCCGCCGGCGGCGGACCAGCATGCGGCCATAGTCGAAGTCGTCCTGAGCGTGCGCCGGCGCCTGCCAGACAGGCCCGCTCAGCACCGCCGCAAACCGCTCGCCGGCCTCGGGCATCCCCAGCTCCGCAAACACCTTCGGCCAGCGCTGGCGCTGGTTCTCGTGCACCAGCACGGGCTCAAACCCGAGCCGCAGGTACGTCTTCACCGCCGGCAAGCGGAAATCGTCCGTCGTCAGGGTGGCCCGCTGGAACCCCTCCGCTACCATCCGGTGCAGCGTCGCCAGGGTGACCCAGTAGCCCAGGCGATGCCCCTGGAACTCGGGCACGACCCCGACGTAGTGCACGGTCCCCGTGCCGGCCATCAGGCCCGGGACCCGCCAGGCTGAGGCCGTCGCCACCGGGGTCTCCGCGGAGACGACGAACAACACCCGCTCCGGCAGGAAAGCGACGTCCCGCCGCATCATGCGGTCGAAACTGAAACGTCCCGGCTCGCCGCCGAACGACCCCGCCAGGATCCGCTCCCAGTGAGCCCAGTCCCCCGGCTCATAAGACCGCAGGGCAAACCCCTCCGGCAACGCCAGCGGCGGAAGCTCGGCCAGAGTGGGCCGGAGCATGCGCAGTTGCGGTGTCAGTTCCATGCCCGCGCCCTCCGTGTGTGGCTCCCAGGATGGTGCCACCGCACAATGTGGCCCTCCGCCCCTCCGTTTCCAGCGGGGAACCACGCGACCGCAGAGCCGCTCCAAGAGACCGTCGGCAGCCTCTGGTCACAGGGCTATGATCCGTGCGGCCCTGGGGCCCCAGTCCGAGTTGGAGCGCACAGAGCAAGGCATCGCCCTATCCCGCCCCGCAGAACGCGATCTCGAAACGGCCCTGCCGAGACGGCGACGCCTGCCCCCACTATGGTAGGACCGGCGACAGGCAGGGCCGGTTCCTGTCCCGGCCGGAGCAGGCATGTGATGGCGCTGGACCGCGCTGAACGGGCGGCGCACCCGGGGTCCCTGCCGCAGTCTGTGCCGGATCGCCGGGCGGTGATCCGGCTGGCACGGCGGCGGCGGCCGGCGCGTGAGGGTCCGCATGAGCACAGACCCGTCAGCGGGTATCGGCAAGGCCACGCCCCCGGTGGACGCTCGGCCTGCAGGGCGGCTCGGACTGGCCGGGCCTGGGGCCCCCGCGCCGGGGCGCCTGGCCGTCGCCCTCGCCGCCACGGGCCTGCTCGCCTGGGCCCCCTGGGCAACCCACGCCGCCGAGACCGGGGCCAGCGGCCAACAGGCGCCACCGCCGGCCAGCCAGACCACCCCGCCAGCCGCGTCACCGACCGTGCCTCCCGGCGGCACGCTGACCCTGCGTCTGGAGAGGGGCGGCAAGCTCCTGGTGAACGGCCAACCCTACTCGGGCGAGGGCCTGGACATCCTGGAGCGCATCCGCGACCACCCCGGTCTGAAGGTGGCCATCGAGGCGGGCGACGGCGTCCCCGACGAGGACACCCAGCGCGTGCGCCGACTCGTCGAGGAGGCCCGTCGCCAGCGCGACCCGCGCCAACGCCAACTGTGGGAGCAGATCGCGCAGCGACGTGACCCGGAACTGCGCCAGGAGGCCCTCGGCAAACTGCGGGAGATGCTGGCGGGCGAGATGGGAGTGAACCGCGATGAGGCCATGCGCACGCTCCAGAAGGTCAAGGACGTGCCCTTCGACCGCGTGCCGTTGCTGCCCCTGGTGCGGCGGCTCATCGAGGACCCCCGCCAGACCCCCTTCGCCCGCGCCGTCGCAGCCGTGCAACTGGCCAACCTCGGCGGCGACAGGGAGGACATCCCGGTCATCGCCGCCATGGCCGACGAGCCCGATGCGTTCATCCGCAAGGGAGTCGCGGCCGCCCTCTATGGACTCGATCCGCGGGGCGAGCACCCCCTCACCGCTCCGGCCATCGAGAAGCTGCTGAACGACGAGTCCGCGGCTCCCCAGGGGGTCGTCCATCACACGATCAAGGCCCTGTGGGGGAATCCCGTATCCCCGGCCGCCGAACGGAGGCTGATCGAGCTGTCGCGCCAGCTCGGCCAGTCCGGCGGGATCGGTTACGACGCCGTCTACTATGCCCTGAGTACGCGGCCGGTCGTCAGCGAGCCGGTGGCCGAGCGGCTGTCGGAGCTGGCCCTGTCCACCACCACGCCTGACCTCGCCGGGCGGGCCGTGTGGGGCCTGAGTCACCACCCGGCCACCGACGCCGCCCGCGAACTGGCCGTCGCGACCCTGGTCCGCATCCTCGACGACTCGCTGGACGCCGGCCGGCGACGCGACTGCATCCTCGGCCTGGGCTTGCACGGCGGCCAGACCGCCGTGAGCAAGCTCGAGGAGGTCGTCGCTCGAGATGAGAACGCCGGCCTCCGCGAACAGGCCAAGACCGCCCTGGCGCGCACGCGGGGAGGAGCCCAGTGAAACCCAGACGGGATGCGTCCGCGATCCTCGCGACCGCCGGCTGCCCGCGCCGCCACCGCAATGACCGCACGGGACCGCCGAGGCCAGCGGACAAGGACGGCACGCCGAAGCGGTGGCGGCCAGCCCTGGAGGAGTCCAGGCGAGATGCTGTCCAGCCCTGACCTCGACCTGATCCGCAACGCCCTCCAGGCCTATGACCTGGGAACGGTGCGCGGGGCTGTCCACCATGCCGGCACGGCCGCCAGGACCTGGCGCGTCAGCACGGACTCGGGGACCTATCTCCTGCGCACCCGCGGCAGCCGTACCTCCGCCGATGAGCTGATCGCCTGCGACCATGCCTTGCGGCGGCACCTCCTGGCGGCTGGCATCCCCTCGGCGGCACCGGTCGCGACGCGGGACGGCCGTTCCTATGTACGCCTGGGTGGCAAGGCGCTCGAGGTCTATCCCATCGTGCCCGGTGCGACGATCGCCGCCGCCGGCCCGGCGGAGATCGCCGCGGCCGCACGCCTGTTGGCTGCCTTCCATGCCGCCACCGTCGACTTCCTGCCCGCCCGCGCCCTGCTACCGGTGGCCCAGTACCGCACCCTGGGTATCGAGGAGACGTCCTCGCGCATGGAGGACCCCGCCCTCCTCGCCCGTGTCTACCGGCGCCTCGCTGCCGCCCCCGACCACCAGGCCTTCGCCCCGGCACTGGACACCGCCCGCCGCTGGCTGGAACGCCTCCGCGCCAACCTCGACGACCGCCGTTACGCCAGCCTGCCGCACACGGTCACCCACGGTGATTTCACCCTCGCCAACCTCCTCTTCGCCGACGGCCGCGTGTCCGGTGTCTTCGACTTCGACTGGAGCCGCTGGGCCCCCCGCATCCGCGACCTGGCCGACGGCCTGTTCTTCATCTCCGGCGAACGCCGCACGCCGCTGGTCGCGGCGGATATCTGGTCCCTCACGGAGGCCGTCGAGCTGAGTCTCCCCCGCGCGGGGCTCTGGCTGCGCAGCTACGGTGCCGCGACTCGGCTCGACGACGACGAGCTGGACTGCCTGCCCCTGGCCCTGGCCGCGCGCTGGCTCTCCGTCCGGGTCGAGGGCATGGCCAAGGTCCCTGAGGCCCAGCGCCTGCGCTTCGCGCTGGCCAGCCTGCGCGAGCCCCTCGACTGGCTCGACCTGCACTGGGCCGGCATCCGGTCCGCAGTCCGGCCGGCCCCGACATGCCCCCGGGGCAAGGCCACTCCCCGCTGAATGGACCGCCATCCCGAAACCGGTCTGGGCCACTTGCCGGGCTGGTCACTCCCGCACGCCGGCACTACATTGTATAGAGGTTGGTTAGTGCGGCACCGCACGCGCACGACGACGGGCCTGCCTGATGCGCGAACTCGTCAAAGGCACATACTGGTCGCTCTCCATCCACGGCCTTGCCGTCGGCGCTCTGGTCGTGTTCGGCGCCATCATGGGCCGCGCGACCTCCAGGATGCCGACTGTCGGCATCGTGCTGGGTGGGGGCGGGGGCCCCATCGGTGGTGGTGGCGGCAGCGGCGGAAAGGGCGGCGGGTCGGCGCGGCCCGTCGGCGACCTGACGACCAAGACGCCAGCCCCTGTCAAGAAGGCCCCCAAGGCTACGATGGCACCCGCGGCCAAAGGCCAGACGTCCCTCACCGGACCGGCCGTCCTCGCCCCCGACAAGACGGCAAAAAGCAAGGAGACCGAAGAGGAGCGTCTCGACCGCATCCGCCGCAGCGCCCGCCCCGTGGCGACGGCCAAGACCACCCCAAAGACCAGCTCGGCATCCTCGACGAAGCCCTTCCGCGCCGACTCCATCGCCGGCCGGCTATTGCAGGGGGTCCCCAGCTCCGGCTCCGCCTTCCTCGATGGCCCCGGCGGCGGCTCGGGCCCGGGCTCCGGCGGCGGTTCCGGGGGCGGGACGGGTACCGGCCGGGGGGTCGGCAGTGGCTCCGGTTCCGGCCGCGGAGGTAGCGGCAACGGCCGTGGCAGCGGCGTCGGCGATGGGCTTGGCGACGGCAGCGGCCCTGGAGACCCGTTCTACACCGCCATCGCCACGGCCCTCTACGACGCCTGGGACCCGCCCTCGAGGGCCGAGGTCGGTCGCGGCGATCCCACGGTCGGGGTCCGCATCACCCTGCGCTCGGATGGGACGGTGACCTCTTTCCAGATCAGTCGTCCGAGCGGGGTCGCGGCCATGGATACGAGCCTGCAGGCGATGCTGCGGCTGCTGCGGCGCCTGCCGGCGCCTTCGTCATTCGGGTTCACCGAACCCGTCAAGGTCATCGAGGTGCGGTTCGCGCTGGACGCCGTCGAGCGCGGCTAGAGCCTGGAAAGGTGAGTCTGCACGATGGAAGCCGTCAAGGGCCTGGTCGAATACGGTATCATGGGGCTGCTGGTCATGCTGAGCATTGTGGCCGTAGCCGTTGCCATCGAACGCTGGCTGGTTTTCCGCCGCATCGACGTTCACCAGTTCCGCGACCGTGAGGCACTGGAGATCGTGATCACGGCCCGCCTCCACCTCATCGGGACCATCGCCAACAACGCCCCCTACCTCGGGCTGCTGGGGACCGTCATGGGCATCATGCTGACCTTCTACACCATGGGTGCCGAAGGCTTCATGGACACCAAGAAGACCATGGTCGGCCTGGCCCTGGCCCTCAAGGCCACCGCCATCGGTCTGCTGGTAGCCATTCCCGCCGTCATCCTCTACAACCTCCTGCTGCGTAGGGTCAAGGTCCTGCTGCTCCAGTGGGATATCGCGGCCAACGCGGCGGTGTCGGGGACGGAGCCGGCGGCGACAAGCCCCAGGGCGCCGGGTAGCACCCAGCCGACCCTGCCGGCCTGGGCCATCCGCAACCGCGGCGGCGACCCGAACGCCGGCAGCGGCCAGACGATAGGCGACGTCCGATGAGCGGCGAGAAAGAGTTCGACTACATGAACGTCATCCCGCTGGTGGATGTCATGCTCGTCATGCTGACGATCGTGCTCACCACCTCGACGTTCATCGCCACCGGCAATATCCCCGTCGAACTCCCGCAGGCCGCCAAGTCCACGGTCGAGGCCCTCAAGACCGAGATCGTCGAGATCACGCGCGCCGGCAGTCTCTTCCTCAACGGCAAGCCCGTCTCCATGGAGGCGCTCCGCGGTGCCCTGAACTCGCGGGAACGCAGCACCGCCATCCTGATCCGGGCCGACAAGAACCTCTCCCTGCAGGCCTTCGTGGATGTCCTGGACACCGTCAAGTCCATGGGCTTCAAGACGGTCAGCCTGCAGACCGAGGCCAAGCCCTGAGGCCCCCGCCGCCGGTCCTATCCGTCCCCTCGCTCCCATACCCCCCATTCCTCCGACCCGGCGGTGTGCCGTCGGACGATGGGACCGATGGGAGAGATCGGGAGGATGGGACCCATGGAACCGATCGGACGCGCGCTGCCGGAGGACGGAGGCGTACTCCAGGCCTCGCGTTCGTCGACCAGAGCGTCCAGGCTCACAGCCCCAGCTTCGGCCCCCAGTCCGGCTCGAGCCAGGGCCGTTCCGCCTGCAGCAGTTCAGCGAAACACTGCCGGATGCGTGCCGGCGGAGCGCTGGCGGCGGTGGTCGGGTCGATGAGACAGGCCTCGAAGGCCTTGCGCAGGTCCTTCTCGAGGTAAGCATCGCTGGCCAGCGTCTGCATGTCCGCCAGGCCCCGGCAAAGCGCCGCCAGGGCAATGGGCAGGCGGCCCATGCGGTGCGGATGCACGCCAGTCCGGTCGGTGGTGCAGCAGACCTCGACGCAGGTATCGTCCGGGAAGTTCTCCAGGCAGCCGTGGTTCATCACGTTCAGGTGCATGCGGTAGACCGCGTCGGACTCCAGCGCGTGCATGATGTGCATCCCATACTCGAACGTGCGCGCGAGCCGCAGCGGCTTACGCCCGTCGAGCTGCTGCATCAGGTCCGAGTCCGCGGACCAACGCGGGGCTGTCGTGTCCACCTCGGGCTTGGTCTGCCGGTCCTGGACGAACACCGCCGCGCGGTCCTCGGCCCGCGGCATGAAGTAGGGCAGGTACTCCGCGCAGTGCCGCGACGACTCGGTGGTGAAGTAGCCAAAGTGCTTCAGCAGCTCGAACTGCACGGCCCGTTCCCGGTAGACCGCGGGCTCCTCGGCTGCCCTGACCAGGTCCGGGTAGGCATTGCGGCCGTCCAGATACTCCAGGCGCAGGAACCAGTCCATGTGGTTCACCCCGGCCGCCTCGTAGCGCAGGGCCTTGTGACTGCACCCCAGCCAGCGCGCCAGGTCGCGGATGCCATACTGGATATTGTGGCAGAGGCCCAGCGTGTGCACCTTCGGGCAGGCCAGGCACATGATCCGCGTCAACATCGACATCGGGTTCACGTAGTTCAGGATGTAGGCGCCAGGACTGCGCACCTCCAGCTCCCTGCCAATGGCGACCAGTTCCGGCGCGCAGCGCAGGGCCCGAAAGACCCCGCCGATGCCCGCGGTGTCGGCGACCCCCTGGTGGATGCCATACTTCTGGGGGATGCTGATCTCGTAATGGAAGGGCACCCCCTGGTAGGCCGGGCCGCCTTGGGCGAACGAGGTCATCACGTACCGGGCCCCCTCCAGCACGCCGCCGCGCCACTGGCTCTCGGCCCGGATGCGGGTCGGCGCGCCATAGTGCGCCACCACCTTGCGGGCGTAGGCTTCCACCGGCCGCAGGTGGTTCGGGTTGATGTCCACCAGCACGATCTCGCTGTCCCAGAGGTCCTGGAACGACAGAATGTCCACCAGCGACTGCGCCCCGAAGCCGCTGCCGGCCCCGATGAAGACGATCTTGGTCATGACCTGCTCTCCCCGGCCCGCAGCGCTCCCCCATGGCTCCCGGAGGATGACAGGCCGCGCACCGTTGCCCCGCAAAGCAGCCTCCGGCCGCAACCCAACCTACCGCGTGGTGCTGCCTGTGCGCTTGCGGCTCTCCGGTTCGTCGGCGCTGCTTTGCCTAGGCGTGCTTCGCCCGCGCGGTCCGGACCGGTCCTGATGACATCCCACAACTCATGGGTGGTCAAGGCGAAGCCCCATAGCAGTTACGCACGGAGCACGCATGCTCCGAAGCAACTGCTCTATCGTACTACCCCCACGGCAGTCCGCAACCGCGCCCCAGGACCCGCGCGGTTTCGCGAAGCCGCGGCCGCTGACGCGATCTACCCCGCCACGTCGCGAAACCGACGCCGGCAGGCGGAACGCAGGCCCCGTTGGTTTTCGCGACGTTCGTGGGGGTGTTCCGAGCCGGTCTCGCCGCAGCGGGGCTATGGTATGGCCTGCGTCTGGCAGACGGTACTGCAGGAGTTCAGCGGATGATCCCGGACGGCAGCATCGCCTATCCCGTGCTCACCAAGGCTTGGAGCGACCACGCCACCTCGCGGCGCTGGCAGCGTGGCACACTGGTCTGGCGCGCCGACTCGCTGACAGCGACGGTGGGCGAGCCGGCCACGGTCCGCCGCGCCAAGGCGCTCAACGCGGTACTGGCCAACGGCCCATTGACGGTCATGCCCGGGGAGCTGCTGGTGGGCCTGGGCAATCTCGGGCGCTGGGTGGCTGAGGGAACGTACGCGGAGGACCGGCTGGCGGCGGCGCAGGGGATCGTCGGTGGTTTCGGCGAGCGCGACTTCCAGTCGCATGCCAACCACCATGCGGCGGACTATGGCACGCTGCTGCGGCTGGGCTTTGGCGGCCTGCGGCGCCAGGTCGAAGCCAGCCAACCGCGGCAGGATGCCAAGGGGCGCGTGTTCCTGGACTCGGTGCGGCTGGCCCTCGACGGCGCCTCGGCGCACCTGCGGCGCTGGTCTGCGTGCCTGGCGACCACCGCTCAGGAGTTCCCGGCGCAGGGCCGGCTGCTCCACGCCCAGGCGGTGATGATGGGGCGACTGGCCGACGAGCCCCCGGCGAGCTTCTGGGAGGCGCTGCAACTGGTCTACTCCTACCACTGCATGATGCAGTTGGACGACCGGGCGGCCATGGCTCTCGGGCGGCTCGACCAGTACCTTTACCCCTTCTACCGGGCCGACCTCGACGCCGGACGCCTGACCACGGCAGAGGCCCAGGCGCTGCTGGACCACCTGTTCGCCAAGATCACTCTTGACGAGGACGTGCAGAACATCGTCGTCGGCGGCACGCGTCCCGAGGACGGTACCGACGCCACCAACGAGTTGTCCTACCACATCCTCGAAGCCTGCCGGCGCGTGGGCCGTCCAGGCGGCAACTGCACGGCCCGCGTCCACCCCGGGACCCCGGAGGCCTTCCTGGTGAAGTGCGCCGAGGTCATCCGCACCGGCATCGGCTATCCGGCCGTGACCAACGAGACGCTCATCATCCGGGGCCTGGTCGAACACGGCTACCCTCTCGAGGACGCGCGGGACTACTGCTGTGTGGGCTGCATCGAGACCCAGATCCAGGGCAAGCAGGGCCCCTGGGCCGACGGCCGCGCCAACCCTCTGCAGGCGCTGAACCTGGCCCTTTTCCGCGGGGTTGACAGCCTCACTGGCCGGCGGGTGGGCCCCGATACGGGCGAACCGCTTACCTTCGAGGCCTTCTACCAGGCCTTCATCACCCACGCCCACCGGCAGATCCGGCAGCTCATCGCCGAGGCCGACGCCCGCCAGCGCCCCCACTTCGAACGGGCCGAGGAGTTCACCTCGCCCCTGCTCAGCGCGCTGACCGCGGACTGCATCGAGCGCGGCCGGGATGTGAACGACGGCGGAGCCCGCTACCCGGGCTGCTATGGGTTTGGCTCCATGGGTATCGCCTCCATCGCCGACAGCCTCGCCGCCGTGCGCCAGTTCGTCTACGAGGAGAAGCGACTCAGCCTGGACCAGCTCCGGGCCATGCTGCGGGCGGACTTCGCCGGCTTCGAGCCCGAACGGCAGCTCCTCCTGCGCGGGGCCCCCAAGTTCGGCAACGACATCGAGGCCGTCGATGCGCTGGCGGCCCGGGCGGTGGCCGACCTGGCCGCCGAGTACCGGCGCCAGCGCACCCCCGAGGGGGGACACTACTTCATGCTGATGGGGTCGAACGTGCAGAACATCGCCGGTGGCCGTGAACTGGGGGCCACGCCCGACGGCCGCAGGGCGCTCACGCCGATCTCCGACGCCTCCAGCCCGACCTTTGGCCGGGATGTCCACGGCCCCACGGCGGCCCTGCGGTCCATCGGCCGCCTTCCCTACCACCTGGCCGTCGGCGGCAATGTGGTGAACATGAAACTGGACCCGGTCACGCTCGCGGGCGAGGCGGGTCTGCGCCGGCTGGCGGCCCTGATCCGCACCTGCTTCGACCTCGGCGGCCAGGAACTGCAGTTCAACACCACCGACAGCCGCGTGCTGCGCGAGGCCATGGACCAACCCGAGCACTACGAGAGCCTGGTGGTGCGCGTCAGCGGCTTCTCGGCCACCTACGTCCGCCTCGACCGCAGCGTCCAGAACGATATCCTGTCTCGTACCGAACACCGCCTGGACGGCAACGCCTGAACTCCCACCCCCAAGGCCCTTGCGAGGTCCGCATGCGTGTGGTTGAAAATGACCACTTCATGTGGTAGTTTTCTGGCGTAACAAGGCGGCATTCCATGGCGACGATCAGTGTCACTCAGTTCAAAGCCCGCTGCCTGGGCATCTTCGAGACGCTGCATGAGTCGTCCGAAGACATCGTGGTCACCAAGCACGGCAAGCCCGTCGCCAGAGTCGTCCCGGCGTCGGACGCACCCGGCCCATCGTCATGGCGCTCGCTGCGTGGGACGGCCCATTTCGCCCTGGAGGACATCCTCTCTGCGGACGACGTCTGGGAGGAGCAGTGATGCTCCTGCTGGACACCTGTGCCTATCTCTGGTATTTCTCCGCCCCGGAGCAACTGCCCATCGACGTCAGGGACCGCCTTGACTCCGGGGACCGTTTCGCCGTGTCTCTCGCCAGCGTCTGGGAAGTGGCGATCAAGGTTCAGTTGGGCAAGCTCCGCCTTGACCTGGCCGTGGAGGACTGGGTGCGGCGAAGCCTGTCCAACCCGTGCCTGGACCTTCAGCCCCTTACGCCCACCGTCGTGGTCTTTTCCACTCAGCTTCCGGGGCCATTCCACAAGGACCCTTTCGACCGGGCCATTGTGGCCACGGCCATACGAGAGAATCTGGTTGTTGTGACCCGTGATGATCGAATCCTCGCCTATGGCAGCGTCCGGAGCGTTCCCTGCTAGCGAAGCTGCGCCTCAAACCGCCAAGAGCCGATCGATGCCAATCCGTAGCGCCCATCCTGCCTTGCTGCGCCGGCGTCCCGAGACCGCGGGCGTGGGTCCCGCCGGCATTGCCGCCTTTGTGGACGCCGTAGAGCGTAACCCGGGCGGCCTGCACGGATTCATGCTGTTGCGGCGCGGCCACGTGCTGGCCGAGGGCTGCTGGGCGCCGTATGCGGCCTCCCTGCCGCACCAGCTTTTCAGCCTCACCAAGAGCTTCACCTCGACGGCGGTTGGGCTGGCGGTGGCGGAAGGCCGGCTGAGCGTCGACGCGCCGGTGCTGCCGTTCTTTCCGGACCAGGCGCCGGCGAGCCCTGGGGAGAACCTGCGCTCGCTGCGCATCCGGCACCTGCTCACCATGACCGCCGGCCACCACACCGACCCGACGGGAGCCATGACCTCCGCGCCCGACGGTGACTGGGTGCGGGCCTTCCTGGCGCAGCCCGTCGAGCACGAGCCCGGGACCACCTTCGTGTATAACAGCGGCGCCTCACACCTGCTGGCGGTGATCGTGCGGCACGTCACCGGGCAGGACGTGCGCGAGTACCTGCGGCCCAGGCTCTTCGAGCCACTGGGAATCGCCGAGCCAGCGTGGCAGACCTGTCCTCGCGGCAACCGCACCGGTGGCTGGGGCCTGAGCCTGCGGCTGGAGGATATTGCCCGCTTTGGGCAGCTCTACCTCCAGCGGGGCCGGTGGCGCGGGCAACAGCTCCTGCCCGAAGCCTGGGTCGCCGAGGCGACAGCGCACCAGGTGCCAAACGGCCCGCGGGCCGAGCCGGACTGGGCCCAGGGGTACGGATACCAGTTCTGGCGCTGCCGGAACGGCGCCTTCCGGGGCGATGGCGCCTTCGGGCAGTTCTGCATCGTGCTGCCGGAGCAGGAAGCCGTGGTGGCCATCCTGGCAGGAACTGGCAACATGCAGGCTGTCCTGGACCGCGTCTGGGAGCATCTCCTACCGGCCTTTGGGGCGTCGTCGCGCCCGCCGGCTCCCGCCGCCCACCGCGGCCTGCTGACGGCGCTGGCCGGGCTGGCCCTGCCCGTGGCTACCGGCGAGGTGACCTCGCCACGGGCGCCGGCCCTGGCCGGAGTCACCTTCCGCTTGGGCGACAACCCGCGCGGCCTGACCTCACTGACCTGCTGTGAAATGGGCCCGGGGACCTGCACCATCGACCTTGGCACGGCGGGCGACGCCCGCGCCAGCTCCGCTCTGCACCGCCCCGCCGCCAGCGCTCCCGGCACCCACCGGATCACCGCGGCCCATGGCCGCTGGCTGGAGTCGGTCACGACCCTGGATGGCCAGGGCGCTGCGGTGCCGGTGGCCGCAAGCTACGGCTGGACCGCGCCGGACACGCTCCAACTCAAGCTCTGCTACCGCCTGACCCCCGTGTGCCCGACGTATACCCTCCGCTTTGCCGGCGATCGGGTGGTGCTCCAGCAGCGGGCCAATGTCGCCTTCGGGCCGCTGGAGGGCCCGGACATCGAGGGCCGGCGCGGGTAGCGGACGAGCGGACGCACGTCGGCAGTCAGCCGCCCATCGGGCCAAGTGCGGGGCGGTTCCGAGACACCGTCGCCAGCCTTGCGGTGGGGCCCCGGCAGATCGCGGCTGCCATCGGCCCGCGTGCGGGCCAGACGCGACTCCAGAGAGCGCCGTCAAGGCTGCCGCCGCCTACTCGCACGGCCCGCCGGGGTGCGGGTAGGCCGCCCCGCGGACCGCGATCCTGGAACAGCCCTGGGCCAGGTGCAGGGCTGTTTCAGGAAACGGCTGCCAGCCTTGCGACGGGGCCCCCGGTAGGTCGCGGCTGCCATCGGCCCGCGTGCGGGCCAGACGCGACTCCAGAGCACGACGCCAAGGCTGCCGCCGCCC
>Ga0172371_10004330_pt1 | contig 21552 bp, 20 predicted proteins | sample Lak12m_FD_114543 | JGI IMG/M metagenome (GOLD analysis project Ga0172371, IMG submission 114543) | Freshwater microbial communities from Kabuno Bay, South-Kivu, Congo - kab_022012_12m | ecosystem: Environmental > Aquatic > Freshwater > Lake | place: Democratic Republic of the Congo: South-Kivu...
GCTCCAGCTCATAATAAATCCTATCCACCCACCTTTTATTAAAGCCAAGTCTTTTACAGCTCCAACTTGATTAGACAAAATACCAGCAATACCAAGAACAGAAATTAATATAGCTAAAAACATTGCCATATTTCTTCCTTTTTTCTTTGAATTCAAAAATATCAAACCACCAACTATCAAAAACATTGGCAGAGAATACGACGCTTGCCCAACTAAAAATTTAGCAATAATCACAAAAATATTACCAGCTCTTCCAGCTTTTTCAAAAAAACTAAGTACTATTATAAGTGCAACCAAAAACATCAAAACTGCTTTTATAATTCTTTTAGTATGATTAGTCAAAAGCCCTAGTTTTTGCTTCTCATTACCTTTAGCTCTCTTTTGCATTTTTTTCTCTTCTTTACCTTTTTTTGCCATATTTGTTTATTTTGATTTTTAAATTTTAACTTTTATTTATTATACCCCCTATATTTTGCTACTTCAAGTGGATAAACTGCAAGTAAAAACCGAGTATTTAATCTCGGTTTTAATCCTTCTTTGAGCCAACAATCATTAACTTCAATATTTTTAAATGTCGCAGACCTGCTTGAGACAATAAGTTTAACCTATTTTTTGATAATACACAGTTTTACCAAACCTGCCTACTTGTTTTACTTTACCCTCTTTTTCTAACTCATCAAAATATCTTGCCGTAGAAGATCTTGATATACCCAATGATTTACAAACTTCAATACTACTTAATTTAACCTGTTCACCTTTCCCTTGTTTTACAGAAAACATTTCCAAAATCTTATTTTTTGCTTCTTGCTTTTTCTCTTGCAATTTTAAATTATATTCAACCAACCCAGAACCCAATTTTTCAAAATCATCTTTTTCCCTTTCAACCAAAACAACCTCTTTTTCAGATTCTCTTTTCTCTTGCAATAATTTTGCTATCCAAAAAACCAACACCACAACCAACAAAATCAAAATCACATAGTAAATCATATTTTATTCTTCAATTAATTATTATTTTTAAATACTCTCGTAACTTCACCAAAATTTTTGAATTTATCTTTTTGCCACTCTTCCTGTTTTATGTATAGTGCCCTATATATCATTCTACTTTGTCTACTATTCACATCCTCGCACCATTTTTGTAATCTCTCAAATTTTAATTTGTCATCTTCATCTTCTCTACCCTTTGTTTCAATTATATAAACTGTTTTATCATCTTTTTTCACAAAAAAATCAGGATAATAAGTAGAAATAGAACCTTCCGAATTCTTATATTCTACCCTCAAGGCACTTGCTTCTTTATTTTCAAAATTCTTTGAAAAAGAAACAACATCATCGCAATTTTCTATAAAATGTGCGAACTCAAGCTCAAAGTTACTATCACCAACAATCTTATTAAAAACTGATTTATTTGGAATTAAGTATGATTTGTCATTTACTACAAATGGTCTTGCTTGGCTAATTTTGATATAATTTCGTATTTCAGCATCACCTTTATCTTGCACCGTCAATTCATTAATCGCTTTTTTAAAAGAATCTTTAACTAGTTTTATATATTCCACCTCCGACAAATTCGTTAAAACATTTAAATCTAATAAATCAACCTCCACATCAAACATATATTTTTGCACAAATTCTTTAACTTTTCCAAACAAAATATCATAACAACCAAATAATCTTAATTCTCTCATTATTGCTTGCGCAAAAAAACCTATCACGCTTTGATAATCTGGCTCAATACTCCCAGCCAATATTGTTGTATGATGAGTCTTTTCGTCAACAACATCCTTGAAAACAATTTCTCTTTTCTCTTCTTCAGAAAAAGTTTTAACTGGCACTCTTTTATTCCCAAATTTAGAAACATCTAATTCAGCAAGATTTTTATACTCTCGTTGTATTCTTGGCGACATTACAGGAATTTCAATATCTAATTTTTCAATATCTTTTTTAGGATTATCTTTATCAACCTCCACAACCATTGGCGAAATTGGTTTCTCTCCTACACCCATGGCCTTCTTTTCAAGAATTACACCTTCGCCATTTATTGATTCCACAAAATCCAAAAATGCTGGAGTACCAATTACACTTACATATTCATCTATATCTTCTCTACCAAAAAACATTCTTCTCAAGCCTCTTCCAAGTGTTTGCTCTGGCAAAATTTTTGAATCCGCAGCATAAGGCCTCAACCCAATAATAGTAGTAACGTTTTTTACATCCCAACCCTCTTTAAGCATCATTACAGAAACAATAACTTTAAATTGACTCTCCCAACTATCAATATCATTTGCTTGTTTTCTTAATAAATCCAATTCTTCCTTATTTTTACCGCTTACGGTTTCAGAAATTTCACCACTTTTATTTGTATGAATAGTTAAAACCGCATCTTTTAATTCTTTAAAATTTGTTTTTATATATTCTGCAACCTCGTCACAATTCTTTGTATCGTCTGTCATAATAAAAAGAATTGATTTCTTTCCCATTGGCTTTAATGTTTCATATGTCTTTTTCCATTCTTCAATTCCAAGATTTATATAATCTCTGTATTTTTCGCTAAATAGTGCACTTTGATTTTCTTTTAATTTTCCCCTACTTGCTCCGTCTGGCACAACTGGATTTTTAACAATTTTTTGGTGTATTGCTTCCACAAGAGGATAATCAGAAATTACCTGCACAAAAATTGATCCATCATTTTTCTTTGGTGTTGCTGTCACATCTAATTGCAAAGCCAACCCAGAACCCTTCTGTCTTAATCTGTTATCAATATCTAAAATAGATTTAAACCAAGCCATTTTTTCGTCATGGATATGGTGTGCTTCGTCATTTATTACGATCAACTCATCTATATCCCTTACAATCATTCCCAAATCAACAGTAGAATCATTTGTTTTTGTCACGGGTTTTTGGCCCAAGAAATATGCAGAAGTGTCTTCGTCTTCAGAACTCGGTTCTCTCACATCTCCCTCAAAAACTCTATGTATGTTTGTTAAAAATATATTTCCTGTATCAGAAATACTTTTAAGATCATCTTGTAAATGTAATGTAATTTGAAAATCATCTTGCCAATTTTGGCCAGCATAGCCATTGTCGGGTAAAACAGGATCGCTGGAAAATATTTTCAACCCAGAAAAATCATTTTTAATTCTTTCAAAAACAATTACATTGGGGGTTATTAACAAAAAATTCTTTGCCAGCTTTGATTCTGGCTCATATTTTTTATGAAAATATGCCCAAGCAACAACCAAACTCATTACTTTGGTTTTACCAGCTCCTGTTGCCATTTTAATTACAAACCGCAACCAGTCTTCAGTAAACATCTGTGGACTCAATACTCCTGTTGAGTTATATCTAATCAAATCGTATTTATCTTTTACCTTTGCGACTTCGTATAGCCAAACAACTGTTTCAATAGCTTCTCTTTGGGCAAAGTAATATTGAAATTTTGATGCAATTCCTTTATTGTCGTAAATTATATGTTCTTCATTAAACCACCACTTTAAAAGTGATTTTGAAGTTTCGCTTACTCCTTCATAATTCTTATCACGCCAAACCTTTATTCGTTTACGCAATTCTGCAACCAAAGAGGGCAGAAGCTTATCATAGCCCTTTTCTCTTAAATCTTCATCAGCAGGAAACCATCTGATGCTCGGATCTAAAATTGTATATGGATTTTTTGGAAAATCTTTATGTAATGCCATAATTTTGCTTTTGCAAAGAGAATTCTATTTTATAGTATAAGACATACTCTTTTTGCATCTCTTTGCAAAGACAATTGCAAAGAGAATTAGCCAATAAATTGCTTATAATTCCTCTATATTTGGTAACTTATATTTTGTATCTCTTGGGTTTTTTGATTCAGCAATAATTTTTAATAATAACCCTTTTTCAACCCACTTTTTAAATAATCTAGAAACCTTATAAACCTGAACTTCTCCGGTAATTATTCTTGCTGTTTTATTGTCAATGTATTTATTTTTCTCCAAATACTCCCTAATCTTTTCCCACTCTGATGGCTGATTTTCATTAAATAAGAGCACATTAACAGAATCTTCGTATGTAGGATATGTGATAAAAATTGGTGGATAAAGATTTTGACTTTTCATTTGCTCTCTCATAGAACGAACCCCCTCATTTAAATCTAAATTTGGCGGCTCTGGAAACTCTCTTAAATGTTTTACTAATAAATCATTTCTATGTCCATCAGATCGTACATAACCTATATTTGTCTTTGTGATATTATAAGGGAATAATCCTGGGCTCAAAAACTCAATCCTGTCTTCAAAAATTCTTATTTCAATATCTCTCTTTATATGATAATCTCTATGAATTATTGCGTTTGTAATTGCTTCTAATATGGCTCTTTCTGGTATTTTGTATTTATTTACAAAACCAGAATGAATTGCAATTCCACTTTTCATGAGATTAAGTACATATTCCTGTGTTTTCTTAATAACCTCAACAATTGGTCCACCAATAGTTTCTGGCTTTTCAAGATAATTTGGTGTTTTCTCAAATTTCTCAACGGTACCTCTAAGCTGAATTACCCTAACAGCACATTTTGTATCTAATAATTCTGTTGGAAATTTTGCGAATAATAAAACCGCCGCTCTTGTCGGCTTAACGATTCCTTGATCGTTTTTTCTTGCAAGTCCAGTTTGGAAAAGAATATCTTCAATTGATGCGTCGCTTATTTTTCTTTCGTCTTTCCAATCATTAAAATATTTTGTATTTAATAATTCAAAATCTATATCAACAAGTTCTCTGTCAGCTTTTTCGAAACCCTTAGCATAATTAAATTTAATTATTTCATGAGTAGTCAGCATTTTGTTACTTTTATGCAACCTAATCCATACTTGATTTTCAATAGAATAAAAACATTCGGTAGCTTTCGGAATAGTTAAAAGAGCAATAGATTTATTTTCGGCTATCTCAATTATATTTGGCTTTAAATTAGAAATTGGAGGTACAATATTTTTTATTTCGTGAAAAATTGAATCAAATAAAGTCTTATCTTCTTCAATTCCAAAAACCCTATCCAAACCTTTTAATTTTGTCTTCTCGGGGTCTTCAACTCCCAAAATAATTGTCCCTCCATCAGTATTAGCCATAGCAACTATAGTTTGAATAATCTTTTTAACTACCTTAATACCATTAAGCCTTTTGAACTCAATTGTTTGCGTTTCTTCTGGGATATTTAATATTTTTTCTATTATTGTTTTATCCATAAAATTATTTATTTAGTTGTTGTTTTATAATTTCTTGACTCTGTTTATTTTGTTCTGATAATTGCTGAATTTGCTTCAATAGTGCTTCATTTATTTTTTGAGCAGTTTCAACTGATTCAATTTTTTGAGAATATTCTTTATAAAAAACATTGTTATATCTCATTTGATCAAGAAAAAGACCAAAAACTGAAACAACAATTGATATTAGCGCCATAACAACAGCTACAACAACTGTAACTAAAATTGTATCTATTTTATCAAATCGATTTTTTACTTCTGGAGCCATTCCGGTTACAGGAGCATTTTCAGAAATTGTAATTAAAGGCTTTTCCATATTAGTATATTCCTACGATAATATAAATATCCGCTTCTAAGCGCACTTCTAAATCCCTGCCAATATATTTTGACAGATCTATACCACCAAAAGAAACATCTTTAAATCTAGCACCTGGACCAAATTGCACGCCACCAATTCTTATTACCTTTTCTTTTGACTCAATACTACCATCAGCATTAACATTAAAAATTTCGTAGAAATTTGTTCGCATATTTTTAAATATTTACTTCAATTACTTTAGTTGTGTCGTTTCCGAAAATATCAACGACCTTTATTGCGACTTTGTATTTCCCTTTTGTTACAACTTTTGGAGCAGAAATCAAATCTAAATTTCTGTTCTTCTTTGTTCTAAAACTCTGCCACTCATTATCAAAAATATAATCTCCAGTCCAAACCTCTTTCTCTTTGTCGTCTTCCATAATTTTAATAATTTCTTTCCTGCTAGCAAAATCAAAATCTACTGCCCAATAATCTATCCAATCACTCCACTTTTTAGTTAAAACTTGTTTTTCAATTATTTCTGTTTTTTTATCTTTTGAAATTTTTACTACTTGCCCATCTTCAACCACGATTTTTACTCCACCGGGTTTTAGCGCTTCCACAATTTCCCCAGAATCATCTTGATTATAAAACACAGAAAAATCTTTAAGTTCTATTTGGATTTCTTTGTTATTTACCTTGCCTTTTATTATTGGTTTTACCTCTATAAAGGCCACCTCCGGGAATTTGACTTGCCCCTTTCCGATTGCCCTTTTATCAAAAACATCTCTTGGTATAATTCTAAACAAAATATCAATTCCTTGCTCAGTATATTCATTAAAATCCAAACCCATTTCATAATCAAACCCAAGAACATCAACTTTGGTAATATTTTTTTCTTTACATTCTTTTACGATGTCTTGAATCAATTTCGAAGATACTGGCATGTTTATTGGCCCCACAGCCACCAATCTATCTCGTTTTTTACCACTTAAATTTATAAATGAATCAATCTCTTCTGCCTTGTATGCTGAAATAATTAATTTTACAAACTCTTTTTCTTTTTGTTGTGCTTGTTTAACTTTTTCTTCAGCTCGCAAATCGTCATTTACAGAAACAAAATTTTCCCTTTCATATCTGCCCACATTTAAAATTTCGAAAGCACGAAAATCTCTACCCGCTTTTTTTAATTCTCTCTGAACGCCAATCAATCTTTTACGAGAAGTATGAATACTAAATTTGCCTAAATCAGAGCCAATCCATTTTCTATTTAATTTTTCGGCAACAGCTAATGTTGTCCCAGACCCACAGAAAAAATCCGCCACCAAATCCCCTTCATTAGAAGATGCTTTTATAATTCTTTCTAATAAAAATTCTGATTTTTGAGTTGGATATCCGATGCTTCTTCTTTCTTCCGCCATTGAATTAAGATTTCTAAGCTTATCGGTTTTTAAAAATGTCCATACATCATCTTCTGGTTGTCCCTCATCCGCATAAACTTTTTTTCCAGTATCTCCCCTTACTGCATAATGTCTTCCATCATTATCAACTAAATTATATCTTTCTGGATTATGCGGAGGAATTATAACCTGATTATAAAAATAATTATCTGATTTAGAATATCTAAAAATAATATCGTGCTTTCTTTTAAAATCTTTTGCTGGTGCAGTCCCAATATCGTAATGCCAAATTATTTCATTTCTAAAATTATCTTTTCCAAATATTTCGTCTAAACATAATCGCATAAAACTATTTACCCTCCAATCGCAGTGCACATAAATGCTCCCGTCTTCAGCCAATAAATCATGCATCAATTTCAATCTTTCATAAATCATTGCAATAAAACTATCTGCACCCTTTCCCCAAGTATCACGATATGCAATTTCTTCAATTACAGATGGTTTTTTAGTAAAACTTTCTTCATTATCCTCATCTCCAATTTTTATATCCATAGAAAAGTCTGCTCCCACATCGAAAGGAGGATCTATATAAATTAGCCTAAGTCCACCTTGAACTTCAATTTCTTTTCTTAATGGACCATTTTTCAAAGATGATAAAATTAATTTATTATCTCCCCAAATTAGTTTATTAGTCCAGCCTGTTATTTGCCTACCAGAAGTATCAAACAATGAATTTTGCATACCAATTTTATCTTCACCTCTTGGCTCATCTATCTGTTCAATAACTTGAAAAGGCAAAACCACATTTGCTACTTCATTTGTTTTTCCGTTCCACAAAAGCTCAATCTCTCGATCATCTTTAAACAACAAAAATCTATATTTATCTGGCAAAGGTTTGCCAGCTTCCAAATATTTAATTACATCTCTTTTTTCATTATCACTTAAAAACATATTTTTACTTTACTAAATTTTCTCTATTTTTACCATATTTTTTTAGTTACCATAATTTTATTCTTACCTTTACTTTAATTTACTCCTTTTTAAACACAGATTCAAGAGTAATTTTTCTGTAAAACAAATGTCGCAGACCTCTTGCCACGCCGAAGCTTTAGCGAAGGGTGGGCCTGCGACATTTAGCAACTTTATGCAAAATAAACAAAAAAGCCATAGGTGGCTTGACATAAGATAACATTGGGTGATATTATTAAATTGAAGAGTAAGACCTCTTGCGTTGGGGTACCGAATGGCGCCCCGTCAAAGCAAGGGGCTTTTTCATTGCTTATTTTTTATGCAAAAAGTAATTTTTCTTCTACAATTTTGTCTTTTATAATTTCATAAAATTCAAAATCCCCTTTCTCATACTTTCTAAATATTGCCCAAGAAATAAAATCAACAGCTTGCAGTGATTTATTTTCATGCGAAGCATGAAGTTCCAATTCAAAGCGACAATCACGTCTTTTTTTCATAGCACTAGTTAAATAATCTATAAAATTTTCTCTCAAAGTCTTCTTTGTGTCTCTGTTATCAACATAAAGATGAATTGGCTCATCTTTATCCAATATGCCACTTAAATGAAGCCTGTCTAATAAAACATTGGCAGTATAATTATATAAATAATTTTTCTGATTTTGCAAATCAACATAAACTTTTCTTTTATTTAAAATTGTTGTTAATATTTTTAAATCCTTAATTTCTGTAATATTTTTCAACATTCTCTTGCGAGTTATATAATCTGCATGATATGCATGAAGCTCGCCTAATTTTTTATGTTTCATTCTTAAATTACGCCAAACTTTTTTTGTAACTTTTTCTAAAGATTTTGGATTTTGGGTTAATGCAATTGTAAACAAAAACCATCTACTTGATGTTTTCTTAAATCCCAAATCACCAGATTCATCTAAAAATATATATGCCATTAATTATTTTTCATTTATATGATTCCTCGGTTTTTTAATTCCCAAAAACATTTAGCTGTGGCTACCACATCCCCAAAAGCATTATGAGAGTTTTTAAAATCACTGCCAAATAATTTTACATGAAGTTCAGAAAGCTTTGGCCACTTAAATTCTTTAAAACCACTACTGCTTGGTATAGCACAGAAATTTGTAGAAATTTCTTTTGTACAAATTGATTTTTTGTTATCTAAATAATTTATCATATTTTTACGCAAAAATTCAGCTCCAACAATTTTTTCATCAAAACTCATATTATGAGCCACAACAAAATCTGCTTTTTCCAATAAACTGGCAAATTCCTGCAAAGCAATTTGTAAATCTACGCCTTTTTCATTTGCCATTTGTGTATTTATACCATGAACTTTTGCTACATCATCTGGAATTACAAAACCCTCTGGCTTTATAATATAATCTTTACTTTCAACTTCAAAACCATCTTTATAATATACAAAAGCCAACTGCACTAGTCTTGGCCAATTTTGCAGATCTGTTACCTTCGCATTCCAATTTTTAGGCAAGCCAGTTGTTTCTGTATCAAAAAATAAATAAGTTCCTGGAAAGTTACCTACTGGTTTTGGTTTTGGCTCGCCTTGAGCGAAGTCGAAAGATTTTCCAAACAAATCTCCTTGTTGCATTTTTTTATTTTAACTTTTTTCTGTTTAAGTTTTTAAAATCAGCAAATGCATCAGCTATTAAATCAAATAATTTTGACTTTGGTTCTGCACTTTCATTTAAGTGCTTTATAAATTCATCTGCATCAATTGGCCAATTATTTTTTTTTAAAATATTTATATTATCTTCTCGATTTAAAAATCTATTTAAAAATTCTACATCATAAACATAAAAAGCACCATTAACTACATTTGATTTCTCCTCGTCGAGCATCAGTGTTTTTAATCCCCTATTTTCAAAAAATATTTTTGCATCTTCATAATTTATTCCCATTTTATTTAGAGTATTTAAAGGTAAATATCCTATTGGCTTATCTGGACCTACCATGCTAAGATCTTTTAAAAGTTCTCCAAATAACCCCTCATCAAAATAATCCTTTTTTAATTCTTGTTTTAAAATCATATTTTTATTTTTAATTCATTTTATCAAACTATTTTAAAAATTTTTATAATAGCTTAGTTTTTATATGACAACCTAAAGCACTTTTTTATTTTAATTATTTTTAGGCTCTTCTGGAATTACCAATATAACTACAATATAAGCAAAAAACAATGGAAAAAATCCCGACAAAAACAAAAATAAAATAAAAACTAATCTTAAAAGTGATGGGTCCACATTAAAATATTCCCCAACCCCGCCTATTACTCCAGCCCAAATTCTATTTTTTCTACTTCTATATAAATGTTTTATTTCTTGATTCATATTATTAATATTTTAATTTTATTATTTAATATTATTACTTCATTCTACTTCATTCTACTAATTTTTACGCCCATGTGCAACATATTTTTTGCATTTTTTTGTTTACACCCTCTACTTAAAAAATCCGTCCAGTCCCTTGACAAGCTTATTTAATTATGCTATTATTAAATATTAGGAAGTTCTTTACAAAAGACATGGCATCTCTGGGCCTAAAACACAGAGCGTAATATGCCGGTGAAAGACGGCACGCTTGGCAAGCGAAAACTGTTCCAATACTAGAACAAGAGAGAATTACCGTGCTAACAGAAACGCTGTTCGAAGAGATCGTGAACGAGGCCGAAGTTAGCGTCAAGGATTGGCCGCATTTCCGTAATACGGGGTCGCGGGTCCAGTTCGCATTCGATTTGTTGGTGATTTGGAGTCACATTCGGCGGTTCCTGCCCACCGACATCGAGGCGCTGAAACAGCTCGATCAGCTCGTCCGCTCGGAAATCAAGAATGTCTACCAGGAAGTCCTCGCCCATTGCGAGAGCTTCTCGGCCGATGCTTGGTTCGCCCAAGCGACCGAACTGCATCGCGACTCGTTGCCCGATCCCAGTCACGATGATAGCGATTGGGCAATGGGCGTTCGCTCGTTCTTCCATCGCTTCGACGAGGTCTGCATGGCGATTAACGCTCTGTGCTCCCTCGTCCCTGCTTGGACGCCGTTCGTTTCCAAGGAGGATTCGGAGAAAATATGCAAACTCAGCAATGAGATCTTCAAGGCTCAAAAGCTCTTGGAGGATCATATCGATCAGTGCAACTTTCTTCAGGCCGGCGGACTGGCGATCGACGAGTGGAATGAGTTCCGAAATGATCTCATCACGTCCGACTTCGGTCTGTGGAAGCGTTCGCTTCACCTGCGCATCGTGGGCGAGTACTACGTAATGTGCACAGTGAACCAAGAAGTCTGCAAGTGCTTCCCCGGGCAAGAGGAAGAGTACCGCAAATGGTGCGGACTCTGTGCGGTCGAGCGCACGTAAAAAAAGGGGCTCTGATGTAATAGCCCACAAGACGTTTTCAAGAATATCTAAAATGATATTCTCGCATCTTTGCCAAATTGTATATCTGTCTTGTCTGGCAATAGAATTACGCAAACCATAAAACTCTTTGTAAAGTTCATAGGTTTTCTTAAAAATTGGTATATCAAATTCATCCATATATGAAAGTTTATAAAAACATTTTTAATAATATTATTTCATTGGAAAATCTCTTTTCTGCTTGGGATAAATTTAAGAGCGACAAGCGAAATAAATTTGACGTACAAAAATTTGAGTGGAATCTTGAAGAGAACATATTTTTGCTCAATGAAGAGTTAAAAAATGGAACGTATAAACATGGACCCTATTCTTCCTTTTTTATCCATGATCCAAAACAAAGAAACATCCATAAAGCATTGGTTCGTGATCGTGTGCTTCACCACGCTGTTTTCAACATACTAAACCAAACTCTTGAGCCAACTTTTATTTCCAACTCGCTTTCCTGCCGGATAGATAAGGGCTCGCATAAAGGAATAGATATATTAGAATCAATGATGAGAAAAATAAGTCAAAATAATCATAAACCCTGCTTTGCTCTTAAATGTGACGTTAAAAAATTCTTTGATACAGTCGACCACTCCATTTTACTGAGTATTATACACAAGAGAATAAAAGACGTTCAAACAATGTCCCTCATAGAAGAAATAATTGGAAGCTTCAGCTCCAAATATTCTAATATTTTCTACAAAAAAGGATTGCCAATAGGCAATTTAACTTCTCAGTTATTTGCCAACATTTATCTTAATGAGTTTGACCAGTTTATCAAGCATACTTTGAGAATAAAACACTATGTTCGCTATACTGACGACTTTGTAATTGCAGCTAATAATAAGGCATATTTGGAAAATCTTATTACACCAATTAGCGCTTTTTTATCACATGAGCTTGCGTTAGAACTGCATCCTAAAAAAGTATCCATTCGAAAATTTAATCAAGGTATAGATTTTCTAGGTTACGTTGTGTTACCTTGCCATCGTTCACTTAGAACTAAAACTAGAAACCGAATTTTTAGAAAATTAAAAAAACGTGTTAAGGATTATAAAAATGGAATGGTTAACAGGCATTCTCTTGAACAATCACTTCAGTCTTATCTTGGCACATTTTCTCACGCAGACACTTATAGACTCGAGCAAGAATTAAAAAATCAGTTCTGGTTTTGGCTTAATGAATAAACATATTTTATATAAATCAAAAAATCGCCTAAAAGGCGAATTTTAATTTGGAGCAGGTAGGGGGAGTCGAACCCCCCTCATTAGCTTGGAAAGCTAAGGTAATACCGATATACGATACCTGCCAACTTAAATTTTTAATTTCAAATTTAAAATTTTAAATTCGTACTAGTCGGGGTGCTGGGATTCGAACCCAGAATAAATCGTCCCAAACGATTCGTGATGGCCGTTTCACTACACCCCGATAATAATATCTTTATAGCATTTTTTTCCCTTAAAGTCAAAAATATTAAGTCTTTATTTTACATAATATCTATGCTATAAATAATATATAAAATTAAAAACATAGATATGAAAATACATTTACCAAAATTTTTAAGAAAATGGTCAAAGAAAAAAATAATCTGGACCATAATAATAATTTTAATTATTGCTATTATAAGCTGGTTTATTTTTGCAAGAAATAATTCTTCAGTTTCCTTACAAACAACTAATGCAAGCAAACAAAACCTAGAACAAACAGTTCTTGCTACAGGCCAAGTAGTAAGTGGCACAAGTTTAGAATTAAGCTTTCAAGGATCTGGTACTGTAAAACAAGTTTATATAAAAGAAGGAGATAAAGTTTATGCTGGTCAAACTTTAGCTATTTTAGATCAAGCTTTAGCCTTAGCTAATTTAAAAATAGCACAAGGATCTTTGGCTCAAGCAAAAGCAAATTACGAAAAACTTATTGCAGGATCTACACAGGAAGATGTAAAAATTTACGAAGATTCTGTAACATCTGCAAAACAAGATTTAAAAAATTCTTATGCAGACGCTCTAGTATATATAGAAGATGCTCAAATCAAAGTTTATAATTCACTTTCTTCTGTAGCAAATTTACAAAATGATTATTTTGGATCATCAGATCAAGAAGGCATAATAGTACAAACAAATAAAAACAAAATAAATACTTCTCTTAACAACATAAAAGATTCATTAAATCAAGCAAAATTATCACAAACAAATACAAGCATAGAAACTGCAATAGATTTAACTTCCAAAGAATTAAATAATATTTCTGATTCTTTAAAAATAATTAGAGATGTATGTGATCAAGGAATTTATTATTCTAAAGTATCCTCAACCTACAAAACAACAATTGATAATCACAGAACTTATATAAACACAGCTACTAGCAATATAGAGAATTCTCAACAAGCAATTTCTTCTTACAAGATAGCTTTAACAAAAGCAGAAAGCCAGCTTGCACTTAAAAAAGCTCCTGCAAGAGATGAAGATATTGCCTTATACAAAGCACAAATTATATCAGCTCAAGGGCAAGTAGACTCAGCACAAGTTGCAGTAAATAATACTATAATATCAGCTCCTGTAAAAGGAACTATAACACAAGTTGATACTAAAATAGGTCAATTAGCTACAGCTACTTTGCCTGTAATAACTTTACAAGATGTAGATAGTTTACATATTGAATCTGATGTTTCTGAAGCAAATATTGCTTACTTAAAAATTGGCCAAAATATAGATTATACTTTTGATGCCCTTGGCCCAGATAAACACTATGCAGGAATTATACTAACAATTAACCCAGCTTCTACAGTAATTTCTGGTATAGTAAATTACAAAATAAAAGGAAGTTTAGATAGCCAATCTGGAGATAATGAAGACATAAAACCTGGGATGACAGCTAACTTAACAATTATGGTAGCTAAAAAAGATAATACATTAGCTATACCCTATTCTGCAATAATTAATAAAAACAAGAAACAATATGTACGACTTATAACAGATGCTAAAAATAAAACTTACAAAGAAGTAGAAATTAAAACAGGATTGCAAGCAGATGGTGGGTTGGTAGAAATTTTATCTGGATTAGAAGATGGCCAAGAAGTAGTTACATATTTAAAACAATAATATGGCTTTAATAAAAGTACAAAATTTAAAAAAGAATTATGTAAATGACGAGGTAATTACACATGTTTTGCATGATGTGAGTTTTGAAATACAACCAGGAGAATTTGTAGCTATTATGGGTCCTTCAGGATCAGGTAAATCTACACTTATGCATATTTTAAGTTTCTTAGATAGAGCTACTTCTGGAGTTTTTGAATTTGAAGGTAAAGATATTAAAGATTTTGATGACAATTATTTAGCAATTTTGCGTAATGAAAAAATAGGATTTGTTTTTCAATCTTTTAATTTATTAGCTCGCACTACTGTACTAGATAATGTTAAATTACCACTTATATATAGTAAAAGAAAAAACTATGACAAGCTCGCAGAAAAAGCTTTGGAAGCTGTAGGAATGTCACATAGATTAAAATATTTTACTAATCAAATTTCTGGTGGAGAAAAACAAAGAGTTGCTATTGCAAGAGCTCTTGTAAATGAGCCAGCTGTGTTGTTTGCCGATGAGCCCACAGGTAACTTAGATTCCAAATCAGGTAATACAGTAATGGCAATATTACAAAAACTTAATGATCAAGGTAATACCATAATATTAGTTACTCACGAAACTGATACTGCCAATCACGCCAAACGTATAATCCGCATTAAAGATGGCACAATTGTTTCAGACCAACAAGTTAAAAATAGAACAATTGCCAGAGAAGACAAAGAATTGATAAAGTAAAAGCGAGCCAAATAAATTTTTTCGAGCACGAGGGTGCCCCGTAGAGAGGCTCTCGGCGCAGAAAAAATTAGATTTGGCGAGCGAAAAAATTGGATTTCCTTGGAACAATAAAATTAGTAATTCGTACCTTAATTGCCAGAAAAGGTAGGTCTTTTTTAACTATATTAGGAATAGTTATTGGGGTAGCTGGAGTGATTATAATTATTGCTTTGGGAGCTGGAGCTCAGAGTTTGATTTTAGGTCAAATAACAAAATTAGGTAGTAATTTACTTTCAGTGCAACCAGGTAAAAGTAATGAAAAAGGCCCACCAGCTCAGGTTTTTGGTATTGTAATTATAACTCTCACAGACAAAGACGCAGATGATATTAGAGATGGCAATGAAACACCTCATACAAAATATATAAATGCGCTTGTAAGAGGGCAGGTTACAGCAACTTGGGGCAATAAAACAATAGATACTAATTTTATGGGCACTGACTCTTATTTACCACAAGTAACTCCATTTGATATGCAATCAGGAAGATTTTTTACAGAACAAGAAAGCTCTGGAGCTTCTAATGTAGTAGTACTTGGATCTTATGTAGCAGAACAATTATTTGGCCAATCTGGAATAGATCCAATTGGTCAAGTAATAAAAGTAAGAAACACTTCTCAAGAAAAATCAGGTGGAATACCACTAAGAGTTATAGGCACAGTAGTACCAAGAGGGTCTGCTTTTTTCCAAGATAATGATGATATGGTTTTTTTGCCATTACCTATTGGCCAAAAACAGATTTTAGGAATTAATTATTTGCAAGCTATAAATGTAAAAGTTGATTCTGCAGAAAATGTATTGCAAACCAAAGATGATATTACAAAACTTTTAAAACAACGCCATAAGATCCTCAAAGATTCCGATACAGATTTTACAGTACGTAATATTGCAGATGCAGTTGATTTATTAAGCACAATTACCAATGCTTTAAAATTATTTTTAACTGCAATGGCAGGTGTATCCTTAGTTGTAGGCGGTATTGGAATTCTTAATATTATGTTAGCTACTGTAGCAGAACGTACTCGTGAAATTGGTTTGCGCAAAGCAGTAGGAGCTTCTAATATGGCAATAATGCGTCAGTTTTTACTTGAAGCTGGCACTCTTACTTTTCTTGGTGGAATTTTGGGAATCATTGTAGGAATAATTATTTCTTGGTTAATTTCTTTGCTTATGAAGTATTTAGGATATGACTGGGCATTTGTAATTTCTATAAACTCTGTTTTACTAGCTATTGGCGTGTCTATTCTCACTGGCGTAATTTTTGGCCTATACCCTGCTCTCAAAGCCAGCCGTCTAAACCCCATCGAAGCGCTTCGCTACGAATGAGTTATAAAGTTATCAAGTTCTTATTTATGTTTAATGCATTACAACAATCAATTAAAGTTTTAAAAGCCAACCCAGTTAGGACTATTTTAACAACTCTAGGAATTGTAATTGGAATTGCAACTGTTATCTTAGTACTTTCTGCAGGAGCTGGATTTAGGAGTTTGATAGATGCACAACTACAAGCATATGGTACAGATACTCTTTTTGTAGAAACAAGAGTTCCACCTACTACCAAAAACAGAGCATCTAACAGTGCTACTTCTGCTGATTTTAGTAGAGCTTCTTCAGCTACTGCTATTACAAGTTTTAAGCAAAAAGATTTAAATGATATAGAAAGGCTTGGTAATATAAAAGGAGCTTATGGGATTGTAACAGGGTTAGCTGTAACTAGTTATGGCAATAACGCTAAAAGTGCTATATATTATGGAGCATCATATAAAAGATTTGAAATTGATAAAAATACTTTAAAATCAGGAAGATTTTATACTCAGACCGAAGATATAGGAGCCTCTCAAGTTGTAATTTTAGGCAGTAATATTGCTAATGATTTATTTGGCCAAGATGATGCTTTGGGTAAATTAATAAAAATAGGTAATTTAAATTTTCAAGTAATAGGAATTTATGATGAACAGGGTAATTTTGGAGGAGCAGGGGCAGATGATATACTTTATATTCCTTTACAAACTGCTCAGAAAAAATTACTTGGAATTGATTATCTTTTGGTAGGCGTAGTTCAAATGCAAGATTCAAATTTAGGAGAATCTACTGCAGAACAAATTAAAATTTTACTACGTAAAAATCACAATATCACAGACCCAGCAAAAGATGATTTTACAGTTACCACTCAAGCTCAAGCAATGGAAACTTTTAATACAATTTTTAGTGGTATTACAATTTTATTAATTTGTATTGCTTCAATTTCTTTAGTTGTTGGTGGAGTAGGAATTATGAATATTATGTATGTTGTAGTTACAGAGCGTACTGCAGAAATTGGACTCAAAAAAGCTTTGGGTGCAAAAAACTCAGATATACTTACAGAATTTTTAATAGAATCAATATTAGTTACAATAATAGGAGGAATTTTGGGAATTATTTTAGGGGCTTTTCTTGGTTGGGTTGTAGCATTTATTGCAAATTCTAGTGGACTTGATTGGACATTTTCTGTACCATTTTATTCTATATTAATTGGTTTTGGAGTTTCAGCTACAATAGGAATTGCTTTTGGAGTTTTACCTGCAAGATCTGCCTCCAAGCTAGACCCAGTTGAAGCTATGAGGTACGAATAAATTTTAATCTTTATACAAAAACAGCAGAAATTAATCTGCTGTTTTTTGTTTTTATCTGGCAAATTCTACAACGCGAGTTTCGCGAATTACTGTAACTTTAATTTCCCCTGGATATTTTAATTCTTCTTCAATATTTTCTGCAATTTGACGAGCCATTTTCTGTGAGCCCAAATCATCAACTGCATCAGCTTTCACAAAAACTCTAATCTCTCTACCTGCTTGAATTGCATAAGTCCTATCTACACCATCAAATCTATTAGCAATATCTTCAAGATTTTTTAATCTTTGTAAATAATTTTCTATTGTATCTTTTCTTGCTCCAGGTCTTGCTCCAGAAATCGCATCAGCTACTTTTACAATTACAGCTTCCAAAGTATCTGCTGGATAATCATCATGGTGAGCTCTCATTGCATTAATTATTTCTTGAGATTCTCCAAATTTTTCAAGAATCTTAATACCTATTTCAATATGAGAACCTTGCATTTGTTGATCTATAGCTTTTCCTATATCATGCAATAAAGCTGCTCTTTTGGCTATTTGACTATTAGCTCCCAATTCTTCAGCTATTGTTTCTGCTAAAAACGCCATTTCAATTGAGTGAAGCAAAACATTTTGCCCATAACTTGTTCTATAATAAAGCCTACCTAAAATTTGGATTAGCTTATCACGCATACCTACAATACCTGTATCATAAACTGCTTTTTCTCCTGCATCTTTAATAACTTTAGAAACTTCATTTTTTGCTTCTTCTATTTTTTCTTCAATTTTAGCTGGCTGAATTCTGCCATCTTGCACTAATTTCTCCAAAGCAAGTCTTGCTATTTCTCTTCTAATTGGATTAAAACAAGAAATTACAATTGAATCTGGAGTTTCATCTACAATAAGCTCTACACCTGTAAGCTTTTCAAAAGTCTTAATATTTCTACCTTCTTTACCAATAATCCTACCTTTAAGATCTTCTGAAGATAAATTAAATGTTGTAGTAGAAAGTTCTTGCGTATGAGGCACTGCACATTTTTGAATAGCTAAAGTTACTATTTCTTTTGCTCTAGCTTGCAATTTTTCTTGACCTCTTTCCTCCATTTTTTTCATTTTTTCTACTATTTCTTTTTCTGATTCTATTTCTACTAAAGATAGTAATTCTTTTTTGGCATCTTCACGAGATAAGTTGGCAACTTTTTCTAATTTAATTTCCGCTTCTTGTCTTAATTTCTCTAAATTTTCTTTAACAGCTCTTAATTTCTCTACTTTATCTTTTAATTCATCTTCTCTTTTTTCAAAAGCATCAATTTTACTTTCAAGTAATTTTTCGCGAGATAATAAAATCTCTTGAGCTTTTAAAAACTCTTTTCTACGCAAATCAATATCTTTCTCTGCTTTTTCTGTAATATCTGCGGATTTTTTCTCAGCATTTTTAATCATTGCTGAGGTTTCTTCTTTTACTTGAGCTAACTTTTTCTCAAGCTTTGCTTCAAGTGTGCCTGCTCTTTTCTTAGCTATAGATTGGCGAATATAATATCCAATCACAGAGCCTATCATCAAAGCTACAACACCTACAATTAAATAAATAATTATTTGTTCCATATATTTTATTCTAATAACAATTTTAATAAAAAAACTCGCTTGCGCGGGTGAGCATTACGATAATTTCAAATTTTAAATTTAAAATTTTAAATTCAAAGTTATTTGCCTCCTATTACTTCATCAATAAGCCCATATTCTTTAGCTTCCTCTGCAGTTAAATAAAAATCTCTATCAGTATCTTTTACTACTTTATCAAATGCTTGACCTGTGTGGTCTGATAAAATTTGGTTTAGCTTTTCTTTCATTTTTAAAATCTGCTTTGCTGTAATTTCAATATCTGCAGCTTGACCCTGAGCTCCTCCAGCTACTTGGTGAAGCAAAATTTCAGCATTAGGTAAAGCAAAACGTTTACCTTTTGTGCCTGCTCCCAAAATAACTGCAGCCATAGAAGCTGTAAGACCTATGCAAATTGTTGAAATAGGACATTTAAGAAATTGCATTGTATCATATATTGCCAAACCTGCTGTAACTGAACCACCAGGGCTATTGATGTAGAGCTTAATATCTTTCTTGGGATCTTTTGAAGCTAAGTAAAGCATTTGAGCTATTACCAAATTAGCATTCATATCTGTTACAGGACCTGCAAGAAAAATTATGCGCTCTTCTAAAAGCCTTGAAAATATATCGTATGCGCGCTCACCGCGCTGTGATTTTTCTACTATTGTTGGTACTATCGGCATTTAAATTAATTTTCAATTTTCAAATATCAATTTTCAATAAATGCTTCAATGAATCATTGCGTAATTCAATGAAAATTGTAAATTGATAATTGTAAATTAAATTTATCATACTCTTTTACGCCCCCAAAGTCAAATTTATTTTTATATTTTTTAACAATTATTCCATGTATCAAAACAGCCCGCTCTTACGGACTGCTTTTTTAAAATTTTATCCGCGTTTGACTTTTCTGGATTCAGGACGGAAATGTCCGCGATCAATTGTATATTCAATGACTTTGCCACCAGTTTCGTGAACTCTTAAAATAACTTTATCATTATCGATTTTTTCCAAATCTATACTATCGTTTTCCCCATCATTAAACAGATCTATAAGATTTAACTCTCCCCTAGTCGCATTTTGTAATATCATTTTATCGCCAACCAAAACTATGCCGTTGTCACCCATAACTTCTTTGACACCGCTATTTATATTTATTTCTACCCTAGACTTTTCTCTATTTTCACTTTTCTTACCCGAACTTTTCGCTATTAATTCATAAGCCTTATCTTGAAAATCTTTATCAGTAAATATTCCGTTAATACCGCCTTCGGAATTGATTGTGCCGATATATTTTCCGTCTTTATAAATTCCCACATATTCAGCCCCTCGAACAGTTAATCTTGGAAGCTGAGGTTCACCAATGCTTAAACCTTCCCCTAAGTCTTGAAGAAATTGGTTTCTGCGCCCATTTCTTTCATCAACAAGCCTATCACCTTTTTCTCGTGCTTCGCCCCTTTTTCTTTCGGCTAAAATTCTTTCAATTTCTTGAGTCGAAAGTTCTGATATTGGTCGACTTTGCGATACTTCCGATTGTTCAGCTATCCCCTTAAGTTGTTTAGAAAATTCAGCCTGCTCAGGGGTTTCATCCGACCCGTCCTCAAAATTTTCTGGTCTTTTCACCATATTTTTAAATTTAATAATAATTTACTTATAATACCCCCCCCCACGCCCCAAAAGTCAATAGAAATTTTCCACAGTAAACAAAAACCGCAATTTCTTGCAATTTCTATTTTCTAAAATTTAAAAAGCGCTAAGTTGGTCTATCTGTAAAGATTCTTGATCTGACAAAATTTTGCCACGCTTTAAGGCATCATTGTGAATTTCTAAAACTTTAGTTTTTCTTTTATTTTGATCATCACCAACAACTTTTTCATCAAGCAATAAATTCAGTTTTGTTAATATTTCATCTTGACCAGTTAAAATCTCATTTTTAAATTCAACAATTTCATCACTTAATTTTTGTATATCTTCGTCTTTAAACATATTATGATTTTAATTTATTTTAATATCATACATTAATTATATTCTTTCAAAAATTCGTGTCAACAGCGAGTATTGTACAATACAGAAGGACCCTGAAATGATATACTGTTTCTAACACAGAAGGACCCTGAAATTATGGTTTGCAAATGTTGCAAAAGATGGCAGAATTGAAGCATGATAATCAATATGCA
>Ga0172371_10004331_pt1 | contig 21548 bp, 22 predicted proteins | sample Lak12m_FD_114543 | JGI IMG/M metagenome (GOLD analysis project Ga0172371, IMG submission 114543) | Freshwater microbial communities from Kabuno Bay, South-Kivu, Congo - kab_022012_12m | ecosystem: Environmental > Aquatic > Freshwater > Lake | place: Democratic Republic of the Congo: South-Kivu...
GTAAACCGTTGTTGTCAAAATAATCTCCATCGGAATTAATCTTAAAAAAATACGGAGTAGTTGGATCCAAATTTGTGAGAGTAATAGTGTGAGTTAAATATTTTTGATTTGACTCTCCTTCTTTAACTACGTTGCCCAAATTTTCTTGAGATAATCCCCAAGAAATAAATCCTTCAGTTTGCCCTTCGGTTAACCATGATATTGTGGCTGAGTCGCCAGTTAAATTAGTTATTCTGACATCTTTTGGACTGGCAGTAGGGTTAGCTCCTATTTTAAAAACTTTATTTATCTTTAAAAGGTAAACTCCGGAAAAAGTTCCGATTAATAAAACCATCAAACCAATTAATGTAGGAATTTTATTTCTTTTAAGCATTTTTCTATTTCATTATTGCACAATTATCTCAGCACTTGAACTTGATGTTTGCGTAATTACAGTTTTGTTATTTCGTTGGGATGTAATCACGTTTTCAGGTATCTGTTCTTTGGCGACATAAACACTTTGTTTTAATTGTTGGATTGCTTTTTGATCCAATACCGGAACTAAAGGCCGGCTGATATTTTCTTCAACAATAAGCGCGGGCTTAACAGTAATGGCTCTATAAATATTCAATGATACCCAAAAAACTGTTGTTATTAATGTAATTATTAAAACCGAAACTAAACTTGGAATTTTTGTTTTTTTCATATTATTTATTATCGATAATAGGAATTCTGCCCGAAATAGCTCCAATAATAGAAAGCCCTTTGTCTGTTGTGGAAGAACTAATTGCAAAAGAATCAAGTTTTGAAATTATTTTGAGTTTTTCCAAATCTTTAATTAATGCCATAATATTTAAGTATCCACCCTTAACGCTTATGGAAAATGGAATTCCCAAAACGCCATCGGGTAACATTTGATAATCTTTGTTGGGTTTACTAACGACCTCTCCGATTATGGTTACTTGGTTAATACTAACACCCAGTAACTCCGTGGAATTTTTTGCCGATAATCCTTCAATTTGTTGCAAAAAAATGTCAGGTGTCGGCAGGCTGGCAATTGCAATTTGGGTATCGGTTATTATGTTTTGATTTTGGTTTAAGATTGTTTTAGCCGTTTGAAGATCTGAAACCTTTTTTGTCAAACTTTCCAATGTTTTTTCTTTTTCTTTTATTTGCTGGGTAAGATTTATTATGGTTAAAGCGGTTGGTTTTAAGGCAAATATAGTAAATATAATAATTGCGCCAATAGATAATATTATTTCCAAAAAAACTTTAACTTCCGTCTTTTTTTTATAAATACCGGCAATATCCAAAAAAAATTCTCTGTATCTTGTGTATGATCCTCGCCATCCTAGTGCCATAAAATTATAGGGTTATTTTAATTACAAAACTAATTTTTGAAATGTCTGATTCCGATGAACTAATCTGGCCTAATTCTACCTCTTTAAATGTTTTGTTTGTGGCCAAATTAGCCATTAATTGTTGAATTGACAATTCGGATATCGATGTTCCTTTGATTTGTACATTATCAGCTAAAATTGATAGCCCTGAAAAAGTTATTCCCGCAGGGGTTGCCAAGATTATTCCCTCGGCGATAGAAGTTGAATTATTTTCCGCCCTTATTTTACCGATGACATTCAATTTTAATTGAATGTCTCTAAATTGTTTTTCGAATTCAGACTGAGCTGAGATTTGTGCAGTTTTGATTTTTATTGCGTTTGTAAGATCCGAATTTTGGGCATCCAGCCAAAAACGAGACAAAAATGCTCCCATAACAATCATTTCTGTAACTATTACAATAATTCTAAATGTGCCCATTGCCCACTTTAGGGCCCGTCCGATTACGGATGCGTCAAATTCTTCTTGAGGAAGTAAGTTTATTTGCTTTGTTTTGGGCATGGCAGATGTAACTTAAATATAGCACATGGGAAAGCGTGAAAGAAACGCTTTATTTTTTGGAAGAAGCTTTTTTGGTTGTAGCTTTTTTGGTTGGGGATTTGGCTTCAGATTTGGCCTCCGGCCCATGAGGGTCTACGGCCCGGTGGGGCATAAATTTGGCAAGTTGGGATTTTATTCTAGCGGCTTTATTTTTATGAATTACTCTTTTTTTGGTGGCTCTATCAGTTAAAGAAACTGCAGTTATAATTTTTTCGACAGTTTTTGATTTTTTGGCAACACGGATTGCCGCTTCTAATTTTGCAATTATCAGTTTATTTATTGACTCTTTGTTTTTTGAGCCCCTTAGAGCTCTTTTGGCTGTTTTTGTGACTGGCATATTTTTTATTTTCCGGTTGTTAGTATAAGTTAAAGCTACTAGAATATCAACTAGACACTAATGAACGACCTATTAGCACGCGGCAAAAAAATAATTAATTCTCAGCAAAATACGGTTTTATCCGCCGCGGGGCTTATTATGGCTATGGTTACGGTTTCAATGGTCTTGGGGATAATCCGCCAAAGAGTTTTGGCTAGTTACTTTACTCCCGATTCACTTTCACTTTTTTTTGCGGCTTTTAGACTTCCTGATGCAATTTTTCAGGTCTTGGTTTTTGGGACTTTTTCTTCTGCTTTTATACCGGTATTTACTAAAACTCTAAAAGAAGGAGAAGACAAAGCTTGGGCGCTGGCCGGAAAAATAGTTTCCATCGGTCTTGCAATTTTTTTGATTGCTGTAGCTTTAGTTGGCTTTGGTGCCGGCAAAATTTATTCTTTTATAGCACCCGGATTTGGTTTAGAACAAACTAATCAAATTGCATTTTTGGCCAGAATTTTATTCGCGGCACAAGGCTTTTTTATAATTAGTTATGTATTAACTGGAGTTTTGGAATCCCTCCGTAGGTTTTTAGTCCCGGCCTTAGCACCGATCTTCTACAATATCGGCATAATTTTGGGAACAATCCTGCTTTCTCCTCATTTTGGACTAATGGGACCAACAATTGGTGTTGTAATTGGTGCTTTTGCTCACTTTATAATTCAATATCCATTATCAAGAAAATTGGGTTTTAGATTTACCTTAAACTTTAAGTCCGACGACTCACTTGTAAAAATCGGCAAATTAGCCCTTCCCAGGGTTTTTGATTTGGCCTTTGACCAAATCGGCAAAAGTGTTGAACTTTTTTTGGCCTCAATTATTTCTCAGGCCAGCTATACATATTACACATTTGCCAACACCCTTCAGGTTTTACCTGTGACTCTTTTTGGAACATCCTTGGCTAAAGCGGTTTTGCCAATGCTCTCAAGAGTGGATGGGGAATGGAAAGAATATAGAAGAATATTACTAACGGCAATTTATCAGGCCATGTTTTTTACACTTCCGATTTCGGCCGCACTTATTGCCCTAAGAATTCCGGCCGTACGTTTGGTTTACGGAACAAAAATTTTTGATTGGGAGGCAACTGTCCAAACAGGTACTGTATTATCCGTCTTTGCTGTGGCGATTGTAGCCCAGACATTGATGTCAGTTTTAGCCAGAGCCTTTTTTGCGCTTCATGATACAAAAACACCGGTTATTGTATCTTTTATTGGTTTAACAATATTAATAATTGGCGACTTTATTTTGATAAACAAATTTCATTTTGAAGTTTGGGCACTGGCCGCTTCCTTTGCCGCAAGCACAATTGTAGAGGCAATAATACTACTTATTCTTATACATAAACGGGTAAAAAATATTTTGACCTTTCGATTTATGTTTCACACATTGAAAATCTTGGCTGCAACTATTATTTCCGGGACGACAATGTTTTTTATGCTTAAAATTTTTGATAAATCAGTTTGGGTTAAAAGATTATCTTTCCTGGGAGAAATTGACGTCACAAAAACATTTCCGTTTGAACGTTTTATGTTAGATACTAGATATGCCGGAAATGTGTTGATACTGGTTTTGTTTACCCTTCTTATTGGATTCTCTATCTATATTTTGTTATGTCTATTGTTTAAAGTAAATGAAGCGCGTTATTTTTTGAATTTAGCTAAACGCATTTTCTTCAAAAGAATGTTGCCGTCACTTCCGCCTAAAGAAGAAGAACCTATCACCCCAACAACGGATACACAGACACAGTAAACCCCCTTGACATCTGTTAGCACTCGGAGTAGGATAGTGCTAATGAAGGACGCATTAACTTCCCGTCAGACACAAATTCTAAAAACTATTATTGATGAATATATAGCCACAGCTGAGCCTGTTGGAAGCGAGGCTATGGACAAAAAATATAACCTTGGCATTTCTCCGGCCACAATCAGGAATGAAATGGTAGCCTTAACTCGTGCCGGATACCTCAAAAAACCTCACACCTCCGCAGGACGAATTCCAACTCCAACCGCAATGAAATTTTATATTAATCAGCTTATGACCGAAAAACAAATGAGTTTGGTGGATGAAGTTAAAGCCAAAGAAGAAGTTTGGGACAGTAGGGACGATATAGATGAATTAATGGATGAGGCTGTGCATGCACTTGCTGAAAGAACCAGATCCCTTGCAGTCGGAGCTGTCAAAAGCCCCACTTCGCCAAGCTCTAGAGGGGCAAGTAGATTTTGGCAGGCAGGCCAATCTTATATATTTCAAAATCCAGAATTTTCCAGTATCGCCACCTGTCAAAGTTTATTTTCTATTTTTGACGAGTTTGATAAGTTAGAAAGGCTGTTTTTTGGCTTAAATCCAACCCCTTCACCCCTTGAGGTACTCTTTGGTGAAGAATTGGGCTGGCCGGAACTTTTGCCAACTGGTATCATTTCTACTCACTTTAATATTAAAGGCAAATCTGGAGCTTTGGGTGTAATTGGGCCTGCAAGAAGTGATTACGCAGTGGTTATTCCGGTTTTGCGGTATTTTGGTAATATGATTGAAGAGGTGGGGAATAAATAAAAATGGCAAAAAGTAAAACACAAGAAAAGACAAAAGATACAGTGCATTTGGAACTTGAAAATGCAAAATTGATGCTGGCAAGAGCCTTGGCTGATTATGACAATTTAAGTAAAAGAATTGAAAGAGAAAGAGTTGAATTAATAAAGTTTGCCGCAACAGGAATTATAAATAATTTATTACCGGTTTTGGATATGTTAGAGTCTGCACAAAAACATCTAGCTGACGCCGGGCTTGCAATTGGAATTGGTGAGTTTAAAAAAGTATTAGTGGATGAAGGTCTAACGGAAATTAATCCAAAAGTAGGGGACGTTTTTGATGAAAATACAATGGAAGTCATCGAAGTGGTGAATGGTGAGAAAGATAATACAATATCCGAAGTTGTTATGACGGGGTGGAGGTTTGAGGATGGACAGGTGGTAAGACATGCAAAAGTGATTGTTAACAAACAATCATCCTGAGCAAACGAAGTGCGTCGAAGGATGAAAAAGGTGCTTGATCCTTCGGCAGGCTCAGGATCTCGGGCCTAAAAGGCCCTTGACAACGGGTTAGCACTCGTATTAAGATAGTGCTAATACCAGTACAGAGTACACAGTACTTAGTACTTAGAAAAAACAAAAATATATGGGCAAAATTATAGGAATAGATCTCGGTACAACAAATTCATGTGTTGCGGTAATGGAGGGCGGACGCCCCAAGGTTATTCCTGCGGTTGACACTGGCAAAAACACTACCCCGTCTGTTGTTGAACCTATTAAAAATTTAGTTGGCGATGTTGCCAAACGTCAGATGATATTAAATGCCAAAAATACCGTATTCTCGGCCAAGCGTCTTATGGGGCGAAGATTCACCGACAAAGAAGTCAAAAGGACCGTTGATATGGTCCCCTACAAAGTTATTGATGGCAAAAACGGAATGGCCGATATCGACATAGACGGCAAAACCTATACTCCACAAGAAATTGCTTCAAGAGTATTGATGAAACTCAAAAAAGATGCCGAAAAATATTTGGGTGAAGATGTAACCTCCGCTGTAATTACGGTTCCTGCTTATTTTGACGATGCCCAAAGGCAGGCCACAAAACAAGCTGGGGAAATTGCCGGACTTAAAGTCGAGCGAATTATTAATGAACCCACAGCCGCTGCTTTGGCTTATGGAATGGACAAGAAAAATTCCGAAAAAATAGCGGTTTATGATCTTGGTGGAGGGACTTTTGATATTTCTATTCTCGAGATTGGGGATGGTGTTATTGAAGTTAAAGCCACAAATGGAGACACACACTTAGGAGGAGATGATTTTGACGCGGTTATTGTTGATTACATTGTTTCTGAATTTAAAAAAGAAAATGGAGTGGACTTAAAAGCTGATACTCAGGCTTATCAAAGAGTCAGGGATGCTGCTGAAAAGGCCAAAATCGAGCTTTCTGCCGCGGATGAAGTTGAATTAAATCAGCCTTATATTACTCAAAAAGACGGACAGCCCTCGCATTTAATGATGAAATTAACCCGTGCCAAGATGGAAAGTTTGGTGGATGAATTAATCCAAAAAACAATTAAACCGGTTGAGCTTTGTCTAAAAGACGCAAAATTAGATGCACACGACATTAACGAAGTAGTTATGGTTGGAGGGATGACCAGAATGCCCAAAGTTGTAGAAGTTGTTAAAAACTTTTTTGGCAAACAGCCAAATCAATCAGTGAACCCCGATGAAGTTGTGGCAGTAGGAGCGGCCATCCAAGGTGGAGTTTTGGGAGGCGAAGTCAAGGACATACTTTTACTCGATGTCACGCCATTAACATTAGCAATTGAAACTCTTGGAGGGGTAGCTACACCAATGATCCCCAGAAACACCACTGTTCCAACCAGCAAGACAGAAACTTTTTCAACAGCCGCTGACAATCAAACACAGGTTCAGGTTGTTGTAACCCAAGGGGAACGCCCGATGAGTGCCGACAATAAAACTCTTGGAACATTTATTCTTGACGGTATTCCCCCGGCACCCCGTGGAGTTCCCCAAGTTGAAGTTACTTTTGATATGGATGCCAGTGGCATTTTGACGGTCACCGCAAAAGATAAAGCTACAGGGAAAACCCAAAACATTAAAATTACTGGAGCTGTTGGTTTGTCTGATGATGAAGTCAAAAGAATGCAGGAAGAGGCCGAAAAACACAAGGCAGAAGATGAGAAAAAAGCAGAAGTAATTAAAGCCAAAAATAATGCTGATCAAATGGTAGCCGTTGCAGAAAAATCCCTAAAAGATGCGGGTGACAAGGTTCCGGCTGACGTCAAAACCAAAGTAGAAGAAAAAGTTGCAAAAGTAAAAGAAGTTACAGGAAAAGAAGATTCAAGCAAAGAGGATATCGAGAATGCAACGAAGGATTTATCCGATACATTAAGTCAGATAGGACAGGCAATGTATGGGAATCAGCAATCATCCGGACAGCCAGACACCACGACGGCTGGACAGGAACAAAAAGCCGAAGATGCTCCAAAGAAAGATGAGAGGGTTGAAGAGGGGCAAGTGGTAAGCGAATAGCTTGCCATGGGGACATGGTAAGCGAATAGCTTGCCATGAGGACATGGTAAGCAAAGCTTGCCATGAGGACATGGTAGAATAATAACTTCATGGCCACAAAAGGCGATTATTACGAAACTCTGGGAGTAACCAAGTCCGCAAGTGCGGATGAAATCAAAAAGGCTTACAGAAAGCAGGCTTTGGCTTGGCATCCGGATAGGCATGCATCCGACAAAGAAACCGCAGAGAAGAAATTCAAAGAAATAAACGAGGCCTATCAGATTCTTTCTGACCCTCAAAAGAAGGGGGCTTACGATCAATATGGTCATTCGGCTTTTAACCCTGGTGCCTCCGCCGGAGGCTACGGCGACCCGAGGGGCGGTTTTGGTAGTAATCCATTCACCTACACTTGGTCTTCAAATGGTGGACAGGGTGGAAATCCATTTGGAGGGGCTGACTTTGGTGATCCGTTTGATATTTTCTCTCAATTTTTCGGGGGTGGCAACCCATTTGGCGGACAAGGGCGAAAAGCGAAGCCCAGATATTCTATAGACATCGAATTTATGGATGCTGTCCGTGGGGTCTCAAAAGAAGTCTCAATTGAAGGCAAAAAAAGAAAGATCAAAATTCCAGCCGGGATTTACGAAGGAGCCACAATTGATTTTGGAGATTTTAGACTTTCGGTAAATATCAAGCCGGACAAAACTTTTGAAAGGCAGGATGATGATATTTATGTAACAGTCGCAGTTCCATTTTCTTTAGCCGTCTTGGGAGGCGAAATAAAAGTTCCCACAATTGACGGAGTAGTTAAACTTAAAATTCGCAGCAGCACTCAAAGTGGCACAATGATGAGGTTAAGAGAACACGGAGTTTCCCATTTGCATAGCCGTGGCAAAGGGGATGAATATATAAAAATAAATGTAGTAATTCCGGAAAAACTGGATCATGAACAAAAAAGAATTGTTGAAGAAATGAAAAAAGTTGGACTTTAATTTTATTACGTGAAGTTATTAAAACACATTCAAAATAAACCAATTCCAAAAGGTGCAAAAGTTTGGAAGCGTGAAGCCTCAAGAGGTATTGTTTTTGATGAAGACAGTAAAATTCCACTCCTTTTTGTTTCAAAAGAAAATTACCACAAACTTCCGGGTGGTGGAATTGAAGCGGGAGAGACTAAAGAAGATGCTTGTAAAAGAGAAGTATTGGAAGAAACAGGCTGTACAATCGACATTGTAAAAGAAGTTGGCTACATAACAGAATTTAGGTCCTATACGGACTATTTTGACCAAACCTCATATTGTTACATTGGAAAAATAACCAATAAAGGAATACCACATCTGGAACAAGGCGAAATTGATGAAGGATTTGAGTTGGTTTGGTTTACTTTGAATGAAGCTATAGTTGTAGTAATCAATGACAAACCAAAAAACAAAGAGGGATTATCAATTCAAAAAAGAGATTTATATTTTTTGGAGGAGGCAAAGAAAATCCAAGGCTAAATACTTAATTAATATATATTATTGAAGTATTTAAAATTCAGACTTAATTTCTTCAATTCTAATATTCCTTGCAGTCTTTCTTTTAAATCTTTCTGGAGATTTAAAATTTCCTTTTGAAGGGCTGTCGAATAAATCTTCAATTTCCTTCCAAATAATTTGCAATGCTTGTTTTTTAAAAATGTCGTTTAAAACAGGGTTTAAGCCTTTTTAGTGAGCTTATTTTTATTTTTTTGATCTGCAATTGTATTTACAAATAGGCCAAAAATTCTATCCCATACATCATTTCGTAACGGTAATCTTGAAACCTGTGTCATATCACTACATTAATATATATTAATGTAGTGGAGAAGGAAAGAGTCGAACGAATATTAAGTTTCATTAATTTTAGTAGAATATTGTAGAATAATAAGGAGATAATAAATGTAGGGAGATAATAAATGTGACGACAGGTTTATCAGACAAATGAAATCAAAAGGCAAAACAGTATTAGTTTCCAGTAACAACGAATATTATGATGACTGCCCTGTTTGTAGGCTTATGAAAAAAGCAGAAGCTGAAGGAAGGTCTCCTTCCGAACAAGAACTTGAAGAAGCTTTTGTTAAAGCTAACACGCAAAATTAAAAAACTTACACTAACTTCATAACCAAAATTATAGGCTTCATTGGATTAAAACGGGCTTATCCCTCTTTTTTAAGATTGGCGGCGACAACCTCTACAGCCTTCAAAGACGCCTCTCTTGCTGATAACATTCTTAAAGAGTTATCGGCTTTATTAGTAAAATTTTCTGCTATTTGATCCACTATTTTGGGATTGTCTTTATTTAATTCGCGTCCTTTCTCAATAAATCCACAAAAGATAGCCAAATATTCATTTGGCGCTCCATTTAAAAATGCCATGGGAAGCTTACTTTTACCATCTCCTACATAACTAACAAACTCGTCAACTACACCCGGAATTTTTCCTCCAATCGTGGCCAAAGCAACAATTTTTCTTAAAAATACATCTGATGTCTCTTTATCTAAGTCTCTTAAAGTGTCCCCAACGGCCTTAATAATTGGAGGAAATGGTACTGAAGTTTCCATAATAACAGCCCTATCGTCATCTGTAATTATGCGGCTGAATTTATCGTTTAAGGGTGTTCTGTCTTTTTTTGGGGCTTGGGGAATATCTGCATCATGGACTCTGGTGCCCTCCCAATCTACTTCAAATGTTTCGACACTTCCATCAACCATAATTAAATTATATGAAAGAGTGGGGTACAAAGCAAGCATACCAAATTAAAAAACTTGCACTAACTTCAGGAACAATTATTATAAAAAATAATTGCCAGGGATAGTACCTGAAGTTAGATTTTTCCCTGCTTGCGTTGAGACTTAGATATAATTTTGCGGGTATTTCATGTACTCGTCATAAAAAAGTTGACGATCGGAAAAATAATACCCGTACCAGGACGGAACTAAAACAAAAACTGAAATACAGCAACCGAAAATGACATCCGAGACTGTTGGGTTTGATCCGTGAAAAAAATAATTCACCATGAGAATCACCCACTGGACACACAGGGCTGTCAAACCAATGATTCCAGAAATAACCGAGATCACCCAGACTCGAACTATTTTTTTACTTCCGTATTTCAAGATCCATTTAACGTACTTCACTTTAGCCTCCTTTAGGCTTGAATGTTTTTAGTTGGCGCAATTGCCAATTTGAGGGGAATTATACCATAATTTCCTCCAAAAGTCAACATTATAGGCTTCATTGACTTCAGACAGCTTTGGAAGTAAAATTACATTTGGAATTTGGCGGGTTAGCCCCGCCCTTTTTTATAATTTTATAACATGGCAACCGCACGCACAGAATTTAGCCAAGCGTTAAAAGCTATAGCCCAGGAAAGGGGTCTTGATCCTGTGGTTATCTTGGAAACTATTAAACAAGCCATAATTGCAGCTTACAAAAGAGATGCTTTTGAACAAGGAATAGAAGTAGACGCTTTTGATTATGAAGCTGTGATTGATCCTGTTAACGGTGAAACTAAAGTTTTTGCTTGGGACTTGCCGGCGGAGGATGCAACTGAAGCTCAAATTAAAGAAGCCAAAAAAGGCAAAAAGGATGTTACTCCACCCGGATTTGGCCGAATTGCAGCTCAAACTGCCAAACAAGTAATTCATCAAAAAATCCGTGAAGCTGAAAAAGGTGCCATTTTGGAAGAATTTGAAGAAAAAGTTGGATCCTTGGTTTCCGGATTAATCCTTCGTTTTGATGGACCAAGTGTCAGAATTGATTTGGGAAGAACAGAGGCCTTTATGCTGGCCGAGGATAGAATTCCAAATGAAAGATTAAATCTTAACCAAAGACTAACATTCTTAATTAAGGCAATCAATGACACCCCAAGAGGCAAAGAAATCTTCTTGTCCCGTGCCGCACCTGAATTTGTTGCCAAGCTCTTTGCAAGAGAAGTACCGGAAATTGCCTCAAATTCAGTGGAAATAAAAGCGATTGCCAGAGAGGCAGGCGTTAGGACAAAAATTGCCGTATTTTCGGAACAAAGCGGTGTTGACCCTGTTGGAAGCTGTGTTGGCCAAAAAGGAGTTAGAGTTCAGGCTGTAACCAACGAAATTGGTGGAGAAAGAGTTGATATTATTTCTTGGAACAGTGATGTTTCCGAATTAATTAAAGAGTCTCTTTCACCTGCCGAAAATCTTAGTGTAAGTTTGGACAAAGAAGCTAAAATTGCAAAAGTAATGGCACCTGAAGACCAGCTTTCAATGGCAATCGGTAAAGACGGACAAAATGTACGTTTAACCGCCAAATTAACCGGATACAGAATTGAAGTCGAAGGTTTTTGGGAAGCTGCAGAAAAAGCAGAGGCAGAGGAAAAGGCTGAAGACAAAAAGACTGAATAAAATGGAAATTTTTGATTTATTTAACTCTTAATCTTCTAAAGTTTTCCTCTTAAAAAGTTTAAATATGGAAAACTTAAATCAAAATCAAGAAGCTCGTCCACCAATTGTTGTTGTTTTGGGTCATGTTGATCATGGTAAAACATCCCTTTTGGATGCTATCAGAAAAACAAACATCACCGCCAAAGAAGTTGGTGGAATTACTCAGGCAATTGGAGCATCGGTTGTGGAATATAATCAAAACAAAATTTGTTTTATAGATACCCCCGGACACGCCGCATTCACCAAAATGAGAGGAAGAGGAGCTAAAGTTGCTGATATTGCAATTTTGGTTGTAGCACAAGACGACGGAGTGCAACCTCAAACCCGCGAGGCTATCCAAATAATTAATGATGCAAAGATCCCATTTCTTGTTGCCGGAACAAAGGCGGATGTCTTGGGCGCAGGCCCTGAACGTCTTCAGGGCGAGCTCGAGAAAGAGGAAATTTATTTTGAAGGTAGAGGTGGGCAAATACCATTTGTGTCTGTTTCATCCAAAATCGGGACTGGGATTTCGGACCTTTTGGATACAATTGTCTTAATGTCAGAGGTGGCAGAAATTAAGGGAGATAAAAATGGAGAATTGGAAGGAGTTGTAATTGAATCTGCAAAAGATAAGATTGGGCCACAAGCTACAGTTGTTATCCGCAATGGCTCTGTAAAAATTGGTCAGACATTTTTTGCCGATACACTTGAGTGTAAAGTTAGAGCAATCTTTGATGATAAAGGAAAAAATATTAAAGAAGTAACACCCGGACTGCCAGCAAAAATTTTTGGATTTACTCAAACCCCACAAGTTGGAGCATTAGTTTCTAGTTCTCCTCACGAAGGAATAATTACAGATTCTAAATCAGGTTCTGAGCGTTCCTTCGCAATTGATATAAATAAATTAAGAAGACTAAGGGATGATGAAATTCCATTAATCCTAAAAGCGGACAATGCCGGGGCCTTGGAAGCCATAATTGCCTCACTTCCACAAAAAGTTGTTGTAGTTGGAAGCGGAGTTGGGGATGTAAATAGTTCAGATATTATTAATGCCAAAACCGGAAACGCTTTGGTTTTTTCTTTTGAAAGTAAAATTTCAAACGAAATCGCTAAATTAGCCGAAGCAGAAGGGGTTAAAACCGAGAGATTTGAAATAATTTACGAATTACTGCAAAAATTAGAAGAAATATTAAAAGGAGGTAAGGTGCAAATTTTGGGTACGGCCCAAATTTTAGCCAGTTTTCCATTCAACAACAAAAAAGTTGCGGGATGTAAAGTTCTAAACGGAAAAATCAGTAAAGGCGATTCTATCCTTTTAATTAGAAATGAAAAAGAAATTGGTAAAGCAAAAATCACATCTGTTCGTAAACAAAAATCAGAAGTTACTTCTGTTGGTCAATCAGAAGAATTTGGGGCAATAATTGAACCACAATTAAATTTTGAAGTGGGAGATGCCTTAGCCTCTGTTAAGTAATACGTAAAGACGTGGTCTTTACGTCCCTATAGTTTTGGAGTGATTGCTTTTTACTCATTTAATATGATACTATCGGGCGCGATGGAAGGAAGCTTCTCACAATTAATAAATTCTGCCAATTCAGTACTTGTTGTTTTGCCCACAAAACCATACTTTGACCAAGTAGCCGCAGGACTTTCTCTTTATCTTTCACTTCATGATTCAAAAAATGTTTCTATTTATTGCTCAAGTCCAATGATGGTTAGTTTTAATAGAATTATTGGTATTGATAAAATTACAACCGAAGTCGGTAATAAAAATTTGGTATTAAAGTTTTCCGGTTATGACTCTAATAATATTGAAAAAGTAAGTTATGATATTGAAAATAATGAATTCAAGTTAACAGTTGTTCCAAAGGTGGGTTTTTCGGCTCCAACAAAAGAACAGCTTAATTTAAATTACTCAGGAATTTCGGCAGATTTGGTTATTTTAATCGGCGGAGCAAATGATTCACATTTTCCGATTTTAAATTCAGAAGAATTAGTTGATGCAAAGGTGGCACATATTGGAACTAGGGTATTGGACTCCCAAAGAGAAATTATGTCTTTTGCAAAAACTGGTGCTACTACAAGTGAATTGGTGACAGTTTTAATTAAAGAAGCAGGGCTTACAATGGATATTGACTCTGCCACTAATTTAGTAATGGGAATCGAAGAAGGCACAAGTAACTTTGCCGGGAGTGAGGTAATACCCGAAACTTTTGAGATTTTTGCGTATTTACTAAGAAGTGGTGGGCAAAGGGCTCCAAGAATTAAATTAAGCCCAGCAAACTTTCCGGCAGGGGCAATTCCTACTAAGCCTTTTGTAGTTCAAAAACAGACAACAAATCTTGAGCCATCCGAAGCGATTGAAAATAAAGAGGACATAATTGAAAATCCACCGTCTGACTGGCTACAGCCAAAGATATTTAAGAATTCCACAAATCCTAACCCAGACTCTTTTAGTGAAAATAAGGGGTAGGTACACACCTTCGTGTTGCTTTGAGTTCAAATTAGTGGTATAATACATAAGATTGAGGCAAAGTTTATCCTTCGGCTGGCTCAGGACTACCTTGCTTCTAATGACACACATATGGCACTAGCCACAACTGAAAAAACAGACATAATCAAAAAGTTTGCCCGCGAAAAAGGAGACACAGGTTCTCCAGAAGTTCAAATTGCACTTCTTTCCGTACAAATAGACAAGCTGGTCGGTCACTTGAAAGAACACAAAAAAGACGTTCATTCAAGGCGTGGATTGCTTTCAATGGTAGCCAAAAGAAGAAGGCTTCTTTCTTACCTTCACAGACGTGATGAAGAAAGATACAAAGTCCTCATCAAAGAATTGAAGTTGGATAAATAATTTAATGCAAAAAGTTGAAAAATCTATAGAATTGGGTGGTAGAACACTCACTCTTACAACTGGTGAAATAGCCGAACAAGCAGCCGGAGCTGTTGTTGCCCGAATGGGTGACACTGTTGTTTTGGCCACAATTGCTTCCGCTCCTCTAAAAATGGAATTGGATTATTTTCCTTTAACCGTTGAATACCAAGAACGACTTTATGCAGGTGGAAGAATTAAAGGAAGCCGTTGGGTAAAGCGTGAAGGCAGACCAACTGATGAAGAAGTTTTGTCCGCCCGGCTTATTGATCGATCAATTCGTCCTCTTTTTCCTAAAGCTTACAAAAAAGATGTTCAATTAATTGTAATGGCCATGTCGGTTGACTTGGAAAACGATCCAAAAATTTTGGGAGCAATTGCCGCTTCGGCCGCAATTCATATTAGCGGACTTCCATGGAAAGGGCCTGTTGCCCCTCTTACCGTTGGCTTGGTTGATGGAAAATATTTAATTAATCCGGTTACTGCTGACATGAACAAATCGGAAATGGATTTGACAGTTTCCTCAACCAAAGATGCAGTATTAATGGTAGAAGCGGGAGCCAAAGAAGTAACTGAAAAACAAATTATTGATGGAATTGCTTTTGCTCAAAAAGAAAGTAAAGAGGTTTTAAAACTTATTGAAGATTTTACTAAAGAAGTTGGTAAGGAAAGAGAAGTATTCAAAGAAGAAAAACCGGGAGCCGAACTTGAAAATCAAGTCAAAAAAATGGTTGGAGATGCAATGCCAAAATTGGTTGAGCATATGGCCCTTCATGAAGGAGCAAGTACAGAATATGCAGAATTTATTGAAGCTATAAAAGCTAATTTTGAGAAAGAATCTGATAAAAAATTTATTTTGGAAATTGTTGATCACATCAAAAAAGATCACATAAGAGATATTATTTTAAATAAAAAAGTCCGCCCGGATGGCAGAAAATTAGATGAACTAAGGAAATTAGACGCAATTGTTGGATATTTGCCAAGAGTCCACGGAAGCGCAGTTTTTTCCAGAGGACAAACTCAAGTTATGTCAGTAGCCACACTTGGAGCCCCATCTTTGGGCCAGTTATTGGAAAGCGCAGAAGGAGAAGAAGAAAAGCATTATATGCATCATTATTCAATGCCTCCTTATGCAACAGGCGAAACCGGACGTTTTGGACAGCCAAATAGGCGTGAAATTGGCCACGGAGCTTTGGCAGAACGCGCACTTTTGCCGGTTATCCCAACTCAAGAGGAATTCCCATATGCAATTAGAGTGGTTTCTGAAGTTATGAGTTCAAACGGCTCAACATCTCAAGCTTCGGTTGTTGGTTCAACTCTTGCTTTAATGGATGCTGGAGTTCCGATTAAATCTCCTGTTGCTGGAATTGCCATGGGATTAATTATTGAAACACCAGAAAAATTTGCAGTTCTCTCCGATATCATGGGAATTGAAGACTTTAATGGTGACATGGACTTTAAGGTTGCAGGGACTACTAAGGGAATTACAGCGCTTCAAATGGACTGTAAAGCCTTAATTATTACTACGGAAGTATTGGAAAAAGGTTTAATTCAAGCCAAAGATGCCAGAGATCAAATTATGAAGAAAATAGTTGAAACTATTGCCGAGCCAAGAAAAGCAGTTTCTGAATTTGCACCAAAGATTAAGATGGTCAAAATTCCTGTAGAAAAAATTGGTGAATTTATTGGTCCTTCCGGCAAGAATATCAAAAAACTTATGGCTGACACAGGAACACAAATTGATGTTAATGACGACGGAAGTGTAAGTATTGCAGGAGTTGAAGAAGAAAAAATGCAAAAGGCTTTGGAATTTGTTGAAGGATTTGCAAAAGTTGTGCAGTCAGGTGAAATTTATGAAGGAGAAGTTGTAAGACTGATGTCTTTTGGAGCTTTTGTGAATATTCTCCCAGGAAAAGACGGAATGGTTCATGTAACTGATATGGGTCAGGAAGGTTTTGTAAAAGACGCCGGAGATGTTGTTCAGATTGGACAAAAAGTTCAAGTCCGTGTCAAAGAAGTTGATGATCAGGGAAGAATTAATCTTTCTATGAATATGGATCCAGGTAAGGATAAACCTCGCGAACCCCACTCCGCCAGAGGCTTCGTTAGGGGCGGGGAAAGACCAGGTGGGTTTGGGGGAAGAGGTGGATTTTCTAGAGGTGGAAGCCGCGGAGGATTCGGTGGTGGAGATAGAGGTGGATTTTCAAGAGGCCCAAGAAGAGATTTTTCCCCAAGACCACGACCAGCTTTCGGTGGGGATAGACCAGACAGGGGGGAGGCAGGTGGACCTCATTTCCCAACCAGTAGGTTAATGGGAGACAATAACAGCGACAGATAATTTTTGGGGTATAATTCTTCAGGATGGATAAAAAGAAAATAATTTTGTTTGATATTGATAAGACTTTGCTGGATACAAATAGAGCTTCAGAAGTTCACCAAAAGATGGTTCTGGATATTTTAGGTAATCCTGACTTTGATTTATATCAAAAAATTAGAGAAGAGTATCGAAGTTCTCTCAAAAATGAGCGCGAATATAATCCAAAAGAATTTTATAAAAGATTATGCACTGCTTTCAATTTTGGAGATATTAACTCATTGCTTGATATACATTATTCAAAAAAGAATTGGTATGTTTACAAAAATGCTGTTTTTGGTGACGTTATTAAAACCCTAGAAAGTTTAAAAAACAAATTCAGACTAGGCATCTATTCTGAAGCTCTGTTTGAATTCCAAATTAATAAATTTAATGCGATGGGAATAAGTGTTTTTTTTGATAAAGATTTGATATTCATTTTTGATGCAAAGGATGAAGAAAAAGCCTTGGAAAAAATTCCAAAAGAGGCAATTGTGGTGGATGATAAAGAAAGGATTTGTGAGTTTCTAACGGATCATGCTTTTAAGGCAATTTGGATTAATAGAAAGGATGAAAGGAAAAGTGAGAAGTTTGAGACGATACATAGTTTGTTGGAGATAGAAAATCTAATAAATAACCCCAATTTTAATAGTCAAAACTAAGAAGTAATGTTTCCAGATTGTGTTACCATAATTCCATGGATGGATTTGTAAATTATATTCTTGCTGGATTAATGACCTTATTTTTGGGAGTTAATCAACCAGTTGATACAAAATTAATTTTATTGGGGGATGTGATGCTTGGTAGAAGTGTTATGGACAAAAGCTTAACTCTAAATAATCCCCGTTATCCTTTTGAAAAAGTAGCAGATAAATTAAATACCGCCGACATTGTTTTTGCAAACCTTGAAAATCCTATCATTAAAAATTGTCCAACATCTATTACAGGTCTTAGATTTTGTACCGATCCAAAAATGATCGATGGACTAAAATTTGCAAATATTAATGTAGTGAATCTAGCTAATAATCATATATTAAATTATGGCAAAGAAGGTTTGGAAGAAACCAAAAAATATTTATCCCAAAATGGAATCAAATATGTTGGTGATGGAAATTTGGAGATAATTGAAAATAATGGCGTCAAATTTGGATTTTTGGGGTTTAATTATGTTGACGGAAGTTTTTCGACAAGCGATATCAGTCTAATCAGTAACTCAAAAACTCAAGTTGATGTCTTAGTTATTGGTATTCATTGGGGCAATGAATACACAAGTATTCCAAATAATAATCAAAAAATGATTGCGGATAAAATACTGGATGCAGGTGCAGATATTATTGCCGGGCACCATCCGCATTGGGTCCAAAGTATAGAAGAAAAGAGTGGTAAATACATTTTTTATTCACTGGGAAACTTTGTATTTGATCAATTTTGGAGTAAAGAAACAAGACAAGGATTGGCAATTGAATTAAATTACAAAAACAAAACTCTAACCAATTATTTTAAAATGCCAATATATATGAAAAATTTTGTTCAACCGGAGTGGAGTAATTGAATTAACTTCAAATTAGATGTAAATTTAAAAGTATGGATTCATCTGCCCAGGAAATACAAGGATTAATTGAGAAAGTTAAAACAGCAAGTTTGCCAGATTCTTTGCGTGAACGTGTTGTTGCCCGTTTGACACAACTTACAAAACTTACAAACTCACCATCATTTTTACCGGAATTTGACAGTATGGTACGGTATATTGATTGGATAACAATGCTTCCTTGGGGTAAAAGGACACAAGATAATTTGGATTTAGTTAATGCCAAAAAAGTATTGGATGCAAATCATTTTGGACTTGAAGAAATTAAAACCCGTGTTTTGGAATATATGAGTGTAATGAAGCTTAAAAAAGAAAGGGGAGAAGAAAAAGACGTTTATAGAGCTCCAATACTTTGTTTTGTGGGTTTGGTGGGAACCGGAAAAACCACAATTGCTTATTCGATTGCAGAAAGCTTAGGTCGTCCTATTGCCCGTATTCCTTTTGGAGGAATGGGAGACCCGTTGGATCTTCGTGGACAAAATAGGATGCACCCGGAAGCGGAACCCGGAAAAATTATTAAAGCATTAAGGGACGTTCAAAGTAAAAATCCGGTAATACTTTTGGATGAAATTGATAGGGTTACCGATCAAGGAAGAAGTTCCATAATGGGAGTTTTGGTTGAACTTTTGGATCCAAAACAAAATCATGCGTTTACGGATCATTATTTGGATTTTCCATTTGATTTGTCGGAAGCTTTGTTTATCACAACTGCCAACAATACTACAAATATAGCTACAGCTGTAATGGACAGGTTAGAACCAATTTCAATGCCAAGCTACACTGATGTTGAAAAAATTGCGATAGGAAAACAGTATGTTTTGCCAAAAGCCGTCAAAGACGCTGGACTTCCTGCGGGATCTTTGGTAATTGACGATGAAGTCTGGACAAACGTAGTTCGCCCTTTGGGGTATGATGCAGGAATACGTACCTTGGAAAGAAATATTGACGGAATCGTTCGTAAAGTTGCAATGATGCTGGTTCAAGGCAAAGCACAAAATTTGCATGTAACTTCTGCAAATGTAAAAGAATTCCTGCCACAATAATATAAAATACGATTAATGAAGTTATTGATAATCTCTGATTCTCACCAACATATTGCTAATCTAAAAACAATTGGAGAAATTTCTCGAAAATCTAAAATTGACGCAATTATTCATTGTGGCGATTGGGATAATATTGAATCTGTAAAAACTATATTAGATTTTGGGATCCCGCTTTTTACTGTTATGGGAAATGCCGACGTAGAAGAAGATTTGGAAGAATACATTAAATTTAACGCTAAAAAATTTGACCCGAGTTTTCTTAAATTAAATATTGATGGCAGGAAAATTGGAATAACCCATCAAGTCAGAAAAAATGATGTAAGACAAGAAGGGTTGGATGTTGTTTTTTCCGGACATTATCATTCAAAAGACGAAACAATGATTAATTTTACAAAATTCATTCGCCCCGGAGCGTTAATCAATGGAATTAACTTTGCAGTTTATGAAACTACAAACAACAGTGTAAAATTTATACAAGAAAATTAGAATCTTGTGAAGACCAGGTCTTGGACCAAGACCTGGTCTTAATGAAAATGGAAACTAAATATCAATTGCTTCACAAATATGCGGCTCTACACGAGTTAAAGGACCGGATGGAAAAAGACGATTTACTTCCCCTTAAAGCTGGCGCTACAAAGTTGGTTTTTGGTTCAGGCAACACCGAAGCCAAGATACTTTGTATTGGTGAGGGCCCGGGCAGAAATGAAGATAAGGAAGGTCTGCCTTTTGTCGGCCAAGCCGGAAAATTACTTGATAAACTTTTCCCCTTAGCGGGTTTAGAGAGGAAAGATGTTTTTATTACAAATGTGGTTCATCATAGGCCTCCAAATAACCGAGATCCAAGTCCTGAAGAAATTTTGGCCTATGGAAAATATTTAGACGAAATAATCAAGATTATTAATCCAATAGTAATTATTACCCTGGGACGTTATTCAATGGCAAAATTTTTGCCGGATGTATTCATCTCATCAGTTCATGGAAAAAAGTATGATGTCACAATTAACGATAAACAAATCTTCGTTGTACCCATGTATCATCCCGCCGCTTCCCTTAGAAATGGAAAAATACTAGAAGCAGAAAAAGCTGACTTCTATCAATTGAAAGAAATATTGAGTAAAATAGAAATAGTCAAAAATAAAAATGAAAAATAACGGTAAATTAAAATTTATTGCATTATCAGGTACCACAGGGGTAACTGAAAATCTTTACGTTTATGAATACGGCAACGATATGATTGTCGTTGATTGTGGAGTTGGGTTCCCAGACTCGGATATGTACGGGGTTGACTTGGTTATCCCGGACTTTACTTACATTATTCAAAACAAAGAAAAACTTAAGGGGGTTTTAATTTCTCACGGGCATGAAGATCATTTGGGTGCAATTCCTTTTCTCTTAAAACAAGTAAATGTTCCTATTTATGCCTCGAAACTTGTGGCCGGATTTATTAAAGAAAAACTTGAAGACAACGAAATGAATGGAGATGTTAGAATTTTTGATCCGGATAGGGATGTCCTTACTCTTGGTGTTTTTAAAGTTACTCCCTTTAGGGTAGCCCACTCTGTTCCGGATGGAGTTGGCTTTTGTATTGACACACCCGAAGGCAAATGTTTCCATGTGCCTGATTATAAATTTGACTGGACTCCGGTTGATGGCCGCCCGTTTGACGCTGTAAAGGCAGCTACCCTAGCCTCTGGTGGGGCCTTAGCCTTGGCCTCTGATGCTTTGGGGGCAAATTCTCCGGGATACACGGAAAGTGAGAGCGCTTTGGAAGAAAGAATTGAGGCAGTAGCCAGAAAAGTTAAAGGTAAGATTTATTTAACTACAATATCAAGTAACATCAGCCGTATGCAACAAACAATCAATGTAGCTCAAAGATTGGGCCGAAAAGTAGTTTTAATTGGGAGATCAATTGAAAGAA
>Ga0172371_10004335_pt1 | contig 21529 bp, 23 predicted proteins | sample Lak12m_FD_114543 | JGI IMG/M metagenome (GOLD analysis project Ga0172371, IMG submission 114543) | Freshwater microbial communities from Kabuno Bay, South-Kivu, Congo - kab_022012_12m | ecosystem: Environmental > Aquatic > Freshwater > Lake | place: Democratic Republic of the Congo: South-Kivu...
AACGGCTGCGACATTCGGCTTGACCGACCCCGAATCTCCGCTATTCTGACCGGCAGTGGGTGCGTATCCTCCGGCCCTCGTCGCCGACCTCATAGACCGCTTCTCCCGCGACCGCAAGGTCTTTCAGTCCCTTGACTACAAAGAGGAGCAGCTTCGTCTTGAGTTCCTGAATCCCTTCTTCGAGTCCCTCGGCTGGGACGTCGCCAAGAAGCATGCCCTGAGCGGAGTCGGAGCGGCCGGCCCGACCCTCTCCTCGGAAAGAGCCGTCGGTCAAGTCAGCGGGGGGAACTCATCCATCTAGGCCGACTGCGCATCCGCAACTTCAGATGCATCGAGGAACTCTCGCTGGAGTTTCGCGCGGGAGTCAACGTACTGATCGGTGAGAACAATACGGGAAAGACCACCGTATTGGACGCTCTCCGTTTGGGGTTCAGTCTTGGAGACGCGCGTAGAGAGATATACGTCCGAGAAAGAGACTTCCGGGTTGGTGATGACCGCAGACATCTCCCGGTGCAATTGGATTTCAGGTTCGAGAATGTGACCGAGGAGGAGAGGGGTGTCTTCTACGAGATGCTGGCATCGGATGGCGATAGGTCCGAACTGCATCTAGAACTGCACGTGGAGTACACGCTTCAAGACAGACTGGGAACAAGACGGCCTATCCTGGACTTCTGGGGTGGGAGCGCAAAGGGAACGCGCATTCCGCCTCAGGTTCTCGAACGGCTGTACCATGTGCATTTTGACGCGCTAAGAGATGCAAGCTGGGACCTGAGGCCGAACCGGGGCAACCGTCTCGGCCAACTCCTGGAGAAAATCGAACCTGACCGAGACAAGCAGGAGGCGTATGCGAGCCGTCTGAATAGGATGGTTGAAGAAGATCATGAGTGGCAACGTCTCGTGCGTCGCGCCCGCTCCAGCGTCAACGAACATCTTTTGAGGACAACGCTTGCTGGCGACCCCATGAGGGTCGACATGGAATTCGTTTCACGTGACTTCAGCGTGTTTGCTGAAAGCCTGAGAATGGTCATCCCGGTCTTCGACCCAATACAGAAAGAGGCACTGCCTAAGGAATGCACCCCCGATGTCATCGGCAAGTACTTCGTGTGCGAGACAGCGGATAGGCTGCGGTTCAAGTGCGACTTCCTAGACGAACTCGATCACGAACAGAACGAGGAACTACATGAGCTGCTGCTTGAGCTGTGTCGACAAACCGCCAGAAGGTTCGACGTTGGACAAAACGGTCTGGGCTGCAACAACCTGATCTACTTTGCCACCGTTCTCGGCGACATAGGCCGGAGAAAAGCCGCCGAGAAGGAGACCTACTTGGCGCTCCTCGTTGAGGAACCAGAGGCGCACCTGCATCCGCAAAGACAAAGCGTGTTATTCAACTACTTCAAGAAGTGGGAGTCGGAGGGGATACAGAGCTTCATCACGTCTCACTCACCCACTATCACCGCGAAGTCGGACCCAGACACTGTGATTGTGCTGAGCAGCCACACAGGCCGTGTCACCGCGGCGGCCATCAGGGATACATCTCTAGACGCAGAAGACAAGTCGCACCTTCAGAAATTCCTAGACGTCACGCGGTCGCAGCTCTTCTTCGCCAGGGGCGTCATCCTCGTCGAGGGAATATCAGAGGCCCTCCTGATGCCGGTATTCGCCCGTCTAGTGAAGCCGGTTTTCGATCTTGAGCATAGCGGGGTCGAGGTTGTCATCGTGGGAGGATTGGCCTTCAAGCCATTCGCAAATCTCTTCCGCCAGCAAGGAGCGGCGGTTTCTGTAGGTGGACGATGCGCCATCGTGACGGATGACGACCGCGACAAAGAAACTACGCAGCACGCCCGGAATGCCCAAGAACTCAAGCAAACCGGCATGGTTGAGGTGTTCTTGGCAGAATGTAACCTCGAGTATGAGCTGTACTTGTGGAACGAGGAACTGGTAAGAAGCTTGTACTACCAACCAACGGGTCTGCATCCGCGCACTCCGCCGCCGAACGACGATAGCATTGACAAACGCGCGCTGAGCTTCTCACGCAAGGCGCGGGAGAACGACGACAAGGGCGACTTTGCACTGAGGCTGGCCGCGAGACTGAGCGAAGACGGCTGCGCTGCGGCCCGGTTTGCCGTGCCTGATTACCTCAGGCGGGCGGTAACATGGGTAATCACCGGTAGCGATGGACCTGTCTAGCGAGAAGAAAGCCGTCTTAGGAGTAAGGGGACTTGTAGCCGTTAGGGCGGGCCCGGGTAGCGGCAAGACACTTCTGCTGGCCAAGCGACTTGCGGACACCCTTCACGACTGGCGGGCTCAGTCTCAAGGGGTGGCGGTGATGTCATTCACGAATGTGGCGCACGAGGAGATCCAACGCCAGGCACGTGAGGAGTTCGGAGTGCAGGATCCCCTTCGCTATCCTCACTTCCTCGGGACCATAGACAGCTTCGTCAATGAGTATGTCTTTCTACCATTTGGGCACCTCTCGATGGGAATCGCCAAACGCCCTGACTTGGTCGGTCCGCCACATGGTTGGTTTCCTAACGGCCCTAAGTGGGCGTGGGGCAATCAAGAGTGCTACGAAGGTGCGAGTTGCAGGCTACCGGACTTCACCTACGACATCCACGGAAACCTGCTGAATCAGAGACCGAGGTCACAATCCAGGTTCGCCAAGTGCCGCCAGAATCATCGAGCCTGTCTTGCGATGAGAGCGCTATTCGCCAAGGCGGGATACGCGACGCAGTCGGACGCCAACTACTACGCCATGAGGCTCCTTCACGAACGTCCTCAGATCGCCAAGGCCCTGGTACGGCGCTTCCCAGTCGTGATGGTCGACGAAGCACAGGACTCGTCGGACATCCAGATGCAGATCATCGAGATTCTGGTCAGAAATGGGTTGCGTGAGGTATTCATGGTTGGGGACCCGGACCAGGCTATCTACGAGTGGCGTGCGGCTAAGCCGGAGTTGTTCCGTCAGAAGTGCTCGGAGTGGTCACCGAATCTTGACCCGCTCCGCGAGAACTGGCGCAGCTCACAGGTGATCTGTGACTTTGCATCTCTTGTTTCGTCCATGCCCTGCTCGCAGATGGCCATGCGTGCCGACGTGAAGGACATGAAGCGCAGACCCCTGATCCGACCCTACGAGGTTGATGCACTTCCATCGGAAATTGAGAGTTTCTTGGCCGAGTGTCATTCAAACGGGATAGAGCTTCAGTCCTCCAAGGTGGCGATAGTTGCTCGTTCGGGCGAGATCGTGAGGGTAATCCGAACTGGACACGCGGCACCCAAGCCTCCCCTGGGAGAGTACCTATCACCTTGGCCGGATAGACCGCGCGAGGCACGTGACATCGCCCTCTGCGCTTTCTTGTTCAGGCACAAGCACTACGGTCGTGCCATGCGCCGGATGATGCGAGTTGCATGCTCTCTGGAGACCAAAGTCGGCCTTGTGACATCTGAGCTAGCCGATGACTTCGTTGAGCGGCATGGCTTCGGCGCTACGCGCGCCGCCGTTTTCGGACTACTGAACTCCTTGCCGGAAGCCTCCGGCATGCTGTCGCGCTGGTGTCTAGCCGCCCACCCCGAGTTCGAGAGATTCTGTAGGTGCTTCCTGAAGATTGAGGCGCCGTGCGAGTTGAAGGTCAAGACCGGAAGGGAGCACCAGGAGTACTACAATTCGTTGGATTTCTTGGACGAATTCTCGGATGAACTGGACGACGCAAACACCACCGACTACCACGTGGGAACGGTGCACAGTGTTAAGGGCTGGACTGTCGACGCCCTGCTACTCGTGCTCAAAAAGCAAGAGCCAAAGACCCCGTACTATCCGAAGCTGGTAAAGGAACGTATGGCCAATCGGGCTTGCGAGATGCAGGAGGCCATTCGGATTCTCTACGTTGCTTTCACACGGCCCAAGAAGCTCCTAACCATCGCAGTGCCGACTTCTGAGCTTGAGAAGTGGCGCGAGGTACTGCCTGGGTATGTTCCGACGGAGCAATGATGATGCTGAAGCTTCAGAAGAACTTGCCCAAGGCCAGAACCCCGCACGAGCTAGAATCCCTCAAGCGGACGACTACGGCCGACAACCAGATCGACGCGCTGGTGTATGAGCTGTACGGATTGACCGAAGACGAAATCCGAATCGTCGAGGAAGGGCGACGGTAGCGAAGTGGACAACACGGTGGGAGATGCACGAATCCTCCATGGCCCGACCGAGGAGCTGGCTGTCCTCGTCCAGGAGTTCCGTAACGTACTGAGCGAGCTGGGTAAGAACGCCATGTCCTGTTCCCTAGAGCAGGCGAGAGCCGAGGCCGCGGAGTACTTCGAGCCTGGGCACACCGTTGTCGGTCTGTACCGGGACGATTCGCTGACTGGCTTCTCTGTGGTTTCGGTAGACGATGGTGTCTATTGGTTGAGTTGGATCTACGTCAAACCGGAACACAGAGGTTTTGCCAATGCCTCGCGGCTGTTCGATGCGTCTGAGAAGATAGCGCTGGAGGCCGGCGAGGACCGGTTGTACATCTGGGTTCATCCCAACAACAACCTAATGCTACGTTTTCTGAGGAAGAAGGGCTACGATACGCTAAACCTGATTGAGGTAACCAAGCGGAAGAGACAGAGCCCAGAGGAAGTCAGGATATTCGACAATGTTCTGTGGTGCTGATCGCGCAGGTAACGAGCGACGACTCCCGTGCATCTTGTTGATGCCCGGCGCGGCATGACAAGATGGTCGAACTGGTCGAACCTGGGGTAGGAGCGCGCCTATGAAGAACGGTGATTTCATGAAGTTGATCAACTGCCGCACTCCCGAGGAGGTGTATGAGAGAGTGAGGGGCTGGTCATTCGACCTCTCCAAAGACGAGCATCTCGTTCGCTCCACTATTCTCGACATACAGGCAAACCTAGAAGGTCAGTTGAAGTTTGTCCTCAGTCAAGTCCTCACGACAGTCCTCTTCCGGAGAACCGATGAAGCCAAGGGCAGCGGTCCGAAAGATGATCTCTTCACAACTGTCGCACAGATGAGCTTCTCGTCTGTGTTCCGGATCCTCCAACCTCTTCTGCGAGCGTATCCCAGCCGGGACCTTGATGCGATTCAGGCCATAAACGCGCTACGAAATCGCGTCGCTCACTCCAGGTCGTTATCGGATGTCAAGTATAAGGGCAGGAGTCCCTTTACCGACGCAGACTGCTTCGCTCAGGTGTTCCTAGACGCGTGGGCCGCTCGCAAGGCATTGCAGGACTTCCACCAACGCATGATAGAAGAACCCGCCAGCATAGCGGCTCTTCACGCACGCTTCTACCGCGAGCGGTCTGAGACGAACGCCGGCAATTCGGGGTGATTCGGGGGAATTCGGGGACAGCAAATGATTATTGACACGGCCCAAGTCATTTTGGATTTACGATTGCGGATTGCCGAGACCGCTAACGGCCTACGACATTGTAGATTGCCGATTGACGATTGCCGATTGGCGGAGCGGTAAGCCGTGAGCCGGAAGCCGGTCTCCCCCGCGGATTTGACACGCCGGGCGGCGGGTCTATCATGTCAGCGATGAAGGTCGGGGTCCTGCTCTGCGCAGTCCTCGCGGCAGCCTGCGTCGCCGCCGACTCGGGCGCGGCGAGCCCGCGTCATCTCGTTATCCGCCCGGTCGGTATTGCCTCCTGTTTCGGGCCAGTTCCCAACTCGCATTCCGATTCCGCCATCGCCAGGGACGTGCGCGGGCGCATTGGCTTCGCGAATCCTTTCCTCTACCGCTGTCTGCCGGTTGCCGGCTCCGGGCCGCTCACCTACGCCCAGTGGCGCAGCGGGAGATATCTCGAGGACGCCTTCAACGGGAACCGCAGTTACTACGGCCGGCCGGGTGAGCAATCGGTGGAGTGGTATTCGTACGACAGCCCGACGATGAAGACGGCGGGCTTGATCGGCTACTTCGTGGTGCCGTTCCTTGTTCCGGCCAGCACTCAGGAGGCCCTTAAACGCGCGCAGGACAGTTCTCCGCCCGCCGGTCATGGCTGGCCCTACGACCGCTGGTGATGGCTGACGCGGCCCCGGCCCTAAAGGGCCGTTCGAACTCCCCAGGACCGATGCTGAGGCGACCACAGAAGTCACGGAGACCGCAGCGAGGGTGAGGCCGGAAGCTCGGCCCGAACCCTCTGACTGTCTCGGTGTGCTCGGTGGTTCGGTATCGGACCCAGGGGAGCGGCAGACGTTTGACTTTCGCACCGGTGCGCGTACGCTCTCCTGTTACCATAAAGGAAACCTGATGAAACCACTATCCGCCCTTCTATTCGTCCTGCTCGCGGCCGGCGGCTGCCGGAGCACCAAGCCGCCGCCCCGGCCGACTTCATTCACCGAGTTCCCGGCCGTGGCCTGCAGCACGCTGACCGATTCCGAGGTCGGCCAACTGGTGAAGGTCCTGCCGAGGCTCCGGTCCGCGCTCAAGGCGACCGGTTGGTCGCCGACGCTACGGAAGCCGGGCCAGAGCGCGGTCGCGGCGCTTTCGAACCTGGTGGAGGGCATGGCTGTCCCGGGCGTTGCGGAGTCGCTCCACGCGATCGGTTCCGATTGGACGAGCGTCCGCCGGGCGCTCTACAAGGTCTACGCGGCGTCGGCGGCCGCCGGCGTCCGGGGAATCGGCCCGCAGATGGCGGAAGAGTGGCGGCAGGATACGAGCCAGTCCGGCCGGCGGACGTACCAGAGTTACCAGGAGATGAAAGGGGCCTGTACGGCCGTGCCGGAGTGGAACGTCATGGTGCTGAACAAGCATCGGGTTGAGCTCGCGGGCCTCGACTCGCTCGGTCAGTAGCCGCCGAAACCGGGTTCGGGAGAAGGGCCGTCCCCCTCTCCGGTGAACGTATTTCGGAGCGGACCCGGCGCGCCTATGCTGGACTTGACAATCGTCCGCAACAACCCGATAATGGCGGTGCATGGAAGCAAGTACCGGGCGCGGACTTGCACGGTTGACCTGGATTTCGCTTGCCGCCCTCGGTCTGACTGCCGGCCTCTGCCGCTGCGGCACCGCCGTTTCAATGTGGCCGCTGCGCCGGGGACAGGCAGTAGCTGCGTTCGACGTTGGCGGGCCGTTCGTCAACCTGTCCGGCGCTCAACTGCCAATCCCCTATCCGGTCGCTCGGGTACGCTATGGCCTGACGAACCGGCTGAACGTTAGTGTCGGCGCGCACCCGCTGATGCCGGCATTCGGAGTCGCGGCGTTTGACGCCGGCGCAAGTTATCACTTTCTGGACCAGAACGGCTGGCGCCCGTGCCTCGGCATCGCCGCCGGCGAACTCGGGCTGGTCGAGCTCGACGGCGGCGGCAGCACCAGCTTCCTCCCGCAACTTGAAATAACTGCCAGCTACCTGCGCCCGAACCTGTCGCTCTCCTACTTCGGCGTCCACACTCTCTACGAAGTGCGCCCGCACCTCTACATGACCTACTCGCCGTATGTCGGTCACAACTTCTCTGTCGGGCGCAACCTGTCGGTGAGTCTGGAGATGAAGTGGTACGCCGCAAACGAGCGCAACAAGCCGCGTGCCGTCACCTACTGCCTGCCAATTGCCAACCACGGCGGGCTCGGCCTGATCGCGGGCGTCAACTATCACTTTGGAGGATGGTATCGGTAGACCGCTTTGGCTGGCGCTGTGCTCGGCCCTCCTGCTGCTCGGCGCGAACTGACTTAGGATGGACCGGTTCCTTTTCTCGCCCGGCAGCGTAGACGAGTACCTGCGGCCCGTGGATGTCGATTCGGCGGCGTGGCACGTGAGCGGCATCATCCCGGATTCGCTCTACCGGGAGGTCGAGCTTGCCTCTTCCGGCGGAAACCGCATCTATGGTTTCCTCGTCCAGCCAAAGGATAGGAATGCTCAGAACGACGTCACCATCCTCTACTGCCACGGCAACGGTGAGTGCATCAACCGCTACTGGGGTCGAGTGGAACTGCTCTGGGATATGGGATACCGCGTGTTCATCTTTGACTATCAGGGCTACGGCAAGAGCGAAGGCGGGCCGAGCGGCGACGCCTGCCTGGCCGATGGCCGGGCCGCGCTGGCGTTCCTCCACAGCCGGCCCGAGGTGAACCCGGAGCGCATCGTCTACTACGGCTGGTCGCTCGGCACGTTTGTGACCACCTATCTGGCCGCCGACTCACTGGCGCCGTTCGGATTAATCCTTGAGTCGCCGCCCGCCTCGGCCGAGGCGCTGGTCAAGGAGGGAACCGTGGTCGACATCCCGGGCAGCATGCTGACAGGGTTCTACAGCGACTTCGACAACGAGGGCCGGATAGCTCGGGTCGGCGTTCCGGCCGTGTTGATGATGCAGGGCACGGACGACGACTACCTCCCGCCCACCCGCCACGCCCAACGCTTGTTGGACGCAGCCGAGGGGCATACGCATATCGATGTGTACTGGGCAGTGAGCGGCGTTCACGACGACGTACCCTACGTCCTCGGCGCGGACTATGCCCGGGCAATAGGTTCCTACATCGCGTCGCGAGGAGGCCGAAAGTGAGGCGAACGGTCGGTCTGCTCACCGCCGTCGTCCTGGCCGGCTCGGCCATCGGCGCGACTCCCGCCCCTCAGCCGGACGTGCCGCCCCTTGACCCAGGCATCATTCTGGTCGAAGGCAGCGGCGCGGTGCTGGGCGGGGCCATCTGCGCGGCCGGCTTCGGATTCCTGTTCAAGCGGTTGTACGACCCGTCCGAAGACGTCTGGAAGACCTTCGGTGGGACGGTGCTTGGCGGCAGCCTGGGCTACCCGGTGTTCTGCGGCCTGGGCTGCTGGGCCTCGGCCCGGCTGGTGAGGCAGCAAGGCGGGCTGAACGGGGCGATAGTCGGCGCGCTGGCGGCCACACCGGTCGCGCTCACCGTTGCCTGGATCGGGACCCTCGTAGAACGAATGCCGCCCGGCTCGCCCAAGAGCTCGCCGATCTACACCGTCGCCGCGCTGATTCCGCCGGCCGGGGCGATAGCCGGCTACAACTTCTCCCGACCAAAGACCGGGCCGCCCGGCTCGGCGCGCCTTTCCATGCCGGATATCATCATCGGAACCGAGAGCAACGAGGAAGGCTCACTCTTTCCGGTGTTGGACATCCGCCTGGTAAACGCCAGGTTCTGATTTCCGGCGGGACTCGCGCCGCGCCGCCGGGCTGCCCCCGAACCGAGGTTGACGGACACGAGGATGCGAAGGAGCGCTGTAACGGGTATGTGACGCCCGCCACCATTCGTTTCCTTCGTGGCTCCAGCGCCGACTTCCGGCTGCCCGCACCTCCTTGACATCGAAAACCGGGGCGGCTACGATGTCGTCGAATGGGGCGGCCCGAGCCGAAGCCAATCGGTAGACGGCCATTGATGAAACCGTGAGTTCCCGATTCGCCGGCCCGCGGCCCAAACAGACCCCATGCGGCTGATTGGCGCCCTTGCAGGGAGGCTTTAGTGCTCGCGGATGTTCCGAACCTTGTCCGGCCCAGAGGCATTCAGCCTCACATCGTCATCGCCTATTCCTACGCGAATATCGAGTTTGCCCGCCGGCTGGCCGGTGCGCTGCGGCGCGAAGGTATCAGCCCGTGGGTTGACGAGGTAGACATGTCGGTGGGCGTGATTCTCGTGAATCGTCTCGCCAACTCGCTCCGCCCGGTGGACTTCGTCATCCCGCTCATCTCCGCCACCTCGCTCAATTCGCGCTGGGTGCAGCAGGACCTCCGGGCAGTCACGGTGCGAGACTTCAAAGGTCACCACGTCAGCGTGCTGCCCGCCCGGGTTGACGGCGCGGCGCTGCCGGACTACCTGCGGTCGCAATCCTACATCGACTTCCACGCCAACGGCTGGAAAAGGGCCTTTGAAGACCTGAAGGTCATGCTGCGACCCGGCGCCGAACCCCGGCCGGCGGCGCGGCCCGAGCCCGAATTCGAACTGCCCCGCCCCATCCGCCGGCCGCCGCCCGAGAAGAAACCGGCCGGCAAGCTGGTCTATGTCTCCTACGACTACGAGAACGACGGGTACTACAAGGACGTGCTCCTGACCTGGGCTGTGAGCCCGGACTTTCCCCGGCTCAGCCTGAACGACCAGCCCGTGGACTACCCGGTGGAGAGCGACGAGGCGGAGCCGCTCAAACACGTCATCCACGGCAAGATCAAGGCGGCGACGGCGTTCCTGTGCGTGGTCGGCAAGCAGGCGAGCGCGAACGGCTGGGTGAACTGGGAAGTGCAGACTGCCATCGAACTCGATAAGCGAATGGTAGTAGCCAGAATAGACCGGGACTGCCTGGTGCCCGACGTCCTGTCCGAAGTCGGTCCCACCTGCGCACTGTCCTTCACTCTTGAAGGAGTCAGGCGGGCGCTCGACGAGGCCTACGGAACGGCCGCCGTAGAGTAGTCAGCCCCTGGCCCCTGGCCCCTGGCCCCATGAAGAAAGGCGGCGCCCTGCGGCGTCGCCCGAATCGACAATGGAGGCGGCGGGAATTGAACCCGCGTCCGGAGAGTTCGGCACCAGCGACCTACATGGTTAGTCGGTCGATGTATCTTGGTTCACCGTTAGCCGACCGACAGGCGCGGTGAACCCAGCCCCAGCGATTCTCGGGTTCCGGCCCTGAGACACAACCGGAACCCAGATCACCCTTTTATACCCTGACTCCGCGCCGGGTGAGCTCGCGGGTCAAGGGGCTCCCTTAGTTAGGCAGCCAGTGCGTAGCTGTTATTGGCAGCTGTGTTTCCCCGGTCGGGATTTACGAGGTAACCGAGGAACCTCGCCATGCACTCTGGCCCCTCAGGCACTCCGTCGAAGCCAATCGCCCCCGTCTGAGAGACCATACGGACTCCAGATTGTCGGGTGATTATATACCCGAATCCAGTAGGAATCAACCACCGAGGACGCGGACAATCGACAATCGGAAATCGTCAATCGGAAATGGCTAGCCCGCGCCGGAGCTGCCGCCGCCGCCACCACCGCCGCCCCCGCCCGAGAAGCCGCCGCCGGACGATGAGGCAGTTGAGAAGGAGGACATCATGCTGCCCATGTTGGAGGCAAAGGAGGCGAACCCGCCCAGCCCCTCGCCGAGCGACGCAAGCGAGCCGCCCGGCGCACCGGCTGCCCCGATATACCAGAACGGCAGCGCGAGGCCGGTTCCACGCTGCTCGGCCAGCTTGGTGACATGCTTCAGGAATTCCTCGGCCACCCCCAGCGCCACGGCGTAGACGTAGTACTCCTCCCAGATGGCGAGCAGGTTGACGGGCGCCTGCTCGATGGCCGAGAAGTCGCGCAGGAACTTCCTGAAGTTCCTCCAGCGCTTGTGTTCAAGATACGCAACCGGGTCCCAGCGGAAGATGACGCGGCCGGCGAGGAAGTAGACCACCCCGCCGACAATGGCCGCCGCGACCGTGAGCGGTATCCGCGCGCTCGCCGACGCCGGCTCTATCGCCGCCACACCACCGAGCAGAAGCCACGCCCCGGGAATGAAGCAGAGCGCGGCCAGCCCGCAGAAAGCCCCGTACGCCCGACGGCTGGCCGCCTCGGTGAACTCGACCCCGAGTTGGGCCGGCCACCACCCAAGACCCGCCGAATAAAGGCGGGTTATCATCTCTCTAATGCTGTTGGGGTGCGACCGGCCGTAGTCCTTTATCATCTCTTCGGTCAGGACGTTGCCGCCGCCCCCGAACATCCCGAACAGGTACTCGACTGCCAGCTTGTCGAACTCGCCGAGCGCCGCCACCTTCTCGGGCTTGTCGAGCCTGAACTCATAGCGTGTCTTGTGCCCTTGTTTCACCTCGTGCACCGATACGACGCCCTGGCGTGCGAGGCCGAGCAGGGTCGCCATCAGGCCACGGAAGAGCTCCTGCGTCATCCCGGACTTACTCGGATTCTGGTGCAGGATGAACGGCACGACGAACGGTGGGGCTTTGCGGGGCGGCTCGTGCTCATAGAGCGCCTCATAGTCGAGCCTGGGCTCCGTGCCGAACTTACGGTAGAAAATGATGAGCAGGATAACCGGCACGAGCGCCAGCAGCAGGCCGAGCGGAATGAAGTAGTGGCGGCGGAACGTTGATGCAAGGAAGTTCTGCTTCTCCTCTGCCAGTATCTTCCCGTATTGCTTCTCTTGAATCCGGTCAGTCTGCGGATACAAATCCGGATTCGACAGCGCCCGCACCTCGACGAACGCATTCCTCGGTATTCCCGCCTGCTCGATGTAGGCCGTGTCGAGGGTGCGCGCGAAGCTGAGCGTTCCCGGCCGTGCGGCCGCGTGGACGTAGACCTTGAACAGGTCGGGCGAACGGCCCGGAAGGATGACCCGGATAGCGACCCGGCCGATCGGCTCGTGCTCGTCCTCGACGACCTTCCAGTAGAGCTCGGCCACGTCTTCATAGCGCCGGACCGCGCCTACGACCGTGTAGTCAATCAGAAACGTCCGCTGTTCGTCCTCGGCCGAATACCCCCAGCGCAGGTAGAGCGAACGGTCGCTGTTCGCGACCTCCGGCTCAAGGTCCTGCCACCCGGCCGCGGTCGCCATCGCCAGCCGGTTGAGTCGGATGTCGGCTGCGCCCTGTTTCTTCAGGTCAAGGTCGGCCCAGGAGAAACTACCGTCGAACTCGTAGGTGCGTTGCTGCACTATTCGAGCGCTGCCGTCGGCCGCCAGTATCACATCGGTCGATATCTCGGGGTAATAGTAGGACTTTGCCGCCGAGAGCAGCGGCAGCAGCACCAGCAGGCGAAAAGCAAGGCGTCGCACCATGGCTGTCATCCTCCGGGCTGGACGGGCGGTTGCTGACTAATGGTTCGGCAGCCGGCCACGCAAGCGGGCCCTGAACCGTTCCCGCTCGCTCGGGGCGTCGGGCGCGCGCCGGGCGGCCCGCGCCGCGCCGACAAAGAAGTACTTCGACGGCGGCTCGTTGATGGCGTTGACGAACCCAACCGCGTTGCCGCGGATGTTGCCGAAGTCGCCGGGCTCGACCGGCGGCCCGTCACCGCTCCAGATGGTAACCGAGGCGTCGCCCTCGATGACCTGGCCCACGAGCGCGGGGAATATTCGCTCCGGCGGCACCGCTATCCAGGTATCGTGGACCAGCGTATCCAGCCGGAACTCGAGATTGTCCCAGACCCCGGCCGTATCGTAGTAGTCGTAGTTCACGTAGATGCTGAGCCAGTACCACTGCGCTCCGTGCGATACCCGCCACGCCGACTCAAGCGACATCCCTTTGACGAGCAGGTGCGTGTCATCCGGCACGGTCAGGGCGAAATCGCCGGGCATCACCAGATGACAGAACCCGTCGCCCCAGTAATGCCGGACCTCAAGATCATACCTGCGGTTCGTGGCAATCGCGCCCGAGTCGCCATAGTCGTACTCCGTGGGTGAGTAGAAGTAGGGCTGGACCTGGGTGTCGTTGAGCGACACTACCGGCACCATCCGGAGCCCGTCCAGGTCAAAGACCTCGAAGTCTTTCTGATACGACACCACGAGGTCGATATCGCGGAACTTTGACAGTATACCCCAGACCATCGGTTCCCGGTAGGCGGGGTTGTAGTCGTTCTTGCCGCCCGACTGCTCACAGCCAGCGAGCAGCGCCGCGAGCGCTGCGGCCCCGAACAGTAACTTCACCCCGAGCTCCGACCTGGTGGTAGCTCTGCGGGCGCCGGCTTTCACTGGGCCCTAGTCAAGCCGGATGGGCATCAGCAGGAACGTCTGCTCGGTGTCCGGCTTCTCATCAACCGGCTTGAACAGCCCCGCGGAGAGCGGGTTTGACAGTTCGATCGCGACCTTGTCCGACTGGAGCCGCCTGAGTATTTCCAGCATGTAGCTCGCGTTGAACCCGATCCGCACCGGCTCGCCCCCGTAGCTGCATTCGACCTCTTCTTCGCTCCGACCCACGTCCGGCGTCTCAGCCTTCAGCCCGAGCTTGTTCTTGACGAAGTCGAGCGCGACCAGGCGGCCGACCGGGTGGGCGAAGACCGCGGCCCGGCGCAGCGCCGCTGAGAAGACGTCGTGCTCGATGACTGCCTTGGCCGGGTAGCCCTTGGGTATCACCCTTTCGTAATCAGGGTACGGACCCTCAATCTGCCGGGTGATGATGGTGGCATTCTGGAACACGAAGCCGACCTTGGCCGGGTCCATGTGGACGGTGAACGACTCTTCGCCGCGCGGAAACAATGGGAACAGCTTGGTCGAGACGATAACCTTGAGCTTGCCCGCGAACTTGCCCTTGCGGGAGACGTAGGCGAGGCGGTGGCCGTCGGTGCCGACCATCCGGGTCTCGGTCTTGGAGACCTCCCAGTTGACGCCGGTCATGGCCGGCCGGGATTCATCCTTGGAGGCGGCGAACGACACGATGTCGAACAGCTCGAACCACGTCGAGAGCGGGAACTCCATGGTCACGCCTTCGGGCAGTTTGGGCACTTCCGGAAACTCGGACGGGTCCAGGCTGACGAGCGATGCCTTCACCCTGCCGGCCTCAAGACTCAGGCTCCGCTCCTTACTGAACAGGATGATCTTCGGCGCGCTGATCTCGCGGACGATCTCGGCCAGTTTGCGGCCCAGCACGACGACCGTACCGTCTTCGGACTGACCTTCGAGGCTGAAGGTACGGCGGACATAGGTGTCTAGGTCGGTCCCGGCGAGGGCCAGCTTGCCGCTACTCACTTCGAGCGTGATGTTGTTCAGGACCGGATAGGCGGACTTGCTCGGCAGGGCGTTGGTGACGCCAGCCAGCAACTCCGCGAAGATCCCGCGGTCGATCTCACAGCGCATCATTTCTCCTTTACCAGCAAGGCGTGTTACTGGCTATACTTCTACCCGATTCCACCCCGGAGTCAAGCTGAATCCTGCACCTCAATAGCCGGTGACCAATTGCCAATCACCAGCTAATCGCCGTGCTGCGGGGATTCATCAGGTATCAGGAATTGGGAATTCGTCCGCCCTACTCTTCCTTGAACGGCTCTTCCGCAAAGAGCCCCTGCTTATCCTTCACCAGTTGGCTCACTTTCAGCTCGGCCTCGGCCAGCTTCTCCTTGCAGGTCCGGGCAAGCTGCACCCCGCGCTCGAAGAGCGCGAGCGACTTATCGAGGGCGAGGTTGCCCGCTTCGAGCTGCTTGACGACGCCCTCCAGCTCAGCCAGCGCCTTCTCGAAGTCCACGGCCTCGGTCGGCTTCTCACTCTTTGCCATCTAATCATCTCCTGTTCGTTCCACCCGGCAGTCAATCGCACCATCCGATACCCGCAGCCTCAGTTCGTCGCCGGCCCCGACCTGGCTCGTACGGCTCACAACCGAGCCATCCGGTTTGAGGCAGATCGAGTAGCCACGACCCAGGCTCGCGAGCGGGCTCAGCGCGTCGAGCCTCGCGCCGGCCGATTCCAGCCGCACACTCGCTCTCGACAACATGGCCAGTGCGTGCCTGTCGAGCCCGGCCCCGGCCTGACCAAGCCGGACGTTCTGCCGGGACAGGAACGAGAGCACCGGCCTGTCCAGCCGGTCCGATAGCGCCTGTAATGCCACGTTCTGGCGCAGGATCCGCGACACCGGGTTCTGCCGGTTCAACCTCAGGTCGAAATCGGCGAGCAGGGCTTTCGTGTTGCCCAGGGCTTTCAGGGCCGCACCCTCCACCGTGATCGAAAGCCGCTCGACCCGGTGGTCCAGTTCGGCCAGGTGCCCGGCCATGAGTTCGAACGCCCGGTGACGGGTCAGCTCCTCAACCGCTTGCTGCTTCTCGAACAGCACTTGCTCCACCGCCTCAAGCAACTGCCCGGCGGTGTCACTGAGCCGGGTCTGGAATTCCTCCCAGGGTTTCGCCACCAGTTGGGCTGCCGCGGTCGGCGTCGCCGCGCGGACGTCGGCCACGAAGTCGGCAATCGTGAAGTCGGTCTCGTGCCCGACCCCGGATATCACCGGCACCCGCGAGCAACAGATCGCCCGCGCCACGGCCTCCTCGTTGAACGACCAGAGGTCCTCGATCGAACCTCCTCCCCTGCCGACGATGATGACGTCAACCTCGGGCCGGGCGCACAGGGCGGCGACGCCCTCGGCAATCTGCTCGCTTGCCCCTTCGCCCTGCACCTGGGCCGGGTACAGCAGGACGCGCACTGGCGCCTTGTGCAACCGCAAGGTCCTCAGCATGTCGTGGATCGCGGCTCCTGAAGGCGAGGTCACGATGCCGACGGTGCGCGGCAACACGGGCAGCGGCCGCTTCCGCTCGGCCGCGAACAGACCTTCTTTCTCCAGCTTCTTCTTGAGCTGCTCGAAAGCCTTCTGCAGGGCGCCGAGGCCCCTGGGCTCGATCGTATCGAGGATTATCTGGTACTTGCCGTTCGGCTGGTACACCTCGAGCCGGCCATGGCCGATGACCGCGAGCCCGTCCTCCAACTCGAACTTCAGCCGCTGGGCCGAATGCCGGAAACAGACCGCCTGCAACTGCGAGCCCTCATCCTTCAGCGCGAAGTAAAGGTGCCCCGACGCGTAGGCCTTGAAGTTCGACACCTCGCCCTCAATCCAAACATCGGAAAAGTACTCCGAAAGCATCCCGGCAACCAGTTGGTTTACCTGAGATACTGTGAGGACCTTACGCGCCGCCGCAGCTTCCATGAGTCCTGCCTACCGCCTACTTCTGGTACTCGTAGAACCCCTTGCCCGTCTTCCGCCCGAGATACCCGGCAGCGACCATTCGCTTCAAGAGCGGGCAGGGCCGGTACTTCGAATCGCCGAGGTCGTTATGGAGCACGTTCATGATGGCGAGACAGACATCTAGCCCGATGAGGTCGGCGAGAGCCAGCGGGCCGATGGGATGGTTCATCCCGAGCTTCATCACGGTGTCGATCGCCTCTTTGTCGGCCACGCCGGACTCAAGGCAGAATATCGCCTCGTTAATCATCGGCAGGAGCACGCGGTTGGAAACAAATCCCGGCGAGTCATTCACGACCACCGGCGTCTTGCCCAGCTCCTTTGACATCGCGACGACCGCTTCAGTGACCTCGGGCGAAGTCCCGAGCCCGTTCACCACCTCGACGAGCTGCATCACCGGCACCGGGTTCATGAAGTGCATGCCGATGACCTTGCCCGGTCGCTTCGTCGCCCCGGCAATCGCGGTCACCGAGATGGTTGAGGTGTTGGTTGCGAGAATCGTGTCCGGCCCGCACAGGCTGTCGAGCGTGCAGAAGAGCTCGCACTTCAGTTTCTGATTCTCGGTCGCGGCCTCGACCACGAGCCCGCAGTCCGCGAGGTCGGTGGGATGCAGACTCGGCTTGATACGGGCCATGGCGGCGTCCGCCGCCTCCTTGGTCAGCTTGGCCTTCTCGGCCATCCGGCCCAGCGACTTTTTCACCGTCGCGAGGCCGCGGTCGACGAACTTCTGGTCGATATCATTCAGGGTAACGTCGTACCCGGCCATGGCGAATGCCTGGGCGATACCGTTACCCATGGTGCCGGCGCCGACAACTCCGATCTTCCGATTCATATTGGCTCCTTAGGGTAAGAACTCGATGCTACGTTATACGAAACCGGTCCGGTGTCAAGCAGCACAGGAGCAGGCTCGTACCGGCAGCGGATTCCCGCCCGTTATGCAGACCGAGGCCATGAAACGGCAAGTCCGCGACTGCGGAGGGACCGCCCCTCGTAAGTCAGTCCAGACCGCTGCTCGACTGGCAACGGGAGGCATATTTCCGGAACTGCGAGGAGTACAAATCCCGGAGCAGCCGTCAGGATAGCTGCCCGGACAAAGACCTCACCAACAACCGCAGAACAACGGTACACGCAGTTTCGCAACTCACCTCGGAGGTCATCCCCAGGCGGAGGAGTTCGTCAGGCCCAGCAGCTCTCAAGTTACCTTCGAATAGCCGTTTATGGCTGCAAACCCAGATTCGTTCTATTCTACACAGTTGTGGGATGCGTTGATCCTGCGGCCGTGCATTCTTGCCCAATGCTGCTAAACTGCATGATGGAAAGTCGGCGATGTCGTGACAAAGGATGGCAAACATGATTCTACCCAAGATCAGGGACCCTCGGTTCATTACGACGCGCCGTGGCGGCAGCCTCAAGGATGACGACCATCACCTTCTCGCGGAGTGGGCGGCAGATTGCGCGGAGCACGTGCTCCGCTACTTCGAGCAGGCAAGGCTCGAGGACGACCGCCCGCGACGTGCGGTTAAGCTTGGTCGCGCCTGGGCGCGCGGCGAGGTCACCTGGTGGAAGGCCCGTACTGCTGCCGGCGAGGCAAACGCAGCGGCCAGGGACCTGAGCGGAGCCGCACGGTATGCCGCCTATGCTGCCGGCCAAGCCGCGGCGGTGGGCCACGTTGCAGCCCACGAGCTTGGTGCCGCAGCCTACGCAATCAAGGCGGCGCGCGCGGCGGCGCCCCAGGACGAGCGCGACCGGGCCGGCCGCCTGGAGTGCCGGTGGCAGCGGGACCGGTTGCCGCATGCGATCGGCGACCTTGTCCTGGACGACCAACGGTTGAGGAATCACATCTGCTGGTCGGTGTTTGACTGCTGACTATCTTGTTCGAGAATAGAAGCGACCCCTCCGGTTCTTATGAATCCGAGGCCTGTCGGTGTGGGTCTTGGGACGAAACCGCGGTTTGACAACCGCGCCCGCGAGTTCTACAATCGAGCCGTGGTGTGGAGTCCTGAGTACTCACTTGCCGCGAACGAGAGTCACCGGGGTTGAGTGGCGTTTCCTGACCGCGGGCTGCCGAACAGTGGACCAGCGACGCCAGCACCGGGCTCGACTATGCAGTCCAGGTACATGCCGGACTCGGTACGCCGGCACGGCATTGCCCTCTGCCTTTCCGGCGGCGGCTACCGGGCCGCGCTGTTTCACTCAGGCGCTCTGCGCCGGCTCAACGAACTCGGTATCCTCTCGAAGCTCGATACCATCACTTCATCTTCCGGGGGTTCCATCGCTTCGGCCATTCTCGCCGACCGCGTGCGGCCCTGGCCCAAACCCGGTCAGGAGTTCGCGGACTGGGAAGAGAAGGTCGCGCTGCCCCTGCGCGAGTTCATCACTCACGACATCCGGACCGGGCCGTTCCTCGTCCGGTACCTTCTGCCCTGGAACTGGTTTCGGGTCAGCACGCAGGCAGAGGAACTCGCGCACCGCTACTACCGTTACCTGACGAAGCAGATGGTGCGTGACCTGCCTGCGCGCCCACGGTTCGTGTTCTGCGCTACCGACGTGGTGTTCGGTGCCAACTGGGTGTGCGAGCGCGAACGCATGGGCGACTATCAGTACGGCTACACGAAGCCTCCGGAATCGATGGGCGTCGCCGAGGCGGTCGCAGCATCATCCTGCTGCCCGCCGATTTTTGACCCTCTGCCCCCGCTTTGCCGCCCCTGCGACTACAATGGCGGTAGATGCCGGGGTCCTGACTACAGCAAGTACCGGCGCGCGGTCCGGCTCGCCGATTCGGGCATCTACGACAACATGGCGACCGAGCCGGTCTGGAAGGACCACGCCGTGGTTCTCGTCTCCGACGCCGGCGCGCAGTTCCGTTTCGCGACCGGCACCAACCCGATCGGGCTGCTGCTCCGGTATCAAGACCTGTTTCGGCGCCAGTCTTCCGCGTTGCGCAAGCGCTGGTTGATATCGAACTTAATTGAAGGAGTGCTGCGCGGCGCGTACTGGGGAATTGGCAGTGACGTCGCTGCCTACCCGGGGTACAAGTCAGACCACTACCCGTCGGAGCTCGTGAAGAACGTCATCTCTCGAATCCGCACCGACCTGGCCTCGATGTCCAGGGCCGAGGTCGCGGTGCTCGAAAACCAGGGATATTTGACGGCTGACGCCGCGGCCAGCACGTGGCTGCCGGACCTGATACCGGACGTCTTCAAGTCCCGGCCGGCGACAGTGCCCCACCCGGACTACATGGACGCGGGACTGGTGTTACGCGAACTCCGCGACAGCCATCGCTTCAGTCTGTTCGGGCGCCACGGGTAGCAACTCCGCAGGCAGGGCACGGGCTCAGCCCCGAGCTCCAGGCCGCAAGCCAATAGCCAACACAAGCGCGAACCCAATCCGGCTGACGGCCAGACCCCGACAAGTAGAAGCGGCGCCGTGGCGCCGCTTCGTTGCAGACTATCCTGTCGGCTAGCGGGAAAGAATCATCTTGCCCCAGGCCTGTTCGGTCGGACTCGTGACGCGGTAGAAGTAGACGCCCGGCGCCACGGCGCTGCCGGCTTCGTCCCTGCCGTCCCAGGTGAAGAGCGCGCGCGTCGGAACGGCCGAGCCTCGGGCGAGCGTCCTCACCACGCGGCCGCTGTTGTCGTAGATGCGCAGGTCGATGCTCCCGGCCGCCGGCAGTTGCAGCGACAGCACTGTTCTGCCCGTAAACGGGTTGGGCCGAACGCATCCCTGCAGCCGGTCGACGACGCCGGCCGCCCGGAGTTCCGGCTCTTCGACCGCGACCTTGCCGTAGTTGAACCCGGCTATCTTGACTATCATGTTGTTGCTAGCGGCGCCGGATGCGATGGTGAGCCAGTAAGAGCCGTCGCGCGGGTCGCACTCGATGCCCCGGACGTCCCAGGTCTTCGTCGGGAAAACGTAGCCGTCAAGCATCGTGCCGTCGGCGCGGTCCAGTTCGTACATACCGCAGCTATCGATGGCGGAGCCCGCCGCGTTGTACCAGGCCCAGACGTTCAGCAGCGCGGGCGGGTTGGTCGGGATCTGGCCGTCGAGCGCCAGGCAGCGCGTGCCATATGGCCCGGTCAACGGATGGGTGATTGAATGCTGCGCGTAGTTGCCAAGGGTATCCCTGACGTAGATGAGCTGCGGCTGGCTGGGCGTGGTTCGACGGTCCGATACGTAAACGCAGTGGCCGTCCTCGCACTCGGTCGCCCCGTATGGGTAGTTGGCAAACGAGAGGCTGAACTGACGGATAACCGAGCCGGTCGGGCTGAGCTTGTACATGATCTTCTGCGGGTTACAGACCAGCCAGAGCGCGTTGCCGTAGGTGGCGTAGTCGATATCGAGACATGAATCCTGTGGCGCGGCAATGGTGCCCTGCGGCACGAGCATGCTGTCCGAGGAGTATTTGTAGATAGTCGAGTTGCCGAAATACGTACAATAGATGAGGTTGTCGGCTGTGTTGTAGGTCACACCGCAGATGCCAGCGCCGGTCGGCATGGCCGGGGCGGGCTTGGGGCCCCAGATGATGCCGCCCAGCGGCATGCCCACGCTCACCGTGAAGGTTTCGGTCCTCGAGTATCCCCCATCGGCGTAGCAGTAGAGCGTGCAGGTCACTGGTGTCTGCGGCGGGATCGTGGTATCGGCATGCACGGCAAACAAATCACCGGCATTGAAAGCGCTGTCGCCCTTGTGGATAGTACCCCAGCTTCCGTCCGGATCCGGCACCGTAAGCCGTGCATCGCCGGAGCGAAGCGTCGCGTGAACGTTGTATCCGTTTCCGAGGCCGGTGTTACCGATGCGCACCATCAGGTTCGCGGTTTCGCCCGGGTCGATGCCGCCGTTCTTGTTGCCGCCATGGGCCGTGTCGACTACCGTCACCGCCTGCTTATCGAGTATCGGAGCGCCGACCGTGAAGCTCGCAATCGATACCCAGGTCGAGTCGAGCGCGTCCTTACAGTA
>Ga0172371_10004337_pt1 | contig 21527 bp, 21 predicted proteins | sample Lak12m_FD_114543 | JGI IMG/M metagenome (GOLD analysis project Ga0172371, IMG submission 114543) | Freshwater microbial communities from Kabuno Bay, South-Kivu, Congo - kab_022012_12m | ecosystem: Environmental > Aquatic > Freshwater > Lake | place: Democratic Republic of the Congo: South-Kivu...
ATGATGAGTGCCGCAGCAGAAGTAAAGGCAAGAGGTGCCTTTGTCATTGGTGTAGCTAAGAAGAGCAATGAGCTTTTTAATGAATTCATTAAGACCATTGATGCTTCGGAACTTGATCCTATTGCTAATGTTATTCCCTTTCAGCTTTTATCATATTTTCTAGGTGTGAGCTTGGGAAACAGTCCTGATAAGCCAAGGAACCTGGCTAAAAGCGTAACGGTCAAGTAGCTATTTAAAGCCTTTTAGGGTAAGATACATACGAATAAAAAAGTTAATATTGTTTCTATGAACAAAAAGCAACTTTTTCGCGAAACAGATGGCGTACGTGGTAAAGCCAACTTCGCTCCCCTTGATACTGAGACTGTTTTAAGACTTGGTAAATCCCTTTCGGAATACCTGAAGCGCAAAGTAGAACCTAATCCAAATCGTGGCTATAAAGTGATAATTGGAAAAGATACCAGAAGATCAGGATATTTACTGGAACAAACTCTTACTGCAGGATTCTTAAGTAGAGGGGTGGATGTAATTACTGTAGGACCAATGCCCACCCCTGCTATTTCGCATCTTGTTAAGAGTTTCGCTTTAGATATGGGAGTAATGATAACTGCTTCACATAATCCCTATTATGATAATGGTATTAAAGTATTTAATGCCAATGGACACAAATTGACCGATGAAGAGGAATTGGAAATAGAATCCATATATTTTGAAAATGGCTTCAATGGCTCTGAACTAATTGGTAGAGCTCAAAGAATTGAGGATGTCTCCGGAAGGTATATTGAATATATTAAGCACGCTGTTGGCAATACTTCCCTCAAAGGCCTAACAATTGTAGTTGATTGTGCTAATGGTGCATCATACAAAACTGCTCCCACAGTATTTCAGGAATTGGGTGCTAAGGTCATTCCCATCAATGTTGAACCTAATGGTTACAATATCAATGTAGAATGTGGTTCACTTTATCCTGACAAGGTAAAAGACGCAGTATTAAAAAATAAAGCTGATATTGGGATTGCTCTTGATGGTGATGCTGATAGGGTTATTATGATCGATGAAAAAGGAAATGAGATTGACGGCAACTATATCACAGCACTCGTAGCCAAACACCTTAAAGAGATTGGAGAGTTGAATAAGAATTCCGTTGTAATTACTCAGTATTCAAATCTGGCCCTAGATCTAGAGTTAGAGTCACATGGGATAAAAGTATTAAAGGTAGTCAACGGTGATCGAGCAATAACGGAATTATGTAGAAAAAAAGGTTTAAATTTTGGAGGAGAATTCAGTGGCCATTTCATTTTTCTGGATTACTCTGATACTGGAGATGGCACAATGACTGCTCTTCAAGTACTTAAGATATTAAAGCAAACTGGTAAGAAATTAAGTGAGCTAGCATATACATTTAAGAAATTTCCTCAAAAGATATTTAATTTAGAAGTAAAAGAGAAACTACCTCTTGAAGATCTTAAGACTTTTCAGGAGATGATTTCTAATTGGAAGCAAAAGTTTGGTAATAAGGGCAGAGTTTTCCCAAGATATTCCGGTACAGAAAATCTTCTTAGGATTATGATAGAAGCAGAAGAACCTGCACTAGTGGATAAAGCTGGGAAAGACCTTATTAATGCTGCAAAAGCAGATTTAAGTTAAAATTTTATCATCTTAATTATGCTGCAGGATTTCTTTAAAGAATTAAGTCTCCCCACTTTTTTGCAACCAGTATTTGAGAAAGAGGAATGGTATTTGGTTACAGCAAAATTAATTGAGATATTAAATAATAATATTCCTGACACGCAACTTAATTCCAATGAGGATACTTTAAAAGTAACAGGTAAGGTACATATAGGAAATAATTGCACCATTGGGCAATATGTTGTAATTGATGGTCCTGTTTTTATTGATGATGATGTAGAGATTGGTCCGCATGCATATATTAGACCGGGAAGCGTTATCTTGAAAGGTTGTTCCATTGGTCATGCTGCTGAGATTAAAAATTCAATTATGATGGAGGGGGCCAAAATTGCCAATCATTGCTTTCTAGGAGACAGCATTATTGGTAAGAAAGCCAGATTAGGAGGACATAGTGAAACGGCTAATCGCAGATTTGATCAGCAGCCAATTGAATTTACTTATCGAGATTTCAAGATCCAGACCCAAATGCCAAAACTAGGATTAGTTCTAGGTGATGGCTCAAGACTGGGGGGCGGGGTATTCACAGCTCCTGGTACTATGATAGGTTTTAATTGTTTTATCAGTACCATGGCTTTTGTTTCAGGATATGTTCCACCTGGTAAATTTATCAAGGTGCAGATGGAAACTGATATGATTGATAATAGATTCAGTAAGGAGTTAGAACATTCCAAATTATTTGACAGAGCATAATATTATGAAGATTAAAAAGGCAATTATTACAGCTGCAGGTTATGGGACAAGATTTTTCCCATTAACCAAGTCCATTCAAAAAGAGATGATTCCCCTATTAAACAAACCACTTATCGATCATCTGGTAGATCAATGCATTGAAGCTGGTATTGAAGAGATCATTTTTGTTGTTAATACAGCTAATGAGCAGATTAAAAAATACTATAGCGATGATGAAGTGCTTTATAGCTACCTCGATAGAATGGGAAAGCAGGACAAATTAGAGAGGATTAAGACTATCCCTCTAAAGGCTAAATTTACTTTTATTACCCAACCTGCAGATGGTCAGTATGGTACAGCAGTACCAGTCATGCTTGCTAAGGAGCATGTAATTAATGAAGAAGCTTTCCTTGTTTTAACAGGTGATGATCTTTTCTTCAATCCAGATGGAACCAATGAAATAGCCAGAATGATCGAGTATTTTAATAACACCAATGCGGATGGCTTAATTACCTGCATTGAAGTCCCAGATAGTGAGGTCCATAAGTATGGCATTGCTATTTATGATGAAATCGATGGGGTTAGGTATTTGAAAGATCAAATTGAAAAACCTGAAAAAGTGATCTCAAATCTCGTGACCATAAGTAAATATATCTATAAGCCCTCCTTATTCCAATACTTTGAAGGGCAGCAAACCGATCCTAAATCTGGAGAGTTGTATTTAACAACTACTTACAAAGCTATGGCTCAGAAAGAGAAAGTGGTCCTATACACACCAAGTGGTCAATATCTGGATAGCGGTGATGTTTTTACTTGGCTTAGTGCCAATCTTCTCCTAGCAAAACAGGATAAGGATTTATGGGCGAAACTACTTGAATATATTGCCAAGTTACAATAATGAAACTCCAACAGCCAGAATTAGATTTTATTGCTAAATTTACCAGTATTGTTATTCCTGCATTAAAGGACGAAGCTGAGATAATTGCTCGTAGTTACTATGAGCATGATTTTGAGCCTGAGATCAAATTAGGAAGTGACCCTAGAGATCATCTTGACCTGGTAACCAGACTTGATAATGAGGTGGAAGAAAGAATGTATAAATTGCTGCATAAGAATTTTCCATCCTTAGGCTTTAATCTGGAAGAACATAAATCATGGCAAAATCAAAGCTCTGAGTTTAATTGCTACCTCGATCCAGTTGATGGAACAAAGTATTTCGCTAAGCAAGTACCTCTTTTTAGTACTCAATTAGGCTTGAGTTTTAAAGGAGAACCAGTGCTGGGTCTAGTAATAAACCCTTTGACAAAAGAAATATATTTTGGCTCAGATTTAACTCCTTCCCAAAGAAATGGTAAAGAAATAAGTGTATCCAAACAAACTAACCTTAAAGACGCCATGCTAAATGTGGGGATCGTACCATATCGACCAAACTGGGATCAGGAAAAAGATTGGATATTCTCAAAATTATTATTACTTGAAAATAGTACATACAGGATTAGAAAAATCGGAAGCAGTGCCTTAATACTTTCTTGGGTGGCCCAAGGATCTTTTGATGGAGCCCTCTATCTTGTGGATGATCCTGATTACGATACCATGGCCGGTCAAGCTCTTGTGAAATATGCAGGAGGTAAGGCAGAGAAAATAAATGTGCCCAATATCGATAAGCCCAGACTTGTTTGTGCCAATTCTTCCCTATTCGAGCAAATTAAAGGGTTAATGCTATCATAGATACTTTTTCAACCATTTTCCGGTATAGCTGTTAGTGTTATCGCTCACATCTTTAGGAGTCCCCTCTGCAATTATTCGTCCTCCATTATCCCCACCTTCCGGTCCTAAATCTATTATCCAGTCAGCTGTCTTTATTAAATCAAGATTATGTTCGATCACAACTACGCTATTGCCCTTGGATACAAGAGCATGTAGTACAACTAATAGTTTGTGCAGATCTTCAAAATGAAGCCCGGTCGTAGGCTCGTCAAGTATATATATAGTTCTCCCTGTACTTCTACGGCTAAGTTCGCTGGCCAATTTAATTCTTTGGGCTTCTCCCCCTGATAAAGTGGTAGCAGGTTGCCCCAATTTTATATAGTCCAAGCCTACTAATTTCAATGTTTCCAGTTTAGTCCTGATAGTATTAATATTACTGAAGAAATCCAAAGCTTTTTCTACTGTTAGATCAAGGATCTGAGCAATATTGAGACCCTTGTAATCGATTTGAAGGGTTTCTCTATTGTATCTGAGACCATGACATTCATCGCAGGTCACATACACATCAGGCAGGAATTGCATCTCAATTTTAATTACTCCATCACCCTGACATGCCTCACATCTGCCTCCTCGTACATTGAAACTGAATCTCCCCATTTTGTATCCCCTGGCTCGGGCTTCTCTTGTTGAAGAAAAGAGTTCGCGAATAGGGGTGAAAATACCTGTATATGTTGCAGGATTGGATCTGGGAGTTCTTCCAATCGGAGATTGGTCAATACTGATTACTTTGTCAAGATTCTCAAGGCCTTCAATAGAATCATAGGAGCCTGGAATAGCTTTGGTATCGAAGAAATGTCTGTTTAATACTTTGGATAATGTCTCATTAATCAGGGATGATTTTCCACTTCCTGATACCCCAGTAATGGCTACGAACTTGCCTAAGGGTATCTTAAGATCTACACCCTTTAAATTATTCTCCCTAGCTCCTTTTAATAACAGATGCTTACCAAGATTGTTCTTACTATTTACAGATATTGTTCTAAACAGGATCGATTTGGAAGCTTGATCGGTCTCTTTTTTAATTTGTTCTATCTCGATTTTCTTTTTGCCACTTAAATAAGCTCCTGTTATTGAATTATTGTCTGCAATAACTTCAGCTACACTGCCTTGAGAAATGACTCTACCACCGTGTTCTCCTGCTCCAGGTCCCATGTCGATTAAATGATCCGCATGCAGCATTGTATCCTGATCATGTTCAACCACAATAATTGTATTATCCAGATCCCTTAATTTCTTAAGAGTTTCTATCAATTTACTGTTATCACGCTGGTGCAATCCAATCGACGGCTCATCCAGCACATACAATACCCCACTTAGACCACTGCCGATTTGGGAGGCAAGCCTTATTCTTTGTGATTCCCCTCCACTAAGTGTCGTGGCACTTCTATTTAAGCTCAGATAATTTAATCCAACAGCTAGTAGAAAATCCAGTCTGGTATCGATTTCTTTGATGACTTGTTTGACTACCTGTTTTTCAATCTCACTTAAGGCATCTTCATCATTCGAGGCTTCTATGAGTCCTTTTACCCAGATTTTTAGATCATTGAGTGACATCATGGACACCTCGTTTATATTTTTACCCAAGATGGTGACAGCTAAAGCCTCAGGTCTTAATCTTTTACCTAAGCAGACAGGGCATGGCAACTGTCTCATATATCTTTCAATTTCATGTCTTATGAAATCTGATTCGGTTTCTTTGTATCTACGGTTGAGATTAGGGATAACGCCTTCGAATTTCATCTGCATTGTGGCATTGGTGTTCTTATTGCCACTGATATAATTAACTCTATATGTTTTTCCTTTACTGCCCCACAGCACAAGATCTAAAGCCTTTTGATCTAATTGACCTATGGGAATTCGTAAGGAAAATCCCTCATCTTCAGCAACTGCTTTTAATATCTGCATATGCCAGGAGTCCATATTATCTGCTACTCTAGACCAGGGATAGATGCCACCTTCACTAATGCTAAGATTGGGGTTATACAAACTGGAAGAGTCGATCTCTAGAATTTGACCTAACCCACTGCATTTTTCACACGCTCCAAAGGGAGAGTTGAACGAAAAAGTATGAGGTTCAATTTCAGGGAATGATTCTCCAGTTTCAGGATCTACTAACCTCTCAGAAAAGAACAGTACTTCTTTTTGTTCCACTAGCAGTGCTTTTAATTCCCTATTCCCTTGAGTAAGAGCCAATTCTACCGAGTCAGTCAGTCTTTTAATCAGCTCAACATTATCTTTCGACTCAATATTTAATACTAATCTATCAACTACGATTTCAATGTCATGAGTTTTAAATCTATCAAGTCTAATATCCTCTTCCAGAGAGAAGATCTCACCATCTACTCTGACTCTAAGATATCCTTGGGATAATAATCTTTGGAATAACTCTTCATAGGTCCCTTTTCTATTCTTGATTATGGGAGATAATATCATTATTTTAATTTCTTCTACATTTCTTTTAGCAGGAAGATCGAGAATCCGATCAACTATTTGCTGCACAGTTTGTGATTCCAGTCTTTTCCCGCTTATCAAGCTATGGGGATGGCCAGCTCGAGCAAAAAGTAATCTAAGATAGTCATAGATCTCAGTTACCGTGCCTACAGTTGACCTGGGATTATGGCCTCCGGTTTTCTGATCAATTGATATGGCTGGAGAAAGTCCTTCTATGCTATCAACATCAGCTTTTTCCATCATGCCTAAAAATTGTCTGGCATAAGCAGAAAGAGATTCTACGTATCTTCTTTGCCCTTCTGCATAGATGGTGTCGAAAGCGAGAGATGATTTACCTGAACCAGATAATCCGGTAATAACTACCAGTTTGTTCTTAGGAATTGTTACGTCAATATTTTTAAGGTTATGAGCCCTGGCTCCTTTAATTACAATATTCTCCATGAAGGCCTTTGAAATCAAATCATTAATTATACTAAATATACCTACGCTCAAACAATATATATACCCATAATGAATAACTTGCACCTTTAGCCCATTTTCTCTATACTTGTTAATGAATAACTTTTTATTGCCTAAATTATGCCCGATTTAGATAACTCAACTCCTGCAGAGAGACCGACTCTCACCCAAAAAAGAGCTCCAGGAAGCACACCAGGAATGGGAATGCCCGGCGCACTACCCAAGATAGGAGCTTTTGATAAACCTATAAGATTACAGTCAAGCCCTGCTGGTGAAGGTAATCCACCTACAGAACAACCGAAAAGTTCATCGGCAAAGATCGTAGTGTGGGTCGTGATCGTCGCTGCACTTGCTGTTGCCTCATATTTTGCTTTAAGGAATGTCCTTTCCGGACCCACAGACAATGGTGGTGAGATTGTAGAACCAACTGCTACGATAATCGAAGAAGATCCTTTAGCAATGTACGTTGCCGAAGGGGTTAAACTTGATGAAGAAGCTAGTGATCTCCAAGATCCTCTTGCTTACAGTTCTGAACCACAAAAGGTAGGAGAAACAAGTGAAGCCTTGTTCACCTTGGATGACTTAATGGTCACTAAATACGAAACTTTCACAAGAGTTGCCTTCTACCCTTCCATTAGTGAAGGAGATAGTGTGGTGCCCGAAGTCATGGCTGAATACTCATCCAATCCAGATTCTTATGATCAAATTACTCTGACATTTCTAAATACAGCATTTTCAGAGGATTTAAGCATTCTTGATGGAGAAACCTTATCTCCAGGATCTGATACGGTATCTAGTGTAATGGGAGAGACTGCCACAAGTGTTGAGGGAGCTCTACAATTTAATGTGGATCTTTCTCAGCCTACAACATATGTTTTGCATATTGCTGCTGGAGATGTTCCCATAATATATCTTGACATCAAGGAAGTGGCTGTTTTAGTCACAGATACTCCTGAGACAACTGTAACACCTTCAGTGGATGCAACAACTACACCAAATGTAACTACAACAACCACTCCAGCCCCAGGTGCAGCGGTTTATGAGACAACCTACTCAACCGAAGCTCAGGAATTAAGAGATGGCTTAACAAGCAACACAGCCTCAGCTGGTTTATTTGAAAATGATAAATCCTTTAATTGGGGCGATTTCAGTGATGCTTTCTATTTCTATAGAGCTATAAACAAAGGAGATGGTGGAACCAAATATCCAAAAGTAACAGCTAAATATGAAGGTAATATTCTAATTGTAGAGGTTCAAAATCTACAAAGCAGAAATGTTTCTTCACCAGCTATTACTTTCCCTGGTGCTAGAGATGTCCAATCACTTGATGCTTCACAAACAGGGAATGTATTAAGATTTGAATTTAGCGTAAATTCTCAGAAGCAATATAAATTGTCGTTTAAGGAGTATATGGGGTCCGAAAGTTTGTTAATACAGATCAGGCATTAAGAAAGAAGTTAGATTCTTAAAAGCGCTCCCCTAAAAAGGAGCGTTTTTTATACAATGAAATGCCTTCTGAGGATCAAATCAAATACTAGCTGAATCTGCTCCAACTCTTCATTTCCCAGGTCATAAAGGACATAATCAAGACCAGGAATTGGTATGCCATTTCTGTTCTCAATACCTATTCTGATCCTGTAAAACTTGGAAGTATTAAGCTCGTCTATAATAGAATTTATGCCATTATGTGATTTTGGTCCTTTCTCAAATTGCATTTTGTAATCCCCAATATCAAGATCAAGATCATCATGTATGACAATAATATCTTTGATAGCCTTGCTGTAACTTAGGAATTTCTTCACAGCTACACCTGATAAGTTCATTAATGTTTTTGGCTTGATCAGAAAAAGGTTTAAGTCGGGAATGAAGTATTTAATATATAGCTTATGATCTTGCTGAAGAGCTTCAAAGCCTCTTAATTCCATTTGCGAAAGAAAGTAATCAAGAAATAGGAAACCAATATTATGTCTTGTGGTTTCGTATTCTTTTCCGATATTACCTAATCCAACCATGAGTAGTGGTTTAGAATCTTCCTGTAAATTGAATTTAATGTTCATTTTTCACATGATCACTACTAAGAATGAAAGTGACAGGGCCATCATTAATGGATTCTAGTTTCATATGCTCTCCAAAGAAACCAGTTTCAATATTAAACCCCTCTTTCTTTAGTTTATCGCAAAAAGAATTATAAATATATTCTGCTTCTTTAGGGTTCATGGCTTTGGTGAATGAAGGTTTGGTCCCCCGATCTAATTCTCCATAGAGAGTGAATTGGGAAACAACCATTATTTGAGCATTTTCCTCTTCTACGCTATTAAAGAAATATCGGCCATTGCCTTCGAAGAATTTTAAGCTGTGCAATTTTCTAATGATATAGTCAATGTCTTTATCACTATCATCTTGATGAATGCCTAGAAGTAATAGCAGGCCTTTAGCTATCTTAGCAGTCTTTTCAGAATCCTTAACAGTAACTTTAGCTGAATCCACCCTTTGAATAAGAGCTATCATATTTAAGGGTAATAAATGATTATTTAGTAACGACCTCTACTTTTTTCTGCCCCTTATGGGCTCCGGTCATATTCTTGAAGTTAACTACACCATCTTTGGTGGCAAAAATAGTAAAATCCTTGCCAATATCGGTGTTTTGTCCTTGATGAAATTTTGTTCCTTTTTGTCTTATTATAATCCCACCAGCTTTAATTGCTTCTCCACCAAATACTTTTACACCAAGTCTTTGTCCTGGTCTTCTTACATGTCTATTTGCTGCTCCTTGTTGTTTTGTATGTGCCATTGTTTAATTATTAACCAATCTTATTGATTTTTAATACTGTAATATATTCTCTTTGTCCTGATCTTTTTCTGTATCTTGATTTAGCTTTGTAAGTAAATGTAGACACCTTTTCTCCTCTTTTCTGTTCTAATATTTCAGCTTCAACTTTTGCCCCTTTAACAATAGGCATTCCCACTTCAATTTTATCCTTATCAACTAGAAGTAAAACCTCTTCAAAAGTGATTTTTGCTCCTTTTTCTCCAGGGATTTTATCAACTTCAATCACACCATTTTCAGGTGTATAGTATTGTTGATCCTTGTATTTTACTACCGCAAACTTGTTTATAGCCATAATTACCTAATTCATCAATAGACTTCGAGATGTTACCATTAAATTGTTAGCGATGTCAACTGAGCGCTGGCTGCTTTGTACACTTTGAACCAAGCCCAGGCAGATTAAAATCATGACTGTGGCGCTACCACCATAACTGATTAAAGGTAAGGGAATGCCGGTAACCGGAAGCAAGCCCATATTCATACCAATATTAATAAAAATATGAAGGAAAAGCAAAAGACAAATTCCTAATGCTACATATTTACCGAATTCATTACGGCTGTTTCTGGCAACTCTTAAAATCCTCAGCAGTAATAGAAAATAGATAAACAAAAGAATTATCACACCAATAAAACCAAATTGCTCTGCATATGCAGCAAAGGCAAAGTCAGTAAAAGATTGGGTAAGCACCTGCAGACTAGATTGCGTACCCTGAAGATAGCCTCTGCCGGTCAACATACCTGAACCGATAGCGATTTTTGATTGAATTATTTGATAACCAGAACCCGTAGGATCTGATTCAGGTCCTTCAAAATATGTTAAGACCCTTTGTTTCTGATAGTCGGTCATGACCCCGTTCCAAATATTGGGTATACCAATAATGATTAATATGCCTAAACTAAGAAAGGTTATAAAGATCTTAGGTGATATTTTCAAAGTAATGATACTGGCAATAACTACAATGAGAATAATTATTGCCCCCACCCAGTTAACGTTTTGATATTGAGTTATGACAAAATCTGGTGACTGGAATCTGACCTCAAAGATTTGGAGAGCTAGTGATATTCCAAGACTTAGCATCATAATAATTTTTGTTAAGAGCATGGGCTTTGGAAAAAGAATCAAGATCATTAAGAGCCACAACCCCAGACTTATCATGGCATTCCCAAGCGAGGGTTGAATAAGTATCAGGATTATTAGGGGGATTACTAGTAGCGCATTTTTGAAAAGTATCATGGCCACAGGTCTTGAAAGAAGGGCTTTCGGAATTTTACTTATGCTTTTACGAAATAGAGGTTTGGCTTCAAATAATTTAATATCATTGAGATTCTTGGCACTTAAAAGAATGATGGCAATTTTGGCGTATTCAGCAGGCTGTAAAGAAAAAAAACCTATATCGATCCATCTATTAGTCCCTGCTCTACTCTCTCCGAAGAATTTAACCATAATCAATAGACCCAGAATTACGATATACATTATCTTAATAAATCCTTCATCTTCAAACCAAGACAGATCTATACTAATTAACAGAAAATAAATGATAAAGCCCAGTATCAGATAAAGAACCTGTCTAGGTAACATTTGTCCAAGGGATGATTCGGCTGGATAAGTAAAGGTGGTTGAATATATTATTAATAGTCCAATGGCACTAAGAATAAAAACCAGGATGGTAATAAAGGGGTCCTGATTTTTTAGTTTTTGCCAATTCATATATAATCAAGTTACAACTTTAAAATTATATCTTAACCCACAAGTGCAGAACAAACAGATAAATCAAATTTTAGAGATCCTTTCCCAAACATATCCAGCCGCCAAGTGCGCACTGATACATCAGGATCCCTGGCAACTATTGGTGGCCACTATTCTATCGGCCCAATGCACAGATGAAAGAGTTAACAAAGTGACCCCTACTCTATTTATGCGCTATAAAACCGTCCCTGATTTTGCCAGAGCTGATCTTAGTGATTTGGAAGATTTGGTTAGATCCACTGGATTTTTTAGACAGAAAGCTAAATACATCAAAGCTGCAGCAATTAAGATCAGCGAGTCTCATTCGGGCCAGGTTCCATCCTCTATGGAGGAATTGCTTCAAATACCAGGAGTAGCTAGAAAAACTGCTAATGTAGTGCTCTCCACAGCGTTCAATGTCAATGAAGGGGTTGTTGTTGATACACATGTAAAGCGTTTATCGCAAAGATTAGGGTTGAGTGAATTTAGTGATCCTATTCGAATAGAAAGAGACCTCATGAATCTATATAAAGGAGATAATAGAGAAAGGATCTCTACCCTCTTAATCCATCATGGCCGTAAGATCTGTAAAGCCAGAAAACCATTATGCGAGCAATGTCCTCTTGTAAAATTATGTCCTAATGCTTTTTCAGGTTAAAAGCAGGATCAAGGCACTTATGAGATAGATGATATAGGAGATGAGAAGAAGCGTGCCTTCTTTCCAGTTCAGGTTGCTCTTGGTCCTGGAATAATAATTGAACAAGAGAAGTAATAAAGCTAAGATTAGAGTCGTGAAATAGTAAAAGATCGATCCACTAATAACGATAGGCTCGATCAGGATGATAATCCCAAGTATTAAGGTCGTATTACTTATTAAACTGGTGAAAAGCTCACTAAGACTCAATTTACTCTCTTCTTTATTATTCAGCTCCATTTCAAATATAAGTTCTGGGATAGCCCCCAATGGGGCGATCAATACAGCTCCAATGGCGAATAAGGGGAATGCTGTCATGGTCTGTATCTCCAGAGCTTTTTGGACTATGTTATCTGAGAGTATCCAGATACCTAATAATCCACCAATTATTAATATTATGGATAAGAAAGCCTTTTTGGGAGTTAATTGATTCTTCTTTAGAATGGAATAATTACCTTTGAGGCCACTTAAAACAAATAAGTAAATCAGGTACGAGATGATTAGCAGTACTCCATCGAGTCTAGATAACCTGCCATCAAATGCCAAGATCACATTTAAAAGAGCTGCAAAAGATAAAAGATTTAAATTATCATTTGAGAATATCTCATTAGTTTTAAGCTCTTTTTTATAGATCGAAATAATACCAGCTACTAGAGAAATTAAGATTATTGCAGTACCTAAGGCATTTCCTACTGCAAGCTCAGGCACCTGTCTATTTAAAGAGTTCAAAGCAATGAATAACTCAGGAATACTAAGCATTATGCCTATGGTTAGAATAATAATGACCTTTCTGCTTAATTTGAAGTTTTGAGCCAGCTTGAGCCATAAATTCATAAGCAATCCATTTAAAGGGATCATTATGATCAGAATTGCAAAAACCTGGAATAATAAAAGAAGTGAATCTATCATGAGAGCTAAGGCATGGTAAATATGATATTATTACTTCTTAGTTTAATGATTTGAGCTGATGAATACAAGAGCCAATTTTGAATTGAATAAGATATACAGGGATGAATTTGGGCGCCCTAACGCAATATTGTTAATGGACAAACAAGCTGGTATCTCTTCCCACGATTTAGTAGACAAGGTCAGAAGAAAGCTGGGAACTAAAAAAGTAGGTCATGCTGGAGCACTCGATGTGTTTTCTAGTGGCTTAATGTTGATTCTTGTCGGTAAAGCCACAAAATTTGCTAATGAATTATTAGGTTGGGACAAGGCATATATTGCCAGAATGGTATTTGGACTTTTTAACTATACTCAAGACCCTGAAGGAGACTTAATTTCAACCCAAAGCAATGTCCTACCCCAAAAGGAAGAAATTACTTCCCTATTTGAAAAGATGACAGGAGCCAATAAGCAGTTCGTATCGATTTATAGTTCAGTTAAAGTAAATGGAGTTAAATTAAGGAAATTATTACGAGATCCCAGATACACTTTCGAGATTGAGGAAAAAGAGGATGCAAAAAAAATAATCTTAAAAAGAAAAGAATCTGGTGAAATTATTAAAGAAGTGAATGTCCCACGAAGGGATATTATGATTTTTGATATCAAATTAATTAATAGTGGACTCCTGAAAGGCTCTGAACTTCCTTTCAGAGGATTAGAACCTAGCTTAAAATATGGATATGCTGATATTTATGTTAAATGCTCAAAAGGAACATATATCAGACAATTAGGAGAGGATATTGCCAAAGCTCTTGGTACTACTGCAGTACTAGCTCAATTACAAAGATGTGAATTAGGTCAATATGACCTTACAAAGACAATAGGCTTAGATGAAATCGAGTGATTATTCTGCTAAATGCAGATAGAAGGTATATTTCCCTTGATTACAATTATCCTTGGTTTCGCAAATCTTCCTCCAGTAGCCACTGCTCCAACTTCCCCCTTTATACATCCAGCCATCATGGGCTGCATAAATGTAGGCATGAGTATTTGGTGAAGCAATATCAATGGCATCATGCCATTTACCCCAGCGCCATCCGTAAGCAGAAGTATAATAGAAAGGGCTTCTTAAAGGCCATTCTATGGAACCATTACCTCCACAGCCACTTATGACCCCTGAGGGTAATAAGCTACAGGGATTAACAGATGAGCCATTTACCTTAGTACCAAAATGAAGATGCGCCCCACCTGGTCCTGAAGGAATAACATATCCAGAATAGCCTTGTCTTCCAATTATTGTCCCTTTTAAGACATAGGTCCCACTTCCCAGGTTTTGAATATTATTAAACAATTCCTGTTCTATCTTATTCTGCATTGCCAATGTTTTCTGCTCTTCTTCGGTATAAATGCTGATCAGATTGTTATTCTGTTGAATAGAAGCTGTAACCTCATTACGTTTTTTGTAAAATACAGCTCTTTGTTGATCCAGTTCAGTTTGTTTAGTTGATAAGACCTGCTTTTCCTCTTCTAATGTGGTTTGATCTTTAATGACCTGCGCTTTATTTTGCTCAAGTTCAACTTGCTTAGATTCTAATTCCTGTTTTTGAAAGTTTAGATTACTTAGCATGGCATTGGTTTCCATCTGGAATGAATTCTGGTAGACGCTGTATTTAATAATGTCTGTACCTTGGGAGGAGAAGAACATATCAATCTGGGAAAAGGTTTTTTCATCTATATATATATCGACCAGCCTTTTATCTGTTTCCTCTTCAAGCTTCCCAATATCAAGTCTGGCCTTCTCTATTTGTTTGGTTGTTGTATCGATGTTTTGAGTAAGTATTTCGATTTGAAGATTTAATTCTTGTATTATCAGCTCTTTTTCTTGAATTTCATTATCTAGAAGATCTATTTGTGATTGGAGTTTAAAGATCTCGGTACTATAGGCATTTTGCAGACTCTTATCACTATTTACCTTACTTTGGATATTGTTCTTCTCGTTTCGAATCTCCTGCAATTTCCGTTGAACTTCTTGCAAATCTTCTTGAAGTCCGGCTTTAACTGAATATGGAGAAATACCAAGCAGCAGTATGGAAATTATGAGGATCGTATTTAATCTGATGAGCAATGATCTCATAATATCTAGTATATCATAATTTAATATATATATTTTCTAATGGCTACAATGCTGTTGAAAGCACCAACAATAGCCCCAAATAGTAAAGTGCCGGCGAGTAGAAGAATATATTGCATTATGTCCAGGCTTGGCCAGGATAAATTGCCAAAGAGATTGATTATGAAAGTAACAGCTGCGCTAGTTTTATTAACATAGAATATAGCAAAATACAGGATGAAGATAATGGAATTAGCAATAAATGAACCAACCATACCATAGAAGGCGCCTTCTAGTATAAACGGAGAACGTATGAACCAAAGACTCCCTCCCACGAGCTGCATTATGCCTATTTCTTCCGCACGAGAGAATGTCCTAAATTCCACGGTTAATAAAGTAAACAGGAATATTACAATTAAAAGCAAACCGATTATTATCCCTCCACCAAGTCTTAACCAATAAAAAAGAGTGCGGATCATATCTATTGATTCTTTTGAATATCGAACAGCAAATATATCTGCATTATTTATTTTTTCCTGGGAAAGATAACTGATCATTTCATCTGCGTCCTCGATTTTATTAAGCCGTATCCCAAGACTGGGAGGCAGGACATTCGATCTGATATTTTGAGCAACTTGCGGATCTTTTCTTTCCTGAACTTCTTTAAATTCAGTTATAGCCCCTTTCTCATCTGTGTATTCAACATGCAGTACTTCATCCATTGCTACTAATCTGTCATTTAACTCTTTGATTTTTACTTCTTCTGTTCCTGCATTAAAAAACACATAAATATGGGGTTTGTTCTCAATGGATAATAGGAATAGGTTGGACAAATAGGCAAGAAAAAGGAAAATACTGGCTATGAAAAAAGCCAGGCTCATTACCAGTACAGAAGCCCAAGCTAACCAGCCGCTTCTTCTGATTTGTTTTTTAGTATTATCTATTGATCTGTTAAGTGATGTTAGGATACTCATTTTCAAATTGATTAAGATTTATACTTCTTGATTGCCCTGTTTACCGCTTTTAGCTGAATGTCTGTTAATTTATCGATATTTCTTAATTGTTCATGGCCGGCTTCTATTAGGTCATTAATATCTTCATAGCCTTTATCCTTTAAATAGTTCTTCAGCGATTTGTTTAGATTCATATCATCAATAACCATGACTTGGTTTGAGGATTTCTCATCTATAACTTTAATATTTTCTGACTTGTCTTCATCTTTAATTCCCTCAGACTCAACTTTATCAATTACCTCCTCTTTTTTGGCAGTTAAAATAACTTTCGGTTTTTTCTTGATTGAGAAGGATATCTTCTTTTTTGATGTCGGAGTATTTTCAATATTTTCTTTTTCAACTTTCTGCTCAATTATAGGTTCAACCTTTTTGGCTTCACTTTTTAACTTGGCAGGCTCTTCTTTAGTGGACGTAATGATTCGTAAACTGTATTCGTCCACATCATCATATCCTCCCTTGAAATCATCTCTTATAATTTGTCCATTTTGAAGACGCATAACTCTTTTATGCATGGAGTTAACAATATCTGAGCCGTGAGTGCTCATTAAAACTGTAGTTCCCCAATTGTTAATTTTGTATAGAATTTGGGCAATATCCCAAGCTGACTCAGGATCAAGATTACCTGTAGGTTCATCTGCGATCAATAATTTAGGATTATTAGCCATGGCCCGAGCTATGGCTACTCTTTGTTTTTCTCCTCCAGACAATTGATAAGGGAAGGCCTTCATTCTATTTGTAAGGCCTACAATATCCAATAGATATGGGACATTCTCTTTGATCTCACTATCAGGTTTACCTGCCGCTTCCATGGCAAAAGCAATGTTCTCGTAAGCAGTTAGTTCGTTGATAAGTTTAAAATCCTGAAAAATGACTCCGATCTTCCTTCTTAGTTGATATACCTTCTCTCTACTAAACCTCGTTATATCCTCATCATCAAAATAGATCTTACCAATAGAAGGAACCTCTTCTCGGATCAGAAGTTTAATAATAGTAGTTTTCCCCGATCCTGAGGGGCCAACTAGAAAAACAAATTCTCCATCTTCAATATTGAAATTAAGCTCATTCAGGGCTGTATAGTTATTGTCGTAGGTTTTTGAGACAGTTACAAATTGAATCATAATCAATTGTTATAAGTATATAGTTTATAGAAATACAGGCATTTATGCAATTAAAACTTAGCTTTCACTAAGCTGAGCGTTCTGTTATATTGTATTATTGTTAAATTATTATTGATACTTATGGAAAACAGTACCTCGAACAATAAATCCGGTCGAAAAGTCCTTTTTATAATAATACTAATCAGCTTATTACTGCTTTGTGCTTTATGTTTTCTGTGTACTGCTGCATTCTATTCTGCAGGTATGGATACAGATCTATCGACATTGAGTAGCGGCTCAAGTTTGGAATTAGTTTATGCCGGAGGAGATAGCTACAGTCAGAATAAATTGTTGGTAGTACCTATTCAGGGAGTTATTCTGAATGAAAAACCAGATGGCATCCTAGCTTTATTATCAGTAGATGTCACTTATGGCTATGAGGTTAAAAACATTTTAGCTGAAGCTGCAAGTGATGATTCCATAAAAGGAGTATTATTAGCAATTGATTCTCCAGGTGGAACTATAACGGGATCTAAAGCAATTTCTGATGGTGTGGCAAATTACATTGAACAAACTGGCAATCCTGTGGTAGCCCATATTATGGGAACAGGAGCCTCAGGTGGCTATTGGTCTGCTGCTGCAGCTGACTATATCATTGCTGATTCAGGAAGTTTGGTAGGTAGCATCGGTGTGATATTCGGCCCTTTTAAATATTACGATGAAGTAACTTCAGAGAGTTCACAAGGAGAAGGCATAACAGCCAGCTCAATCGATACATATTACATAACCTCAGGCGAGCTCAAGGATTTTGGTAATCCCTATAGAATAATGACAGAAGAAGAGATGGAAATACTACAGGAAGATACAGACAGCGCTTATAATGAATTCGTTAAATATATTAGCGAAAGAAGGGGCATCCCAGAAAGCACTATAAAAAATCAGATAAAAGCACTACCTTATGGTAATGAGAGAGCTTTGTCCTTAAAATTGATCGATGCGAACGGTCCCAGAGAGTCCGCATATGAGTATTTAAGTTCTCAAGCTGGAGTCGGAAGTGATTATCAATTAGTTAAAGTGTTTGAGGAGGTGTCTTTCTGGGATCTATTCCTGGGAGCCACAAACAGAGTCGAGCCTATGGAGGCTTCAACCTTTATTGAAGGTCAATTGCATAACAAATTGCTCTACCTTTATGGCAGTCCTAATGCTTATTGAGTAGTTAAGCATTGCTAATTTTGTTATTTATTTGTTAAGATAATTATAGTCTTAACTGCCCCCTTTTACTTCATATTAATTGCTATCATGGCCAAAGATACATCAGTACCTGATCGTGAACTACAGGAATTTCAGGATAGTTTAAAATTCAAGTTGAGATATTTAACATCCTTTTTCTCCATAATCTTAATTATTTTGGGACTTTATCTACTGTTGAGTGGTTTGTTTGGGCTCGCTGTTGTGGATGATACTACTGATAACAGTGTAATTGTTGACCAAATCACAGATCAGGGTGAAGAAGGTGGGAAGATTAATGGAGCTGTCAGCACTGGAAGAATTGAAGCTGCGACATTAACAGCTCAGGAGAAATCCACTGCTAATCAATCTTTAATGTCAGAAAGAGGAAAGTGGATAGCCACAGATTATGCTCAGGGTGATATTGGTTTGGGAGAATATACAGTTCAACGAGGTGATACATTATGGGAAATAGCTGAAGCAACTTATGGAACAGGTTTCGAATGGAAGAAGATATTAGAGAATAATAAAGAACAAATTGGATTTTTACCAGATGGCTCGCAAGCTTTAATTATTCCCGGACAGGTTTTGAAACTTGCAAAATAGTTGCTAGAGTCTAACTTGAGCATCTATAAATTTTTGTAATTCTCCATCCAGCACGGATTCGGGATCACTTGATTCTATCCTTGTCCTTAAGTCTTTTACAAGTTTATAGGGATTTAAGACATAATTACGGATTTGATTCCCCCAACCTGCGATCTTATATTCGCCCTTAATATCATCCTGTTCTGCTTCCAATTTCTCCATTTCCTTTTGGAAAAGTTTTCCTCTTAATATATTCATAGCAGCTTCACGGTTGCGAAGTTGAGATCTTTCCGATTGAGAGGTTACGACAATCCCCGTAGGCTTGTGTACGATTCTTACTGCAGTTGCTACTTTATTTACATTTTGACCTCCTGCTCCAGATGACCTGACTGCATGAAATTCGATATCCTCTTCTTTAAGATTAACAGCAATATCGTCTTCTATTAAAGGTGTGACTTCAACTCCAGCAAAGGATGTCTGCCTTAAGCCTTGTGCATTAAAAGGTGATACTCTGACAAGTCTGTGCGCTCCGTGTTCCTTTTTTAATAGTCCATAGGCATAAGGCCCTCTGACCTCTAATGTAACTGAATCAACACCAGCTTCATTGCCATCAATTTTATTAATAATATCTGCTTGGAAACCGACTTTTTCAAAATAGCGTAAATACATTCTTAAAAGCATTTCGGCCCAGTCATTAGCCTCAGTGCCACCTTGTCCTGCATGAATGCTCAGGAGAGCATCATAAGAATCGAATTTACCACTTAAAAAGGTCTTTATCTCTAATTTGGAGATGGTATCATCTAATTCGATTAATTGTGCTTCTAAGTTTTTAAGTTCTGTTTCGTTCTGACCTTGCCCTTCACTTTCTAATAACTCAATCATTACAGGAATATCTTGTAATTTAGAGCTTACACTTTGGGAAAGTTTAAGTTCTTCCTCAATCATGCCTATCTGTTTCATTACTTTTCCCGCCTTTAAAGCATCACTCCAGAATTCTGAAGTTTCTGATACTTTTTTTAGTTCAAGTAAATGCGCCCTTTTAAAGGTAGGATCTAATTTCTTTTCAATAGAACCAAATCTGGATTTCAAGTCCTCAAACTTTTGATTGATTTCGTTAATACTCATTAGCTTTCGTTTTTATTTACCTCATTACCTACAATTATTGAATCCCTGATCTGGGTAGCTATATCACTCATGCCTGCAGGAGTGTGGGGCAAGAGAATTGTATTGGTCTTAGATGAAGATGATATTTCTTTTAATGTATCAAAATATTGGGTTAAAAGAACCAGATTCATTACCTCCTGAGCACTAGATCCAGATACAGTCTTTTGGAAATCATCGACCGATTCTCTCAGACCTTCTATGATAGCTTTGCGCTGATCAGCTATACCTTTTCCTTGTAAGGCTTTAGATTCTGCCTCAGCTTGAGCTGATTTAACCTTGAGGATTTTCTCAGCTTCCCCTTTCTCATTTGCTGCTACTCTTAATCTCTGGGCTGCATTAATTTCATTCATTGATTCTTTTACTTTAGAATCAGGTTCAATATCAGTGACTAAAGCATTAAGTATTTCAAACCCAAAACCTACCATTGTTTCATTTAATTCCTCTTTCACCGCAATAGCGATCTCATCTTTCTTCTCAAATAGATCATCAAGATTGATCTTTGGAACTTTAGCTCTTACTACATCAAATACATAGGAATTGATCTGCAGTTCAGGATTTTCAAGCTTGTAAAATGCCTCATAAACTTTTTCCTGAAGTACATAGTATTGAACAGAGACCATGATATGGACGAATACATTATCTAGGGTTTTAGTTTCAGCCTTTACATCAAGTTGCTGTACTCTTAAATTCATTTTACCGGCAATGGTTTCTATAATAGGTAATTTGAAATTCAGACCAGGTCTTGCTAGTCTTGCATATTTCCCGAATCTTTCGATAATGGCAATTGTTTGTTGCCCGATCGTAAAGAAGGACATGAAGAATAAAACTATCAGCAATAGGAATAAGCAGGGTCCGAGTAAAGATAAAATTCCTAAAGTGTAATCCATGATATTAATATAATAAGTAAGCGGATATGCTTTAATGATAACAAAATCATGCAAATCAGACAATAAAACGTGAAATGGTATGATAAATAACTGAATAATCTTGTTAATAGCCACATTATTTAGTAAAATCAAAGAGTTTAATTAATACATATTGATATGCCAAATATTGCATCTGCAAAAAAAGCCTTAAGGGTAAGCAAGCGAAGACAAAAGGTTAATACCCGTGTCGAACGTGAGTACAAAATTAAGGTAAAAGACCTGAAAGAAGCTGCTTCCAAAG
>Ga0172371_10004341_pt1 | contig 21524 bp, 15 predicted proteins | sample Lak12m_FD_114543 | JGI IMG/M metagenome (GOLD analysis project Ga0172371, IMG submission 114543) | Freshwater microbial communities from Kabuno Bay, South-Kivu, Congo - kab_022012_12m | ecosystem: Environmental > Aquatic > Freshwater > Lake | place: Democratic Republic of the Congo: South-Kivu...
CTTGGGGACATACCAATGCAAAAAGGCCCGTCCAGACCCTGCTGGTTCGGGGCAAAACGGGCTCTTTGAGCTTAATTTTGGTGGATCGTGCAGGATTCGAACCTGCGACCTTGGGATTAAGAGTCCCCTGCTCTACCAGCTGAGCTAACGATCCACGGCGAAATGAAGTATAGAAAAAATGCGCGGGAGTGTCAAGGCGCGGATGTCGCGCGAGCGATCAGAAATGATCGGCGATGGGTTGCTCGGGGGTAGGCGCGGCGGACCGGGGGGCGGAGCGGGTGCGCAGCGTCATACCGAGCAGGAAGGAGACGATCCCGGAGGCGCCGGCTACCATGAAGGCGACCGGATATCCCCAGGCGTTGATGCTGTAGCCGATGAAGAGCGCGCCGAAGACGGCGGGCAGCAGGGATATCACGTTGGCGATGGCGATGTAACCGCTTTTATCGCCGGGTGGAGAGTATTCCAGCATGGCGGGCAGGGTGACGGACCATGGCATATTCAGCATGCCGGCGAACAGAAAGGCCAGCACGAGCACGGGCAGGTGATGGCCATGCGAGATCAGCAGCAACACCATAGGGATGAGCGCGGTGAGCGCCATCCACGGCACGCGCGGCCCGAGACGATCGACCAGCCAGCCCAGCAGCAGGCCGCCGCCGGCGCTGCCGATGGCCAGGCAGACGGTCGCCCATCCGATAATATCCGCCGCGGCATATCGCAGGCCATGCCGGGCATCGACGGCGTAGACGATCAGGAACGGCGTAATCGCGATGGAGAGCGTCAGCACGGCGTTGCTGATGACCAGCCGGCCGAAATCGGTGCGCGGGTGGCAGGCGCGCGCCGATTTCGCGATGCGCGACCAGACCGACGGCTCGGCGGGATGCTCGAAGGCCGCCGCCGGTATTGGAGCGAGCGAGAAGGCGCACATCGCCAGCAGGAAGAAAATGGTAGCTATGAAGAACATCCCCTGATACATTTGCGGTCCTAGCAGCCCCGGCAGCCGGGACAGTCCAATTCCGCTCAAAATGCCGCCGCCCGCGAAAAAAAGAACGGTCAGCCCGTAGTATCGTCCGCGCAGGTGCAGCGGGATAACGTGCGCCTGCATGTCCATCCACACCGGCACCACCAGCGCCAGCGCGAGCTGCGAGACGGCCAGCAGTCCGATAGTCAGTCCGATTTGCGCCGATGGGAAACGCGACGCCAGGAAGGAATGCGCGATGGGGATGAGCAGATACGGCGTTATGCAGATCATATGCAGCAGTATAATGGCGCGTTTGCGGCGGCGAAAACGATCCAGCACCGTGCGGCCGAATACCTGCGGGATAAGACCCAGCGACATCATGGCAATGACCAGTGTTCCGATGATGATCGGCGAAGCGCCCAGCGACAGCAGGTAGGTGGGCAGCGTATTGGTCAGCAGCACGAAGAAATTCCCGAATCCCCATAGGAACTCGGTCAACATCATGCAGATCATGATCCGGCGCATTAATCGAGTGGCGAAAAACTCTTTCATCGGCGCGTCGCAGGCCAGCATGATAGCACAGGCCCTTTGCAGGCGCAACACTGGCAAGGGATGAGTGATAAGTAATATGCGAGTAGCAGTTGCTCCTCCATCAACCACTTAATCCAATCACTCCTTCTTCCTGACTTACTTATCACTAATTACTCATCAGCAGAGCCTTCAATATTCGGTATTATTTACTCAAAAAAACGGTGATCTGCGTTGATCTGGGTGAAAGAAAGACTATAGCTAAAAAAGGTATATGAAGCAAGAGAATAGAATATGATATAACGGCTTCAGTTGTTATGTGTCGTCATTAAGGAAAGGAGGCCGTCATGCCTGACGAAATGCCAACCGCCATGCTGCCCAGCCGGCAGTTTGCCGCGCCCACCGGCCAGCACATCTCCCTCGGCGCCCCATTGCGGGGCATCATCTTCATCGTAGTGGTGGGGATACTCGCCGCCGTCTATTTCTCCAACCTCGCGCAATCCGTCGCCATCGGCGCTACCGTAGTGACGGTGATCGTGGTGTGGATCATCGTCTCCGGCATCCGCGTCGCCGCCCAGTGGGAGCGCGGGGTGATGCTGCGCCTCGGCGCATTCAAGGCAGTGAAGGGTCCGGGCGTCATCTATGTGGTTCCGTTCATCGACTACATCCGTTTTGTCGATACCCGGATACTGGTGCTGAACATTCCCCGCCAGAAAGTGATCACCCGCGATAATGTTCCCGCGCAGATAGACGGCGCGCTGTTCTTTTACATAACCGACCCGGAAAACGCCGTCGTTCACGTGCAGGACTACCAGTTCGCCATCGCGCAATACGCCCAAGGCGCGCTGCGCGACGTGGTGGGACGGCTGACGCTGGATGATCTGCTCGCCGAGCGCGAGCAGATTCAGCAGGAAATCGGCACGCTGGTGGAAAAGCACATCAAGGAATGGGGCATGCACGTGGAGTCGATCCGCCTGCTCGATATCGAGCTGCCGGAGGATCTGAAGAGGATGATGTCGCGGCAAGCCTCCGCCGAGCGCGAAAAGCGCGCCACCATCACCAAGGCGGAAGGCGACAAGCTGGCCGCGGTGAACCTGGCCGAGGCCGCGCGCATCATGCAGCAGATGCCGGGCGCCATGCAGCTTCGCTCGCTGCAGACTATCGACGGGTTGGGACCCACCCCGTCGAATACGGTGGTGCTCTTCCCGGTGGAATGGGTGGAACTGCTGAGAAGCTTCATCGGCAACGTAACGGCCCTGCCGCACGACGCGCCGCCGGAGAAGCCGGGAGAATGAAGAAGAGAGGGTGGGATGGTGAATGGTGAATGGTGAATGGGAATGAGATTCACCATTCACCATTCACCTCTTCTCTTACGCCAGCGCGGCGCGGGCACGGTCTACCAGCGAGGTAAAGGCGGCCGGATCGGCGATGGCGATTTCGGACAGCGCCTTGCGATTCATGTCGATCTCGGCCAGTTTCAGCCCGTGCATGAACTGGTTATAGGTCATGCCGTTGAGCCGGCAGGCGGCGTTGACGCGGGCGATGAAGAGGCGGCGAAAATCGCGCTTCTTCTGTTTGCGGCCCTGGAAGGCATCGTCCATCGCTTTGAAGACGGCTTCGTTCGCGCGCTTGAACTGGCGGTGGCGGGCGCCCCAATAGCCGGCGGCCAGCTTTAAAATACGCTTATGACGTTTGTGGGTAGTCACCCCACGTTTGACGCGAGCCATTCGATCGCTCCTTTCATGTCACGAGTACCACCGGCTTTTGCCGGGGTGTCGGAGGCCCGGTTCGATCGCGCCGGGCACTTTCAGGCAATCAGGCCGGCGGCCCGATTACCCATACGGCAACATGGCCTTGGCAGCGGGCATGAACGCCGAATCCAGCGTTTTACTCATCTGCAGCCGCCGTTTGCGGGAAGCTGTTTTGCGGGTCAGCAGGTGGCTGTTATAATTCGAGCGGAATTTTATCTTTCCGCTGCCGGTATATGCCAGCCGTTTGGCCGCCGTTTTGCGAGTGCGCATCTTGGGCACGTGCTCTCACGCTCCTTTCACACAATTACGGTTCGCGGACAACCGAACACGCGGACCACCTCGTGATGGCCCGCGTGGAAAAAATTACCACCGCGCGCTTATTCGGACGCCGCCTGCGCCTGGGACTGCTGCGGAGCGAGAACCTTTGCCGGTTTGGCTGCCGCCGCCTTCGGTTTCGGCACCAGCACCAGCGTCATTTGCCGGCCTTCCATGCCGATCGATTTCTCGACATTAGCCACCTCGGCCAACTCTTCTACAAAACGGCCCAGCAGCCTGCGACCGAACTCCGGGTGAGTGAACTCTCGACTGCGGAAGACCACGAAGACGCGCACCTTATCGCCTTCTTCGAGAAACCGCCGCGCATTTTTCAACTTGACGTTGAGGTCATGATCGTCGATGTTCGGACGCACGCGAATCAACGCCAGCTCCGCCTGCTTCGATTTTTTGTGCGCCTCTTTCTCGCGTTTGGCCTGTTCGTACTTGAACTTGCCGTAATCCATTATGCGGCAGACGGGCGGCACGGCATTGGGAGCCACCTCGATCAGGTCCATCCCGTTGTCCCTGGCCCGCTGCAAGGCGTCTCGCGTCTGCACAATGCCGGCTTGATGACCTTCTTCGTCGATCAGCCGCACTTCACGGACGCGGATCCGCTCATTGACCCGAAGTTGTTTGTTGATGTCCACCAACCTCCACGCGGGAAAATACGCCCGGCGGCATTTCTCCGCCAGTCTGTTGAAGTGTAGCATAGGGAGCTTGTACTGTCAACGCGCGAAACTGGTTTTTACATTTTGAGTTTTGAGTTTGAGTTCCTGTGCGCACAATCCTTTCAAGTGTGGAAGGATTTTACCGACAGCCGTCAAATAGCATATCATGCCTCATACATTCCACACGCTACAGACCATCGGCCTTGCCGCGGAAACATCCACGCTCTTCCCGGAGGGGCGCAGCCGGCTGATCCACGGTGAGTGCCTTGCCGTGATGGAAAATTTGCCGGCGGGAACCTTCGACGTTATCTACCTCGACCCTCCCTTTTTCACGCAGAAGACACGTCGCCTGCTGCACAGCGTAGAGCGCGGGGCATCTTATTCCGACAACTGGGACGAGGGACTGCACGGGTATCTCTCCTGGCTTGAGGAGCGGCTGGCGCGGGTGCGGGAACTGCTGAAGCCGGAGGGAACGCTCTTCCTGCACCTGGACTGGCACGCCATACATTACGCGAAGGTGGTGCTTGATCACCTGTTCGGCATCGATAACTTCCAGAACGAGCTCATCTGGTACTACTCCGGCGGCGGCGCCTCAAAGACGCGCTTCGCCCGCAAGCACGACAATATTCTCTATTATACGAAGTCGGCAAAGGCATGGAAATTCTACGCCGACCGAGTGCGCACTCCGTATAAATGGACGGATGGCCAGCCGCGTGCGGATGGCTCGTCGCGCGATTACGAGCGGGGCAAGCTGCCGGACGACGTTTGGGAGCAACACGCGTTGATGCCGTGGGCGGAGGAGAGCGTCGCCTACCCCACGCAGAAACCGGAATCATTGCTGGAGCGGCTACTGCTGGCGACCAGCGACGAAGGCGACGTGGTGGGCGACTTCATGTGCGGCAGCGGCACCACCGTGACGACGGCGCAGCGGCTGAACCGGCGCTGGGTGGCGGCGGACCAGTCGCGCGTGGCCGTGTGCCTGGCGGCGGAGCGGCTGGCGCAATTGCTGGCGCCCGATTGCCTCACGCGCAGCGTCAAGCGCTCGCTGACGCGCGGCGCCAAGCGCTCACGGGCCTGGGCGCAGGAACGCTTCATCAATATCGAGCGGGACGAATCCCGGCTGGGTCTGGACGCCGCTGCACTGACGGCATGCGGTTTGACCATCATCCAGGAGCGGGGCTTTGCCGTGGAACGTATCCAAACGGCCGGCGAAGCTTCGCCGTAAACCGCCGATGCTTCCGCTGTTTTAAGTTTTGAGTTCTGAACCGTCTGCCGGCCCCGGGTCATTCAAGCCGCATCCATTTACGGGTGCGCGTGCGTTCAGAGATTCTTCCGCACGTGCGCTACCCGCAGCAGGTTGCTGGCGCGAGTGACGACGCCAACCGGCTGCGGAGTGACGGAGACGATGATCACGATGTCGCCGTCGTTGACCATGCCGGCGGAGGCGGCATGGCGCACCGCGCGGTCCACCATCTGATCGTCCGTCTCGTCTTCCGTGCCCAGGAAGGGCGTCACTCCCCAGAGCAGGGGAAGCTGGGTGAGAAGAGCCGCCTGCTGGGTTGCGGCAATGATGGGCTGGCGCGGGCGAGACTTGGCCACCAGGTTGGCGGTATGGCCGCGGGTGGTGGCGGCGATTATCGCCGTAGCGCCCAGGTGCTCGGCGATGTCTACCGCGGCGGCGGCCAGCGCGCCGGTGGGGTGGCTGAATTCCGGCGCCTCCTTCGCGAGCGCCACGTCCCTTGGCAGCAGCGTCTCCGCGTAATCGGCCACGGTTGCCATGCAGCGTACCGTTTCCACCGGATATTTGCCCACCGCTGTCTCGCCGGAGAGCATCACCGCGTCGGTGCCGTCCAGGATGGCGTTGGCCACGTCGGTCACCTCGGCGCGGGTGGGGCGTGGGTTGCGCATCATCGAGTCGAGCATCTGCGTGGCGGTAATGACCGGCTTGCCCAGGCGGTTTGCCTGGCGGATGATCTGTTTTTGCAGCAGCGGAATCTGCTCCAGCGACACCTCCACCCCCAGGTCGCCGCGCGCCACCATCACGCCGTCGAATGCCTCGATTATTTCCTCCAAATTGGCGATAGCCTCGTGCTTTTCGATCTTGCCAACGATCGGCCGCTCGATGCGCTCTTCCCGCATCACCTGCAGCACCGGTTCGATATCCGCCGCCGTGCGCACGAAGGATAAGGCAATCCAATCGGCGCCCAGGCGCAGGCCACTGCGCAAGTCAGCGATGTCCTTCTCGGTAACCGCGGGGATGGGCAGGCTTTCGCCGGGAAGGTTGATGCCCTTATGCGAGCCGATGGAACCGCCGTTTAACGGGCGGAAGGTCAACTCAGTATCGGTGGCCGCGGTCACGTCGGCCGCGATGCTGCCGTCGTCGAAGAGGATGCGCGAGCCGGGTTTGACGTATTGCGGCAGCTCCTTGAACCCCAGCGGCGCCTCGCCCGGCGCCGGATGCTCGCGCGCGGTGAGGACGTATTCCCGCCCCGCTTCCACCTGCAGTGGCTCCGCCATCTCACCGGTGCGGATCTTCGGCCCGGACAGGTCATACAAAATAGAGAGCGTAATGCCGGTCTCCTTCGCGGTCTGTCGGACGAGAGCGACTCGCGCGGCGTGTTCCTCCGGGGTTCCGTGCGAGCAGTTGATCCGGGCTACCCGCATCCCCGCCTCCACCATGGCGCGCAGGACTTGCGGACTTTCGGACGCCGGACCCAGGGTACAGACGATTTTCGTGCGTGCCATGAGGGATTGTATTTGACGGGGAGGGATTGGATTCCTGCCATGCCTCATACGCATAATCTTACTCATACTCTCATGAGCATGAAATGACGGCTACCTCGTTCCGACGGCGATCACCTGATTCATTGCCGGATAAGTATCGTGCGAGACCAGCTCTCGCTCTCCTGCCCGTTCACCGAGCAGGAAGGAGCGGTGGACAGCTACGCGCATGCCCGGGCGGCCGTGGGTGATTAGGCGGCGCTGGCCGGGGGCGAGACGGTCGTCGTATTTCACCACCGCGACCGGCTCGACGGTGGCGGAGGGCGCGCAATCGACTTCGGCAACCGGACCGGCATCGCGGCCGATAATCTCGAAACCGATGCTCTCCCCGCGGATGACGGCCTTCAGACGTACCGATTCCGGGAAGGGGTTGCGCAGGCGCAGGTCGATGGTATACTGCGCCACCGCGGCGTCGCGGCCCGGCGGCACGTAGCTAGGCGCCCAGTTGTGACGATGGCGCTCGACCACCTCCAGCCCGGCGACGAGGGCGGCGTTGTATAGTGCGGTGGAGGTCTGGCAAACTCCCCCACCCCAGTCCACGATCAGTTCGCCGTCGTAACTGACCGGCGCCAGCACGTAGCCGCGGTCCGGCGTCCACGAGCCAACCGTTTTGTTGAAGGACAGCGTATGCCCCGGCGCGATCACCACACCGTCAAGCGCTTTTGCCGCCCGCTCCGCGTTGATGCGCTGCCCCTGCGTGCGTCCCTGCAGCGAGGTGACGAAGCTGCCCATCACCCCCTCGCGGCTGGGAAGCCAGAGCGCGGCGGCGACGCCGGAGAGCAAGGCCAGAATTATCAACATTTTCAATATTTTCATGGTCGGCATCGATAATCGGACCGATCAGACCTATCAGACCGATCGGTCTGATCCCTTCTTTGCGTCCTTTGCGTCCTTTGCGTGAAACAACAAAAGGAAATTTTACGCAGAGGACGCAAAGGACGCAAAGAAACTCATTAATAACAACCATCGCTCGCACAATCTAAAATCTAAAATTATCGAATGGTGATCGTCTGCCCCACTCCTTCCCCGCGCCAGTCGGGGCGGTACATATCGTAAACGCGCGGCGGGAGGGCGGTGAAGGTTCCGGGAACCTGGGCGACCAGGTAGTATTTCACGCGGCGCACGCCGGGACTGAGCGAGCGCAGCGGGAAGCCCATCATTTCGTCGCGCACTATTTCGCCACACCACCAGTCGTTCCACTCCCAGCGCGAGATCTTGCCGCGGTCTAGTATTTCGCAGCCGGCCGGCAGCATATCTTCCAGCATCAGGTACTCGTAACCGCGTTGCGAGCGCACGGTAAGCGTCACTTCGATGATATCTCCGTTGTGGAACGCCGTCTGCGGAGAGCCGGCCATGACGTCGGCCGTGCCGCGGCGGGCAAGGTCGCGCCGCACTTTACGGTAGGCGCGTTCAACCCGCAGATCGGTGGCCGCCACCTTTTCATCGACTCCCAGCGCTACGGATTGTGTGAGCGAGGCGGAATAATACAACTGCCCGCGGCCTTCTTTCACGATCTGTAACCGCGGCTTTTTGCCGGTTACGTCCTTCGCGTCGAGCTTGAGGATGAACTCCGGCTGGAAGACGTCTTGCGCGGTGAACCGGCGCGCGGCCACCTGCTTGCCGTTCAGCAGCACCTTTACCGTCATATCCGGCTCCAGTTCGCGCGTGCGCAGCAGGTAGCGGCTCAGTCCGTATAGGATGAAGGCGGTGTCGCGCGTGGAATACCAGTGGTCGTTCTGCCGGCGCGCCATCAGCTTGCGCACCAGCTCCGGCAGCCGCGGGTCGTCAGGCGTCAGCATGACGGCGGCGGAAAGCAGCGCTGCGTCAAAATCGTTCTCGGACCACCAGTCGTTAGACGCTGGCCCGTCTGTACCGAGCGGATGGAAGCTCCGCCACATCGCCGACACGATCTCACGGCCCTTGTCTTCCTGGCCGACTTGCGCCATCGCCTGCGCCAGCATCAGCGCGTTCCAATCATTCAATCCGGACAACCGGTAAGATCCTCGCGGTCCCAGGTATTCGTTCACCAGCGCTTCCGCCGATCCTCGCTGTCCTGCCTCCGCCAGCGCCAGGGCAACAAAGCCGGCCATGTCCGGCTTCGACCCGGCCAGCCGCTTCAACACGGAGATGCCGCTCTCCATTACGCTCGGATTTACCACAAAACCGGCCCGCCGCGCCTTCGCAAATCCGTAGACCACATAGGCGGTCATCCACAGATCGGTGTCGTCATACTCCCACCATCCCCAGCCGCCGTCGTCGTGCTGCATGGCATACAACTTGAGCAGCCCGGCCTCCACCATCTTCGGCAATTCCTTACGTAATTCCGGATTATCGAGCCGCAAGGTATCGAGCATCTCCTTGATGACAATATCGGGCAGGAAGGAGGACATCGTCTGCTCGACGCACCCATACGGGTAGTTGGCCAGGTAGTCCAGCGACCCCAGCATGGCGGAGGCCAGCGATGGCGTCAGCCGCACCGTCATCCCCTGCGTGCCGCGAATGAACGCTTCATTTATGGTGAAAGTAAGATCTACTTTCGCAGTCACTGCCCCCTGGTCTGTTTCCACGCGCTCCCGTCCACGCGGCAGGATGGGCAGCGTCAGCTCCATGGCGTCGTCAAGGCGCTCGCCCTTCGCCCAGGCGCGCACGGTTGCCATGCCGGGAGCCGGCGCCTCCGCCTCCCATTCGGTCCGTTCGGTTTTCCCGTTGCGGATGCGGCCCGCCCGATCGGCGGAATCCCGCAGGCGCAGCCCGGTGACATTCAGCCCGAATTGGGCTGACAAATCGCCGCCGGAAAGGTTATGCGACACCGCCGCCAGTTGCGCACGGTCGCCTTGGGTGAGGAAGCGCGGCAGCTCCAGGCGCACCTGGAAAGGTTTAGTGACCACTGCCTTGGCGATCGTCTGCCCCACACGGGTATCCCGCGTCGCCGCCCGGCAGGTGGCGCGCCAGGTGGTCAGGTTGTCCGGCATCGTCAGCGTGAACTTCGCTTCGCCTTGCTTATCCGTGACGGTGGTCGGATTCCAGAACGCGGTGTCCAGGAAGCGGCGGCGCGTGCGGATTTCCGATCCGGCCTTATTGTCGCCGGACAGATAAATTTCCGGGAAGGAGAAGGCCGTAAATACCTCATGCGCGCGCTTGGGATAGAAAAAGCTGACGATATTTTCCGTGTCCTCCGGCGCAATGCCGTAAATTGCCTCGTCAACCAGCCCCAGCGACACTTCCGCCTGCACCGGCTTGCCGTCCGGGGCAAGGGTTTTCACTCGATAAACCGCCTCTTCGCCGGGCGCGTATTTCTCCTTATCCGGGGTGACGACCACCCGCAGCGTCTTTTTATCGCGCGAGACGTTGATGGCCGCTTCGCCGGAGTAGAACTTCTTGCCTTTCACGAAGCAGATGCCGGCGCGCACCGAAGGCATGAATTCAGGACGTATTGCTACCGGCACTACCGTCGATTTACCCTCCAGCTTTACCAACCGCTTTTCGAGCAAGCTCGGACCCTCGATGGTAAGCAATGCGGTAATAGGCGCGTAGCGGGTGTTGACCACGATCTGCGCGGTGTCGCCTTCCTCATACAGGTCACGGTCGGCCTTTATATCGATATCCTGGTATGGGTAATCGAACGAGGCATAATTATCGCTCATCACCCAAATCCCCGCGGAATCGGTGATGCGGTTGCCTTCGCTGTCCTTCGCGGTAACGGTCAGCCGGTAATCGCCGTCTCGCTTCGGGGTGACGGTGATCGTCGCGCGGCCATCCGCATCGGCGCGCCAGGATTGTTTTACCGGCTCCAGCAGCCGCTCGCGCTCACCATCCCAGCGGACGCGGGCGAATACCGCGGCGCCGCGGGCGCCGGCCACCGGCTTGCCGTCGTAATCGACGGCGCGGATCTTCACCGCCACCGGTTGTTCGGGCTGCGCCACCCAGTCTTCAGGTTGCGTTTCCAGGCGGAACGCGCCCTGCGTCACCAGCACGCTGGACTGCCCATCCTGCATGCGCTCGCTTGCGTCAGTGACCATCGCGTGGATGGTATAGCGCCAATCCTGTCCCTCCGCCTTTCCTTTCACCTCCTTCGCCGGGATGGTAATCGCCAGCGAGCCGCTCGCGTTGGTTTGACCGGCGCCGTAGACCACCTCTTCGCCTTCGTTATATTCCGGCTCGGCGATGTCTTCGTCCCACTCTTCGTTTTCACCGTAATACCAAAATTGCGAGCGCGTCACGTAATATTCAACTTCGGCGTTCGGCACGGGTGCGCCGTAATAATAGCGCGCGGTAATCGTGGCGGGGATTGCCTGCCCGCGGTGGTAGCGCTTTTTCGGCGTGATGATATCCACCTCGTATTCGGGTTTGCGGTATTCCGCCACCGTGAAATAATCGCTGTAATGCCCGCCGCGGGCGTTCACCATGACGGTATACGAGCCGGGTAAAGCGTCTTCCGATAGCGCGAAGGAGCCGGCGAGGGAGCCGAAATTGGAGGTGGTATAGCTTCCGGCATGCACCAGGTTATCGCGCTCGTCGGTCACGCGCACGCTCACCGTTTCTTTCGCCGGCACGCGGTAGTCGTTCCCCTTCAGTTCGCGCAGGATTGATTTGAAGCCGACCGTGTGGCCGGGTCGGTAGACGGGCCGGTCGGTATAGGTGTAGGCGCGCAGCGGCGAATCGCCTTCATACCAGTAGCTATACAGGTGGGCGATGGCCTGCGATTTTGCTTTGTTCCCGATCACCGCCAACTCACCGTAATTCTCGCTTTTCGGCAATTCCATGTCGGCAAGTCCGTCCCCGTTAGTACGGCCTTTCGCTACTTCCCTGCCGTTCCACAGCACGCGAAGGTTGGCGCCGGATACGGCTTGCCCGCTGTCGATATCCACCGCATAGACCAGCGCCTGCCCGGGCGCCGCCTTCACCACCAGCCCAAGGTCGGTCACCACCAGCGGGGACAACTCGCGCAGGCCCGCCGTCTCTATTGCCGCCAGGTAAGTGCCCGGCGGCAGCAGGCCGAACGAGAGCTCCTTGCGGAATACGCCTTCGCCGTCGCGGTCTTTCTCATCAATGGAGAGCGTGAGCGGCTTTACGAAGGAGAGTTGCGGCACTGTATCCAGATTGACAAATTCCAGATCCCGGCCATTCAGGGTAAGTGAACTGGCCGACAGCCCGCTCCAGTTCGCCTGCACTGTTTCCGGCGCCACCCGATATATGCGGGCGGAAACCTCACCCGTCGGGGCAAAGCCGTGCACGCGCAGTTTCGGCTCCTCGCGGGTGGTGAAGACGCGCTGGGGCTGAAATACGCGAATGAATGGATCGGTGGGCTGCAGCTCGAAGATCGCCGATGACACCCGGCCTTCGCGGATGTTGATGCCCTGGCCGGGCTGCTGGTGCGCCTGCGTGTCGGCGGTCAGCGTGTAGGCGCCTGATGGCAGGTGCGGGAAGAGGAAGCGGCCCTGCCCGTCGGTGGTGGCGCGGTAGGAACGCTTCGAGCTTGCCTCGGGGGAGGCAGTCACCGCTATCCCGCGCAGCGGCTGGCCGGTGTCGGCGGCGAGCAGCGTGCCGGCGAAGCGTCCGTGCGGTGTCTCGCCGGCGAGCAGGTCGGCAATCACCCAGCCGGTAACCGCGATGATGATCAGCAGAATCCAGGTATATAGCGGCAGTCTCATCTTCGTTTCCTCCGTGTCAGCGGTCCGTGGTCTCGCCCGCCGCGGCTGGGGCGGCCGGCGCTCGCCCGCGCAACAGGCCGTCCGCCGCCACCCAGATCATCAGCACCACGGTGATCGTTATGGCGACGATCAGCTTGACGGCATTGGTCAAACCCAGGATGAAAATCGGACCGGTGAGCTGGGCGGCGACCAGGGCAGCGAGAATAAAGGAGAGGTGCGGGGCCGCCGCCAGCGCGGATATCCGCTCGCGACCCACCGTCCACGCCGCCAGCATCATCCACGCCGCCTGACTGACGATCAGTCCGGCAAGGAAGGCGGTCACCGCTTCCATGCCCCACAGCACCGCCAGCGCGAGCGGCGCAATGAAGATGAAAACAAGGAGAAGCACGGCGCGCGACGCCGGCACGATCGGCGAGACGCGTTCCCCGCCGGCTTGCAGCCGCTCCATCGTCCGGCCCGCGAAGGCGAGCAGTCCGAAGGTCGCCGACGCGCCCAGCAATATGGCCACCAGATCGTAATGCTGCTGGAAGTCGAGCGTCCACGAGCTGTCCGCTCGCTCCAGGGAGACGCGAATCAGCGCCAGCAGCAGACCGGCGGTCAGCGCGCCGGCGATCAACGATCCCGCCAGCGGAGCGCGCTTCGCTGACAGGTATTGCGTGGCGGCGATAGGCAGCGCAACCAGCAGCACCAGCGTCTCGCCGTAACCGTGCAAATCTCCCCGGAAGGCGATGGTCAACACCGCCATTGTGAAGATGACCGCCCCGAAAGCCAGACCGAGGGGCCGCGACGGTGTTTCGTTTTCCTTCACTTCCTGATAAATCAGCCCGGCGGCGATCAATCCGAAGGCGATCAGGCCATACAGCAGAGGCCGCCAGGTCAGCTCGGGCAGCAATTTCGCGCCAAGTATTGCCGCCAGCAGAACCACCGCCAGCGCTCCGGCCAGACCGATGCCGAGCGGCAGCCAGCGGCGCGCCTTTTCGCTCGCATCGCGCGGAATCAAGGCCATCACCAGCGCCGCCGTCGCTGCCGCCAGCGCGGGAAAGGCCCAGTAGCCGCCCGCCGTTTCGGCTGGACTGAACGCGGCCCAGCGGTTTGCGGTAAAGTCGAGGGGCATATTGCGCGGGAAGTGGTCGATGGCCAGCCGAGTGCCCGCGACAATAACTACTGACGCCAGCGCGAACAGCTCGGCGCCGCGCACTACGGCTTGCCCGCCGCCTCCCCGGGCAGCCGGCGCGGGCCGCAGCAGCGCGCCGGCGCCGAACGCCGCCGTCGCCGCGCCCAGCGCCAGTCCCATCAGCGCTTCGTTGGGATACCCGCGGAAGGCGATCAGCAACAGTGCCGGGCCGATGGCGGCCAGCGAGAGTAGCTCGATGGAGTGCGCCATACCGTCTTCCGCGCGGTTCCCCGCGGAACGCACAACGGCGATGATACCCAGCAGGGCGCCGCTGAGGATCCCCCACCCCAGTTGCAATCCGGGCGAAAACGGGCGCGCGTAAGGCAGCGCCAGCAGGAAAAGGACGATCGCCGCCAGCGCCGCCCATAACATGACGAGGGCCGGCGAGATGGGAGGAAGCGCGGCCGTATCTTGCGCGCCGCGGCGGCTGAGGATGCCGAACAGCAGGCCGAGAATGCCGATGACGAGAGTGATGACGGCTAAAATAAGCTGCATAGCCGGGCTCTTTCTTCCGTGGGCTCGGACCGCGGGCGCGGGTCCGAATCCGCGGATGAGTGCGAGAGTGTCCAGCATGTCCGAAAGAGGATGACTCCGCCCGCTAAAAAGAGGTGAGCGCCGGCACCGCGGACAGACTGAACCGCCTCTTGCTACAGTGTAGAACACCGGTATTATACTCCGATTACAGCGCTGTTACAAAATGATGAAATAAATTAGGTGTTAGGGACCCGGGGTTAGCGATTGGTCTTCATGTATATTACCAGCACACTTTTTGCCTGGAACCTTTACTGTATGCTACAATACCGCGACATGGAAATCGGCATCATCGGCCTGCCCGGCGCGGGCAAGACTACCCTTTTCAATATCGTGACGAAGAACGCGGTGAAGACCGGGGGCTTTTCCTCCTCCAATGCGCCGAATATCGGCGTGGCCACCGTGCCGGACGCGCGGCTGGCCTGGCTTTCCGAGCAATATAAGCCGAAGAAGACGGTCTACGCAACCATCAACTTCGTTGACGTGGCCGGACTGGTACAGGGGGCGACGAAGAAGGATTCTTTCAGCGGACAGTTCCTCGCCCACCTGCGCGCGGTTGACGCGCTGGTGCACGTGGTGCGCGCTTTCGCGGATAACGCCGTGCCGCACCCGCTGAATTCGGTGAATCCGGCGCGCGATATCAGCATTGTCTCTACCGAGTTGCTGCTTGGCGATCTGGCGGTGGTGGAGAAGCGCGTCGAACGGTTGAAGGAGGAGATCGGCAAGGGACGCAACAAGGCGGAGAACGAGAAGGAATTGAAGGTGATGCTGCGCCTGCTGGAGCACCTGGAGAGCGAGCAGCCGCTGCGTACCATCGAGTTAAGCGAGGAAGAGGAGCGCATGCTGAAGGGCTACACCTTCCTCACCATGAAGCCCATGCTTTACGCCGTGAACCTGGGCGAGGGGCAGGAATTGACCCCGGCGACCTTTCCCGGCATGCGGGTGGAAGAGCGCGACGGCGTGCTGCACATCGACGGCAGCGCGGCCATTGCCTTCCAGGGGAAGGTGGAGGAAGAGATCGCGCAACTGCCGGACGAGGAAGTGGCCGACTTCTGCGCCGCCATGGGCATCGAGGAGCCGGCCGCGCACAAACTCATCCGCGCCTGCTATTACGCGCTGGACGTGATATCCTTCTTCACCGTGGGCGAGGACGAGTGCCGGGCATGGACTACCAGGAAAGGCGACACCGCCCCGACCGCCGCGGGCCGCATCCACTCCGATCTGGAGCGCGGCTTCATCCGCGCCGAGTCATTCCACTACGAAGACCTCCGCCGCCTCGGTTCCGAGCACGCCATCAAGGAAGCCGGACTGTTCAAGCTGGAAGGCAAAACGCACGTGGTGGAAGATGGGGAGATACTGAATATTCGGTTTAACGTTTAATGAGAAGAATGGGAGTTATGGGAAAGATGGGAGTCATGTGATCATAATTCCCATCTTTCCCATAACTCCCATTCCTTCCATTCACTCCCCTATCGTGAAATGCGCCTCGCTCGATTTCCCTTCGGCGAAGTCGAAGGCCGGGTTGGCGTTTTTGAATTCCACATAACAGCGATACGTGCCCGGTTGCAAAAGATCGAAGCACTTCGCCAGATCGAGGGAGACCGCCAGGTAGCTCTCGCCCGGTTCAAGCTTCTTCCATGCCTCATTCACCCGCCAGCCCGCCCCCTCCGCGGCTTGCGACGGAAGCTCTTCCCATTTAGACGGCCCGCGTCCGTCGAGTGCGGGCGGCATATAGAACAGATGCAGCGTCATGCCCGGGCGAAGCGATGGCCGGCCATCGTCGAAGGGCAGGTTGAAGATACTCGGTCCGCGCTGACCGATGCCCCGGCGATTATACATGCGCACGTCGAGCGTCGCCGGCGCATTCAATGCAAGCTGGTAACCCTCGCGGATTTTTGCCTGGCAGCTAAAGCCGTTGGACAGCGTCCCCCAATCATATGCCGGTCCCGGTATCAGCTCGATCTCCTCCGCCGGGACGCGCACCAGCTCGTGCGGACCGACGCCGCCGTAAAAACGCTGCCATTTCCCGTCCACCAGCATCTCCTCCGCCTGCCAGACCGTCACCTCCTGGTGGTAAGCGAGCGTGTATTCCGTCTTATTGGTATTTCCGTCATATGTCTGCTGCTGGAAGGGATATTGCTGCCAGGTCACCCACTTTACTTCCAGCGGCACGTTCGGAAGCGTTACAATCCGACGCTGCGCGTCCGCCGGCAGCGCGAAGATGGCTCGTCCCTGCCGCGCGTCATCCTCCGTCGCGGGTTTTTCCAGGCGCGGGAAGACCATCCGCGCTTCCGTATCTCGGAAGTTGCCGTAAAAGTCCTCCGGCATCCCCTCGGTGAAGCGATAACGCTCGCCGTATTGCCGCAGGCGCTCGATGGCGGCGGCGATGGCGCGGTCGCGCTCAGCTTCCGGCCATTCCGGCTTGAATTCCGGCATGCCCGGCGCATCGGCCAGCTTCCATGCGTACATATCGCAAACGCGCATCGGCTGGTCCACGATCGCTTCATGGTCTTTATCGATGTTGAAGCCGTATGACGTGCCGTATGTCATCATGATCTGTGCTGAAGATTTAGAATCGTAGTTCAACTTGCCGACGGTGGTCCGGTCGTCCAGCTTTGCCAGGACGTGACGACGGAAGCCGGCAACACCGAGCAGCGGGGTATTCATCAACTTCGAGAAGGAGAAAAGCGGGCTGTCGCTGACCAGCAGGTTGGACCACGCCGACACCGGATCGTTGAACAACTTGTCCGCCGCGGAGGTCAGTGTTTGGTCGTCCGGGTTGCGCCAGAGCGGTTCCAACGCGGCGCCTGCATTGCCAGACAGGCCGGTCGGCTTGCTGTCGAGCAGCCACTTTGCATAATCGGCTGCCGCTTCCGCATCGTTCCCGCGCAGGCATGCTACCGTTAGCCGGCCAATGGCGGCGGCCATTATGCCGTCATATTCCCGCGTCGCCCGGCAAAATGCTATCATCTCGCGGAGTATCGGCAGCGCAGCAGGTAGTTCCCACTTCGCCATGTTCAGCGCCGTGACGGTGACATCGCTCATGTGGAACGGCTCCTGGCCTCCCATTTTCGCCATCTGCGGGATGCGCCGGGCCAGCAATTCGCTGACCGAGGGGTTTGTCTTCCCGCGCAGCGGTTCCCCGCGCATGGGCGGCGTTTCGCCGGGCTTCAACGAAGTGCTTGTCCAGTATCCGGCGCCCGGGATGCCTTGGATATTTGTCTGCTGCACGATGAAGCCCGCCGCTTCCATCCACTGCTTCGGCGTCGCGTGGTCGTCGGCCAGCGTGTTGTACCAGCGCTCCTCCAGCGGAACGCCTTTCACCTTATCCCAGTAGGCGCGCAGGCGTGCGGCCATTTGCCCGGCGCTTTCGTTGGTCACGGTCTGTCCGAACTCCCGTGTGCGCAGAATCTCGGTGAGGGCGGCGTAGGCGGCGCCGCGCACGGTGACATAGTTGCGCCCGCGGAAGAAATCGCGCCCGAAGCTGACCGAGCGCGTCAGGCGGTCATCCTTCTCCAGGCAGTCGATCAGCGGCTCCACCGCCGCTTCGCCTTCCGCCGCCAGAGCTTTTATCACCCGATTCCAGGCAAGCATTACCCCGCCCGGTTGCCCATTCTGGCGCTCGTCCACCTTATCCAGTCCATCGATAAGCATGGCGATACGCTTCAACCGGTCTTTTTCCGCGCTCACCGCCGTCAGGTTAAACGGCTCGGCGCGCGGATTCTTCACCCGCCGCTCCTCATCGGAAAGGAACTGCGGCAGTTGTTTCAGGAATTGCAGATACGCGGCATCGGCCACGCGCTCGCCATCAACCATCGGCCGCTCGAAGCCTTTTGCTGCCGCCTCCCCCTCGATGGTCTTGCCGATCGTATCCAGCGTCAGGAAGTCACATACCGACAGCCGATCGTCGCCGCGCATGTGGGCGCACACCCCGCGGTCGAACATCGCCCACGCCCAATCGGATGCCAGGGTCAGGTAGGGGTCCTGCAGTTTTTGCCCGCGGGAAGAATCAGTGATCTGATCTTTGACCTTATTCCAGAGCGTTTCCGCCGCGGGTACTTCACCCAGGCGCAGCAGCAGGCAGACTTTCAACGGAAGCAAGCGTTCCTGTGACAACACGTAACCTTCCGGGAGCGCGCCCTGCCCCTGCGGAGTGGCCGCTGCCAGTATGCGCACATCGGCGGCCAGGTCGGCTTTGCCGGTGATCGTCACCACCGGGTAAACCAACCCGTTCCAGCAAACGGCAAAACGCTGCGGGCCGTCGCCGGGAAGCACCCAGCCGTGGACGGCTATTACGCCGGAATCGCCGCTCCAGCAGTTGCCCGTGCCTATCTCGATAGCGGTATATTCGCACCCGCGCGGATCGGGCAGCCCCTGAGTGAAAAGTGTTTCAGTTGTGGATATCCACTCCTCAGGCAGCATTGTATCCGGCGGCGTCCAGGGCACGTGTTGCTGTGGCGGGACAGGCAAGGCATCGCCGGTAAACTTAGGTGAAGGTCGGAATTGCGGTTGCTCCTGCGCAAGCAGGACCGCTGTCAGCAGAAACAGGAAGGCGAATTCAGCAAGGGTTCTCATGAGACATCCTTTCCCGGTAGAGTAGCTATATTCCATCAGACTAGTATAACGCTTGAAATGTTCCCGAAGGGGTAGAGAAGCATACACATGGTGATTTGCTGTGTATTAATTACGATTAATATCGAATTCATGTCTACCTCCAGCTTTATCCTTCTGTTGTTTATGGTGGTGCCGATAAATGGAGAATCTGTAATAACCTATCGCTATCTTAATCAGCTTACTGCTTTCGCTATATGAGCTTCTTTTACCTCCTCCCAGGAGACAGTGCCCTCGTCGGTATTGCCATGGCGAACAACCGCGTTAGCAGTCGATTCCAGTATGGCGTCAATCCGCCTCTCAAGTTCTTCCAGAAGATCGGCGGTTTCGGTCGGAATGATGACGGCTATCTTCTTCCCGCGGCGCGTAATCGTGACCCGCTCTTTGGAATAGGCAACGCGGTTCAACAACTCCGCCAGTTCTTCTCGAGCTTGTGCTACCGTCACTAACATGCTCGCTACCCCCTCGTGCATTGATTAATACTATAATACCATGTACACCTGCGTTGTGTAGTAGTACATGACGTACAATTATTTTATCTCTTTGTACATCTATTGTCAACTATCCTGTTTCACCGCACCGCCAATATCCGCTGCGGATTAACCTCCAGCATCATCTGTTCCTCCTCTTCCGTCAATCCGAGCTTGCGGAAGGCGGGGAGGGTGTTGGTGAACAGGTGCGTCCACGGGTGGGGCGGGAGGAAGGTCATCGGGCCGAAGTCGCCGCTTTCCGAGCAGTAGCCGGAATCCAGGCCCAGGCAAAGCTGGCTGCCGTGGCCGGCGTCGAATATCTCGTGGATGCCCTCCACCAGCGGGCGCCAGTTCTCCGCGTGGTCGATCTCCGGCACGCCCAGGTTGGTGGGCAGGAAGTTCGCGCCGCGCTTCATCCATTCGAGGACGGCATGGCGGTGGCCTTTATCCATGATGTGCCCGGCGGTGTGACCGATCACCACGCGGCGCAGGTCCACGCCTTCCTCCTCCAGGATGGTGAGCTGGCTGGTTTCGGCGCCGAGCTGGGTGCAGTGGGTGGTGACGTGCACGCCGGTCTGCGCCTGCGCGCGGGCGCCGGCGCGGAAGGTTTTGATCTCCAGCGGCGTCATCGGCGCCTGGCTGGTGCCCAGCTTGATGCATCCCGCATGCACGCCGGTGCCGTGGATGCCTTCGGCGATTTCGCGCGCGCACAGCTCGGCCAGCTCTTCCACCGATGATCGGAGCACTACCGGCCAGATCGCCTCGTTCTCCGTCTTCACCCAGTAAGTGCCCACCTCCATTTCGCGATAGAAGCCGGTGGCGAGAACGATATGGATGCCCGACTGTGCGGAAATCTCCGTGTAGATGTCCGGCCAGGCGCGCCAGGGCATCATGGTGGTGTCGCAATACGCGTGCATGCCGTAGTCACGGCACTGCCGCAGCAGCGGCACGGCGTTCTCCAGCAGGTAATGCCGCCGTTCCGCCGTGGCGGGTTGTTCTTCGACAATGAAGCGGTCGGATTTCCAATCGTAGATATCTGACTGCAGATGCTCGTGCATCATCACCCGGCCCAGCGCCGCCGGAGCAATCGGCCCGCGCACAGTGAGGACCTGGCCGATAAATGACTTCATTTCAGATAACATAAGGCTATCTCCCCTTGAATAACCGTCTCACTCCCCCTTCATAACATCGTTTCATCGCTTCATACCTCCGGCGGCGGGGGCGGCTCCCGTGGCGAATCGATCGGCGGCGGGCTGTAGGATGTCGGAGGCGGTGGCAAAGAGCCTGATATGGGTTGCGGCATCTGCTCGGGATTTATGACCCCATAAATTTCCGCGATCACCGCGACATGCAATAAAGCATGCGCCGGCATGCTGAGGAAAGCTACCATACCGGCTAGCATGGCGGCGACCAGGCCATATAATGCAAATAGCCAGAAATTCTGGCGCGCGATAGCCATGCTCTTCCCGACCGCTTCGAATACCCCCATCCGGCGGGTGACGACTAGAGGGATCGTCAGCCAGGTGAACGCTAACCAGACCAGGCCGGGAATGAGACAAAGATAAACGCCGATGATGTAGGGAATGAAGACTACCAGGGAAGCGCCCATCACCGGCAGCATCGCTCGCCCGCCGGAAAACATGTCACCCACGGCGATCTCTTCACCCTGCGCCTGCTTCATCGCCGTATTGAGCATTCCGGCAAAAAAGAAACTGTAAAATACGATAGAGATCAGCGATAATCCCGCATAAACGATGAAGAATTGCCCGAAATTCGGCATTATCGGACTGCTGGCGCTTCCGAATCCTCCGCTTCGCATGATAAAGAAAAAAGAGTAGATAAAAGACATGACGCCAAAAACCAGCATAAACGCAAACGAGATCAATCCCTGTATCAGCCATACCTGCCACTTCTCCTGAAACCGTTGGAATGCCCAGTTGAACCAGCGGCTGAAGGCATCGAAACCCTGCGGCACGGTTGGCGTGTAATCGCCTCCTCGGTAGTAATACATCTGCTTCTCCTTAACCCGGCGGAGCCGGAAACAAACATCTGTTTAATTATCGCGGGCACTCCCGCAGCGTCTCGA
>Ga0172371_10004342_pt1 | contig 21523 bp, 20 predicted proteins | sample Lak12m_FD_114543 | JGI IMG/M metagenome (GOLD analysis project Ga0172371, IMG submission 114543) | Freshwater microbial communities from Kabuno Bay, South-Kivu, Congo - kab_022012_12m | ecosystem: Environmental > Aquatic > Freshwater > Lake | place: Democratic Republic of the Congo: South-Kivu...
AAAAAACCCTTCGACAGGGTTCATTTGCGAGCAACTTGTTGCGATTGGCGGGGACGACGGGACTCGAACCCGCGACCTTCTGCGTGACAGGCAGACGCTCTAACCAGCTGAGCTACGCCCCCAACTATGGTATTATACCATACCCTTTGTTACTATCGATTTTGATATTTTGCAACAATTACCCCAACTTATTGACCGGTTTGAAGTTCGGGGATAGGTTGAGGGTATTCAATATGGGAGGTGAAATATGGTAGAAGCTGAAGCCCCAACAACCACGGGAGTTGATGCAAAAGATACAACCAATATTGTGCCTGAAGTAACGGACGGCCTAAAGGATTACCAGAATGTTTGGTGGGGGATGGGTCCCAGTGACAAAAGGGCCATTATGAAGCAAAAATTGGAGTTGCTCAAGGTTGGCCGATTGAGTTTCAAGGAGGCTTTTTGGCTGATCAGGACAGCGCCGGCCAGCGAGTTCAGAGAGCAGTTGATCAGGGGGGCGAAAGAAATTGCCATGCAGGGCGAAAGAGAAAAACTGGAAGAGCTGGTTGGCTCTTTCGGCCAACAAGTGCCGGCAGATTTCTAGGCCGCTCTGTGGGTAATCAGTAAAGTTTTGTGGGGCTCCTTTTGATTTTGAGGAGCCCCTGTTCATTTCTTCGCAAAAAAGTAATCTTGTGTTAGCTTTTAAGCATTGGAGCGGGTTGAACCTTTCAAAACCATAGACAAAAAACAAAAAGCAAATAACCTGAATTCGCCGTTTATCTAAGGAGGCAGTAATGTCCCACAACCTCGAGACCCGGAACGGCAAGGAGGGGGAGATATTTATTAGCGAGAGAAACCTTTCTCTTATTGGGATGCCAAGGATAATCGCAGAGAACCAAACTTATAAACTGATGGATTCCTTGAGAGAACTTGGCAAAAACCAGAAGTATCTTTCCCAATGTGGCGAATGTTTCAGATTCTTCATTAACGGAGACTCACAAAGGGCTTTGGTGTGTGGTGAAAACGGCAAGGGGAATTTACTGAACGAACTTTATTACTTGATGTGGGAAGGTAATTTGCTCAACCGGGCGGTATTCTTGGGAGCAAATTTCCTCCAATCCCAAGGAATCGAAGGGTTAAGCCATAGTTTTTGCCACGATTGTATTCGGAAGAGAGTGCGCGATAAAGGAAAAGAGGAGCAGTGGTGGGCCGAGCAGAGATATTTCAGTGGCAATGCCTGTTTTGGTTCAGCTGGGGAAGTTTGTACTCTGAAGGATGGTAATTGCCGCTATGAGTGGGCTTGCGTGAAGAAGCCGGAAGACAGTGATGGTGGCTATGAGCAAAGAGTACGGTTGGCGATGCTATACGAATGCTACAATAAGTCAGGCCGGCCCTGCCAATTCGTGCAAACATGCTGGAGGTTTCAGGACAAATAGGGACTCGACGCGTGTCGCCGGGTCCTGTTTTTTTGGTTAAAAATTTATGCTATTCTGGAGAAAACAACCAGTTCTTTCCCAAAAAACAAATATAGACAGGAAAAGTTTATAGACCCAAACCCATAATCCAACCCGGCTAACACTCACAGGAGGAAATCATGGAAGCGCCTGCCAATTTTTTTCTGGTCAAAGAGCACCTTCTCCTCGTCGGTATGACCGAGGAAGAGTCGCGCGCCAAGTATAATCGGCTGTGGGCCAAAATTATTGGACTGGATCGTCTGTATTATTCGAGTCTCGAAATTTGTTCTGGATGCAAAGAGCTTTATTATTCAGATGATTTAGAGGGGAGGATTAAATGTCTTCGGGTTAATTCCGATTGGGCGCTTCCGTCCCCCCAAAAAATGTTGGATGAGGTGATTTCGGAATATAATGACATTGCTCGAGTGATGTTGCCTGGAGACTTTGGCTCACGTATCAATATGCCTCCCAAATGGAAGTGCCCCTATTGTCGTCGGTATAACAATCGGGTCGAGAAAATCCGTAAAAGCCAGATAGAGGAAGGTTACGAGGATTGTTTCAGAAATAAAACGGATTGCGACCAGCTCGAATGTAAGCATCGGGCACACTGTTTTTCCGACCAAGGCCGCGAGCTGAGGGTAAAGGTTTACGAACTCTACAGTCAAGCCAATAAAAATTGAGAGACAAGTTGTTTCTCAGCCAAACATTGTAAGGACCCAATCTGTTATTCTTTTGGAACTCGTGGGTCCTTCTCTTTTTGCGTTGGGAATTAGGTGGGTTGCGTAGTCACTTCCCCACCCGGCGCAGGGTGACCAAAACTTTTTCGCGGCCGAGCTTCACTTCGAAAGCCGCTTCCGGGGAAGGTAATTTTTCGTTGTAAATTTTTTCGGCCAGCACTTCGGCGCAAATTTGAAAGCCAAAGCGGGTGAAGAGCTCTTCTTTGCCAAGGTAGCCCAGGATGATCCGGTCTTCAATATTGAAACCGGCTTTTTTGCGTTCCTCTTGGATTTGGCGCACCAGCTCGCGCATTTCGCCCTCGAGCGCCAGCTCGGCGTCGATCACAAAATCGAGAGCGACCGCTTCCTCGGCCAAGCTCATGCCAACCAATTTACGGCCCAGTTTGTTTTTTTCGATAAGCTCCTTGAGATCACTGCGTTCACGGATTTCCTTGACGTTAAGCTCCTCTTTGACCAAATTCCAGAGCTCATCGCTCACTCCTTCTTTGCTCTCGACAAAAAGGACGCGCAAGGGCTGGCGCACTTTGACACCCGCCTTGGCCCGGCAAGAGAGACCCAGGGTGACAATTTGGCGGATCCTTTCCATTGCGGTGTTCAGCTCCTCGTCAATCAACATGGCGTTGGGCCCGGGGAAATTGGTGTGATGGACCGATTCCTGATTGATTGACTCATGGCCGGGCTCTTTCCCGCCGGTTTTCACCACGTTGATATTTTGGTAAATTTCTTCGGTGAGGAAAGGCAGAAAAGGGGCGGCCACCCGATTCAGTTTGGAAAGCACCTCGTAAAGAGTTTGATAGGCTTCGTTTTTGTCGGCGTCATTTTCACTTTTCCAAAAACGTTTGCGGCTGCGGCGGATGTACCAATTGGAAAGTTTATCGATGAATGGCGGCAGGAGGCGGGCGGCTTTGGCGATAAAATAACCGTCCATCAGCTGGTTCATTTCCCGGATCAGGGTGTGCAGTTCGGAAAGAATCCAGCAGTCGATGGTGGCCTGCGGTTTTTGCCACACTTCCTTGAAGGAACGCGGATTACTGTAGCGGAAAGGCGCTTCAATGTTGGGCTGCCACTTGTCCAAGCGGGCGTAGGTGACAAAAAAGTAATAGGAATTCCACCAGGCGCGCAGCATCCCTTTTTGGATCTCAGCCACTTTCTCTTCGGTGAAGTCAATGTTTTGGGCTTCCATAATGGGCGAGCTCATCAGGTAAAAGCGCAAGGCGTCGGCCGAATATTTTTCGAGGACCAGTTTGGGATCAGGGAAATTTCCCAGCGATTTGGACATTTTTTTGCCGTCGGCGCCCATAATTGTGCCGGTGGTAACCACGTTTTTGAAAGGCGGTTTTTCGAAAAGCGCCACCGCGACCACGTGCATCACGTAGTACCAGGCCCGGGTTTGGGCGATGTATTCGCTCACGAAATCGGCCGGAAATTTCTGGTTGAAATCTTCCTGATTTTTGAAAGGATAGTGGCGCTCGGCGAAAGGCATCGACCCGGAATCAATCCAGGAGTCAAAAACCTGGGGCACGCGGCGGCAGACCATGGCGCAATCGGGGCATTTGAAGGTGATGCCGTCCACGTAGGGGCGGTGGTAATCATCCAGACGGTGGCCGGAGTATTGGTAGAGTTCGTCATAGGAGCCAACCACCACTTCCTTTTGGCAGGATTCGCAGCGCCAGATGGGGATGGCGGTGCCGAAATAGCGGTCGCGCGAGATGTTCCAGTCGGGCGCCATTTCGATACCCTTGAGGAAGCGGCCGTGTTTGAGGTGGGCCGGATGCCAACTGATGTTTTCGTTGGCGGCGATCAGCTTGTCTTTAATGGCGCTCACTTTCACGAACCAGGCCGGCTGGATTTTGTAGATCAGTTTGGTGTGGCAGCGGTGGCAGAAAGGATAGCTGTGACGGGTGGATTCTTGGCCGATGAGCAGCCCTTCTTGGGCCAAATATTTTATCACGTCGGGGTTGGCTTCCCAGACGTTGCGCCCCTTGAACTTCCCTGTCAGGTACTTCCCTTCCGAGTCCACGTTGAGAATAATCGGCAAATTTTCTTCCTTGGCCGTGTTGTAGTCGTCTTCGCCGAAAGCCGGGGCCAACTGGACAATGCCGCTGCCCTCCTCCTCGATTACGTAAGCGCCGGGCACAATTCGCCAGCCCAACGGTTGGTTAACCACGTGATGAGCCGAGCTTCTGGGTTTGGCCAGAGCGCCGGTGATTTTGTCGTTGACTAATTTTACGAAGCGCAGGCCCAGCAAATCGATTCCTTTAACTTTTTTAATCACTCGTCCCTGAATGCCCAGCGATTTTTTTAGCCGTCTGAAGGCATCTTGCGAGAGAATATAAAAGTAAGGCGAATCTTGGGCGGATTTATGCGAACCCGATGACCGGCGGCCGGCAACCACCACATAGGTGAGTTCCGGATTGACAGCCAGCGCCGTGTTGGCCAGCAAGGTCCAAGGAGTGGTGGTCCAGGCGATAAAATAAGCCTCGGATTGGCGGAGAATCCCCAGCTGCTCTTTGGCCGAGTCTTCCAACGAGAAACGGACGTAAATTGACGGATCCTCCACTTCTTCATAGCTGTTGTCCATGGCGATTTCAAAGTTGGCGAGCGGCGTGGCGCAGCGCGGACAATACAAAGAGATGCGGGTGTCCTGATAGACCAGGCCTTTGTTCCAGAGTTCTTTGAAACCCCACCAAACCGACTCCATATAGTCCGGATCCATAGTTTTATAAGCGTTTTTATAGTCCACCCAGCGGCCGATCCGGTCAATGTAGGCTTCCCACTCCCCTGCGATCTGGTTGGTGACCCGGAAACATTCCTTGATGAATTTTTCAATGCCCACTTTTTCTTCAATTTCCCTTTTGCTTTTGATTCCCAGTCTTTTTTCCACCATGGTTTCAGCCGGCAAGCCGTGGCAGTCCCAACCCCAGCGGCGGTCCACCCGGAAACCCTTCATGGTCCAGTAGCGCGGCACCACGTCTTTGGAAATGGAAGAAAGCAGGTTACCGTAATGAGGTAAGTTGGTGATGAACGGCGGACCGTCGAAGAAGCTGTAAATTGGTGCTTCCCGGCGATTTTCAATCGATTTCTCAAAAGATTTGTGCTTTTTCCAAAATTTTACGATTTTCTTCTCCCGCTCGTCGGGTGTAACTTTTGGATCAACCGGTTTTAACATGTTTATGCTTATCTTTCTTAACTGATTATTATAGGAAGCCTTTTTTAGATAAATCAAGACTAGACATCGGCTTCGCTCGGGCGGGGATTGCTTTTCAGAACCGCACTCGGTTTCTTCCAGCGGAAACCGAGCCCTTGGTACTCGGCGCAAAAACTCCCGCTTACAGCGGGAGACCAAGCTTTTTGCGCCTGCGAACATTCTTCAAAACAATCCCCGCCCGAGCTCGATGGTTTTCTTAACAAAAGCCCGGAACCGAAACCTAAACTTTTCTTTTCCTCAAAGGGAATAATATGACGTCGCGGATGTTTTTCTGATTCAGCAAAATAACGAGAAAGCGATCGATGCCCATGCCCCATCCCGCAGTGGGCGGCATGCCATAGCTTAAGGCCTCAATGTAATCCTTATCGTAGGAATGGGCTTCCGCGTCTCCCCTTTTCTTGGCCGCCGCCTGCTCCAAAAATCTTTGTTTCTGTTCTTGCGGGTCGTTGAGCTCGTTATAGGCTTTCACAATTTCCCAGCCGTCTACAATCAATTGAAAAGTGGCAATCCGCTGAGGATTATTATCTTTAATTTTAGCCAAAGGGATCATCTCCCTGGGATAGTCAATGAGGAAAAGCGGACCTTTTAACTTCGGGCGAATCAATTTTTTGTAGACTTCGTCGATTAACTTGGCATCAGACAAAGTGGAAATTTTCGCCGCAATATTGATCTTGTGTTTTTTGATTATTGAGAGCAAATCCTTTCTCCCCACCTTATCGATATCCAACTTCAGCTTTTTTTTGAATAATTTGGCGAACTCAATCCGCGGAAAAGGCGGCTGAAAATTAAATTTATTGCCCGCGTACTCCACTTTCAGTGAGCCATTGATCTTACTCACCACTTTCTTAACCATTTCCTCGGTAAATTTCATCAATTTTTCGTAATCGGCGTAGGCCCAATAAAATTCCAACATGGTGAAATCGGGATTGTGCTGCGGGCTGATGCCCTCATTGCGAAAATTGCGGGAAAATTCAAAAACTTTTTCGTAACCACCCACAATTAATCTCTTCAGATAAAGCTCCGGCGCGATTCTCAGATAATAATCCTGTCCCAAGGCATTGTGACGGGTTTTGAATGGCTGTGCAATGGCTCCTCCGGCCACTTCCTGAAGGATGGGAGTCTCCACTTCCAGGAACCCTTTTTCCAGCAAAAAATCTCTTAAAATCTGAATAGATTGGCTTCTTTTGCGGAATCGATTGCGGGTTTCCGGGTTGATCAACAAGTCAAGGTAACGTTGGCGGGCTCGCACCTCCTCATTCTTCAGTCCGAACCATTTTTCCGGTAGAGGAAAAATTGTCTTCGAAAGCAACTTAAATTTCGAAACTTCTAAAGATTTTTCTCCAGCTTTTGTCTTAAATATTTTCCCGGATGCTTCGATGAAATCACCTTTTTCAAAAAAGTTTACAATAAAATCGAAGTCGTTTTTTTTCAAATTATTCTTTTTGAAAACCAACTGAAATTTTCCTGACTCATCTTCCAAGTCAGCAAAAATTAACCCCCCGTGACCACGTTTGCCGGCGAGTCTTCCCGCCAAGGAAATCCGTTTATTTTTTAGCTTGCCAAAGTTTTTGATTGTTTCTGAAGCGGTATGCGAACGCTTTGCCAAGCTAGGATATGGATCAACGCCCGCTTTTTGAAGCCCTTTTAGTTTGCTTAATCGGTCTTTTTTAAGTTGTTCTAAACTTTTTTGCTCTTTCATATTATCTTTTGCAAATTAGCCCGTTGATATATTTTTTTAATTCGCGGCCGATGTCTTTTCGGTCAAAAGCGTAGGCCAAAGTGGTTTTCAAGTAGTTTAACGCGTCTCCGGTGGTCATCCACTCACCGTCTTCAACTTCTTTGGCCAAGAAAATGCCGCCCTTCTTGACATAATTTCTAATCGCGTCCACAATCCACAGTTCATTGTCTTTGCCTAAGGCGGTTTTCTTCAGAATATCAACAATTTCCGGATTAAGAATCATTCGACCAAAATCAGCGAGTTGCGACGGCGTTTCTTCGATAGACGGTTTCTCAACAATATCCTCGATCTCGTTGGTCCCCTTTCGCAGCTTTACTATGCCGTAACGTACCACTTCTTTTTTGGCGACTTTTTGCACCCCGATCATCGGGTACCCGTTCATTTCATAGTCATCGACCATTTGTTTGGTGAAAGAAACCTTAGACTTGACCAGGTCATCGCCCCAGACAAAAACGAAAGGCTCGTCGTCTACTAGACTGGCGGCGGACAAGACCGGAGTGCCGTTGCCATAGGGGCCTTTTTGGCGAACATAAATAAAGTTAGCTGCCTCAGAAATTTTTATAACGTCCTCTAGCCTTTTGGTTTTACCGGCTTTTTCCAGCTCGTTTTCCAGAGCCCAGCTGCGGTCAAAATGGTCTTCCAAGGGTTTTTTGTCCCATTTGGTTACCAGGATGATATCCTGAATTCCCGCCTCCACCAGTTCCTCCACCACCAGTTGAATCACTGGCTTGTCCACGATTGGCAGCATTTCTTTAGGCATGGATTTGGTGGCGGGCAACAATCTGGTTCCGCTCCCGGCAACCGCGACGATGGCTTTTTTTACCTTAGACATTTTTCCCCTCATTAAAATTAAAAGTATCTTTATATAGTTTACTTGAAGCGACTTCCCTTTCCGCAAGCAGTTTTTTGACTGGCCAGTATTCTCTCGAGTCTTTTAAGCGTCCTGTCGGCTTTTTTACCTTCCAACCCGCATTCCCACAAAATGACAACTTTCCACCCTTGCGAATTGTAATACTTTCTTGTATCCTTGTCTCTTCTTACATTATCGTCCAGTTTCTTTTTCCAGAAATTTCTGTTAGTTCCGGGAATTACCGAATTGCGACAATTTTTATGGCGATGCCAGAAACATCCGTGAATAAAGATTACTGTTTTATACTTTCTCAACAATAAATCAGGCCGACCGACCCCTCTGGAATTAACTCTGTATCTGTAGCCCCTGCTGAACAAGAATTTTCTTATAAAAATTTCCGGCTTGGTATTCCTTGATCTTATTCTCGACATATTCCAGCTTCTTTTTCTCTTCGATATTTTGTCCATAAGAAAAACAATTAGCTTTTTCAAGCGCCGAAATTAAATTTCCGGACACGGCTCCGATTACCGGAACCACAACCGCGTTGCCGAATTGTTTGTAGGCTTGGGTATCCGATACGGGAATTTTGAAACTGTCGTCAAATCCCATAAGCCGGGCGCATTCCCTCGGCGTAAGTTTTCGGGGATTTTTGTTATTTCTCTGTTGGATAAGTATTTCAGAACCGTCTTTGTAGTATCTCGCGCTTAATGTTCTTGTGTGCAGGTCCTTTTGCGGATCAATAAGCCCGTATCCAAAACCATTACCCTGTTTTTTATGTTTTTCGGAGTATTTTTTCAAATAATCCCATAATTTATCCGTAAGTGTATATTTCGGGTCAACGTTTTTTTCGAGAATATCGGCAATCCGGGGACGAACTCCGGGCATTGGCGGGGGGATAAAATTCACCTTATCGCACAAATCATTCCTGAAACCCGCAATAAAAATTCTTTCCCGGTGCTGGGGAACAAAATATTTTGCATCAATAATTTCATTGAAAATAGTATAACCCAACTCTTTCAAGGTTTTGCCGATCACTTCAAAAGTCCTGCCTCGATCGTGTGATTTCAAGTTTTTAACGTTCTCCAGCAAAAAAGCTTTCGGCTTCTTGGCTTTTATTATTCTTGCGATATCAAAGAAAAGATTTCCCTGTTTTTCATCATTGAAACCATGGGCTTTCCCCAGACTGATTTTTTTGCTCACTCCGGCGATTGAAAAGGGTTGGCACGGAAAACCGGCCAGCAGAATATCGTGATCGGGAATTTTATTTTCATCAATGGTTCTTATATCTCCGTACGGAATTTCACCGAAGTTTTTTTCATAGGTAATCTGGCAGAACTTATTATATTCGGAGCTGAATACGCATTCGCCGCCGATTTTTTCAAACGGTATTCTTATACCGCCTATTCCGGCGAACAAATCAATGAATTTAAATCTCAGATTATTTTGTTTCTTTTCCACGACTTTACTTTAGGGTCTAAATGGTCTTTGAAAAATTGGGTAAAGTTCAATACATTAACCTTATCATTATAAAATTCTTTCTTGATGTTGGCCGGGCAGACAAGATATATTCTGTGAATCAGCATCTCGGCGAGTTGGTTGGATGACACTTTTTTGTCAATAGTTGCCAGATAAAAACCCAGCCCTCTTGTTCCCTCGGTTACAATCTGCCGCCATCTTTCCCTCAAAGTTCTTTTCGCGGTGAAAATAATGCAGTCCATAGGATTTATTTTGTAATGATTTGCTGATGGCATCAGAAAATCCGGTTTTCCGTTAATAACAACCTGTTCGTCGAACGGATAATCGAGAGCTTTAAAGAGTGTGTTATGAATTTTCTCAAACGCCTTTCCCGCTCTTGTTCTTCTCGACTGGGATATCGAAAGGAAAAATCTGTCCAGAAGGTTGAAGCTGTCGCCGATTGCTTCCCCGACATCTTCAATATTTTTTATCCTGCCCCGTTTCTTCAGGTCGTCAACCAGCAGACTGAAAACTTTCCGGCCGTATTCTTTCTCGTATTTCAAATATAATCGGTAGGCCTCTTTTTCTGTTTCCTCCAGAAGATTATCGAAATTATTTTTTATTTCCTCAGTCGAATAACCATATTTCTTCGTAATGTTGTTTCTTGCCTCTTCCACAATAACTTTTTGTGGTTTGAGATTAACCCCCTGTTTTCCAGCAAAACTCGTTAATTCACTTTTCATGGACCATCTTAAAAGAATAACGTCTTCACTCTAGCAGGAATTTTTGCATTTAGAAAGCCCCCTTCCAGCACAGTTCCGTTAAAAATAAAAATAAGATATAAATGTAATAATTAAACAATATGCTCGGAAACATCAATACAAATATTAATATGGCGGATCGTGAGGATGTGCGGGCGGTCGAAGACCGTTTTGGCGCGGCAATCCGCACCATTTTCGTCTGGGGAGTGATAATTTTCCCTTGGATTGTGGTGCCCAGTCTTTCCCGCGATTTGGAGCTGCCGCGCGAAATCTTTTTGTTCGGCTTTTCCGGCTTGTTTTTTATGCTCTACTTCTTATATTCTTTGAAGAAAGGCCAATTTGAATGGCGCCGGACCAAACTCAATTGGATTATGAGCGCTTGGGTGATTTTACTGGGTCTCATTTTCCTCTATTCCCCCAACTTCAAAATTGCCTGGCAGGGCTACCCGGGCAGTATGACGGGCGGTTTCAGTGAATATTTGGCTTTCATTGTCTTCTTTTTGGTCTCCGTTCAGCTTTTTTCGGAAACGGCCTGGAAAAAAACGCTGCAATATTTTTTGGTCTCGCTTACGACGGTACTGGTTTTTTTCATCGTGCTTACCGTATATTTTCAGAACAACAACATTCTCACCCTGGATTTTGCCCGCACTCCGTCGCTGGTGACTGCCGCCGGCGGGGTGACTGCTTTGGCTTTCTGGTGGGTGCTCAAAAGAAACGAGACCATCATCAAGGGGCATCTTTTGGCGCTGGTTTTGGTTTTGTTTTTCATCTCTTCCCTGCTGGATTTTCATCTTAGCTGGTGGATGTGGGTGGCGGGGGCCGGTTTGATCTGGATTTTCGATCTGGTCGGACGGCTGGGCCAGTATTCCCGCGAGAAAGACGAAAAAATTTTGGGGATGAAATCCACGAATGGCGGCTTGCTGGCGGCGTTGCTGCGAGGCGATAACAAGTATTTGTTATTGATAATTCTTTTCGCCCTTTCCCGATCGCTCTCCCCGCTTTTTTTGGGAGAGCAGCAAATTCAGTTTATGCCTTTCTTCTCTTATCTGGTGCAGTATCCTCTGTTTGGCCGCAAAGTTTTCTTCTATCTCGGCCTGAATTTGATTATTTTTTGCTTCGGGCTTTATTATTTTTGGAAACTGAAGAAAAACCGGGCCTCGGTGCTGCTGGTCCTGAGCGGACTGCTGTGCCTGTCGGCCGGCCACCTGCTTTATTATTCGGAAAGCGTAATTTATTATTTTCTCAACTGGATGCTGATCGTTTACGCGGGTCTCACTTTCTTGCGCAAGGCTCCCGAGCGCGACCGTCTATACTCGCTGAAACCCGGCAGCCGGAGCAAGAAAATTTTTATGGTTCTCGGATTGATTTTTTCGGTTATAATTTTAGGGTTTATAATCTTTCGGGTGTACAGCTTGTTCTAAATATTCTGAAACTATGAAAGCCAAAATCTTACCCGGCGGAATTATCACGGAAGGCGGGAACTCGGTCAGCAACAAAACCGGACTGTGGGCAGCCCGCCACGCCGAAGTGGACCAGACCAAATGCATCAAATGCCATACCTGTGTGGCCTATTGCCCGGAGGGATGTATTGAAATTGAGGGGGACGGTAAGAATGTAAGAGTAAACGAAGATTTTTGCAAGGGCTGCATGGTCTGTGCCGTGGAATGTCTGGTTGGCGCTATAACTATGAAAGCAAAGTAACTTCTCACCTCAAAAATTTTTATGAGTACAGCTTCAAGCAACAATTTTTCAGCGATGACGGGAGGAGAGGCGGCGGCGGAGGCCATGCGCCAGATTGAACCGGGAGTGGTACCGGTTTACCCCATTACACCCCAGACGCCCATCGTGGAGAATTTTGCCTTTTTTCAAGCGTCTGGGAAAATCAAGACCGAAATAATCACGGCCGAGTCGGAACATTCGGTGATGAGTGCCGCCGTTGGCGCGGCCGCGGCCGGGGTGCGGACGATGACCGCCACCTCTTCGGCCGGCCTGGCCTTGATGTATGAAATTCTGGGAGTGGCTTCGGGAATGCGCCTGCCGATTGTGATGAACGTGGCCAATCGGGCGATTTCCGCGCCGCTCAACATTCACTGTGACCATTCGGATACCATCGGAGTGCGCGATGCCGGTTGGATTCAAATTTTTTGCGAAACTGCCCAAGAAGTTTACGACTCCACCATTTTGGCGGTGAAGTTGGCCGAGCATCCCGAGATATTGCTACCCACGATGGTCAATCAGGACGGGTTTATTACTTCTCATTTGCTGGAGAATGTGGAGATTTTGCCTGACTCGGCGGTAAAAAGTTTTGTCGGTGAGTATCATTATCCCTATTCCCTTTTGTCCCAAGATGAATCCAAGACTTTTGGCACTTTGATGCTGCCGGACTTTCTATTCGAGACCAAGGTGGCTCAGGCCGAAGCCATGAGAAAGGCCGGGGAGATATATGAAGAAGTAGTGGCTGAGTTAGCAAAAATTACCGAGCGCGAACATCCCAAATTTGAATTATTTCAGGTGGATGAAAATACCGAAGCGGTGATTGTCACCATGAGCTCGGCGGCCGGCACCGCCAAAGCGGTGGCCCAAAAATTGGCGAAAAAGGGGCAAAAAGTGGGGGTGATCAAGATAAAATTATTCCGGCCGTTTCCCTATGATGAACTGAGGGCCATACTAAAGGATATTAAAAATATTGCTGTGCTGGACCGCGTTTTCAGTTTCGGCAGCGTCCCAGCCCTATATTCGGAAATTATCCAGACTCTCCATCATGCGGAAACCAGCAATAAAGTTCAATCGTATGTTTTCGGCATCGGCGGCCGCGACCTCCGCGAAGCCGACATCAAAGAAGTATATAACAATCTTCAATCTGACAAATTTTCTCCCGAGACTAAATATCTCAATTTCAACTCCTAATAAAAAGTGAATGTACAAATCCAGACTAGCGACTTGGAAGTTGGTGAGGTTCAGTTAATAATGTTTTAAGCACTTTTTAATGATCGGCGTGCTAAGCTGGCGAATATATCTGGATTGAATAAAAATGCTTGAAATCTACAAGACCAAGGCCAGCAAGTTAGCCGGCACCGATTACAAGGAAATCCGTCACAAGGCCCTGGCTTATTATAATGTTATCAAAAGTCGGACAAGGAGACGGCCCTATATTCGGTCGGCTTATTTTAACAAAGAGAAAATATTCCTCGGTATATTTTGGAGCCACCTCTATGATAAAAATCTTCAAGAACAGAAAAGAAGAATGAAATTTTTTAATTGTGCCATCGAACTTGTCGAAAAGTCTCGTAACGAACCTGTTTCGAAGGTAAATGTCGATAAGTCAAGAGAGATTTTGCACAGATTTACTGGCATTTCCCCCGATGGCGAGCTATTTTTTGTGCAAATAAAAGAAGATTCAAGTAAAAAACAAAAATGGCTTATGTCTATTTTTCCGCTAGAAAAGTAAACGCAGAAACGAAAACAGGCTCCCCGCCCTCTGTAGCTTATAAACTACGCAGCCGGAAGCCTTATTTTCACTTACATGGAACCACAACAATAATTTTTTGTCAAAATGGCCTTTGCTTTGCTTTTGGCATTAGGTAAATTGAATTCTTTTGCTATGATTAGGCGTATAAAGAAAAAACAAAATGTTCACTTTGCAGCAAATTATTGCCTGGATAGCGGTTTACAAATACGCAGTGATGCTGCCGATTGCGGTTTTCGAAGGCCCCATTATCACGGTGATCGGCGGTTTTCTGGCCTCCCAAGGCATCCTGAACGTATACGCGGTTTACGCGGTGTCGCTCATCGGCGACACAATAGGCGATCTGATCTACTACGCGCTGGGCCGCTGGGGCCGAAATACCTTTCTGATGAAATGGGCCCGCCGTCTGGGCGCTTCCGACCAAAAAATAAAAAAGCTGGAAGTTCATTTCGAGAAACACAGCGGAAAAACCTTATTTTTTGGAAAAATTTCCCATGGGGTGGGAACGGTAATCCTGATAGCGGCCGGCGTTTCGAAAATGTCGGTGGGAAAGTTTTTATGGTACAATTTGTTGTCTTCCCTGCCCAAGTCGTTGGCTTTTGTACTGATCGGCTATTACTTCGGTGAAGCCTATAAAAGAATCGGCCAATACATCGACTATACCGCCTGGCTCACGCTCAGTATCGCGGTAATCATTATTGTGATTTATATACTTACGGTTTGGATAATAAGAATGTTTGACCGGAATCATTGACTAAAGAGAAGTTTTTTGATATTCAATAATGAGCTTGCTTCAAGCTGAGAATCAGTGTTGTCATGGGGGGTTCAATGAAAAAGCACATTCCCAATATATTATCGGTGGCACGTTTCTTTTTTTCTTTGGGGACGTTGATTATGACCTGGAAGGAAGCCTGGCCTTATTGTTTTCTTTTCCTGGCTTTGGGCATAATCAGCGATCTTCTGGACGGATATTTGGCTAGACGGTGGAAAGTGGAAAGTGATCTTGGCCAAAGTTTGGACAATAAAGCCGATTTAGCGCTCAGCGGTTCGGTGGTAATCGGGTTTTGGCTTAACGGGGCCATTTCTTTTTTGACGATCTTGATCATGGGAGTAGTGGGCTTTATTACTATTGTCCCGTACCTACTGCCCAGCAAAAAACCTGCGGTTTACAAAGAACTCGGGGACGCCCTTACCGGATTTTATTTCGTGGGAACTCTAGCTTTCTTTGCCGGTTTATTCACCTATAAGATTTTTGGGTATTCCTACGCGCTGTTTTCCCTAGAAGCCCTGATCATTCTTATCGGGACGCTGGTCAGGAGGAAAAAGATCAACTATTGGCTGACCGGTTTGAAATTCTGGCGGAAAGAAACTTAAACAATCAATTTTTTTGAGCCCCAACTATTTTAGTTGGGGTTTTGGCATTCTATAGGAAAATAAAATCCTCTGTTATATTGGGATTATGAAAATAATAATTGCCAGCGAAACCTTTCCCACCAAGACTCATATTGACGGATGCGCTGTGTTTACTGAACGTTTGGCAAAGGGGCTGGCGGCCAGGGGCCACCAAGTCCTGGCGATTGGGCCAAACTCGGAATTCAAAGACTCACTTGACAGAGAAGGACCCAATCTCAAAGTTTTTCGTTTAAAATCTTTTTTGGTTAAACCAGTCCACCCCCGATTTAGGTTTATTTATAATATTGATTTATTTTGGAAATTAAAAAAAGTAGTAAAAAATTTTAATCCGGACATCATCCATATCCAGAACCACATGGCGGTAGGCAGAATTTTGGTTAGCCTGGCGAAAAAAATGATGATTCCAATTGGCGGCACTAATCACTTTATGCCCGAAAACTTAATTCAATGGATGCCGTTCGGCAAGGAGGAAACCAGTAAAATTATGTGGTTGGATTTCTGCCGGGTGTTCGATAAATTGGATTTTGTCACCACCCCGACTCAGGCGGCGGCCGATTTACTGAGGAAAATAGGCTTTTATAATGACATTGTTATTATTTCCAATGGTATTGATTTAAAAAAATTCAAAAAGCGTCCTGTAAAAGATTTATTATGGGAGAAATACGATCTGGATAAAAAATTAAGAAATTTTATTTTTGTAGGAAGGATAGACAAGGACAAGAATGTTAATTTGGCGATAAAATCGTTTTCGATTGCGTTGAAGAAAAGTAAAATGCAGTTCTTGGTTGTAGGAGTTGGCCCAAAAGAAAATGAATACAAAAATTTAGCGAAAAAATTAGGCGTGTCAAAATATGTAAAATTTACTGGCAAGGTAAGCGAGGAGGAGCTAAGGGCTCTGTACTGTATGGCTGATGTCTGTGTGGCTCCTGGCGAAGCGGAGCTCCAAGGAATTGCCATAATGGAAGCAATGGCCTGTGGTTTACCCGTGATCGGCCTTAATGCGGTAGCTATTCCCGAGCTGGTAAAGGATGGAGTCAATGGGTATATTTTTGAAAAAAATGCTCAAGATTTAGGAAAAAAAATGTTAGAAATTTTCAGAGATAAAAAGAAACTGAATTTAATGAGGAGGAACAGCCTAAGAATGATAAAAAGACACGAGTTTAGCAATACTCTTAAAAAATTTGAGGAACTCTATAAGAAAACTATTGAGGAATATAAAAATTAGATGCGGAATCGTTTATTTTAATTTTTCTTTGATCTTTTTCAGAACATCGCCTTTGGCGATATATTTGCATTTGGGATATTGGTTGCAGGCGAAGAAAGGGCCGCGCTTGCCGCGTTTTTCCACCAGGTCGCCTTCTTTACACTCGGGACATTTCACTCCGGATTTTTTCTCAAATTTTTTGATGAATTTGCAGTTGGGGTAGTTGCTGCAGCCCAAGAATTTGCCGAAACGGCCGCTGCGCAGAACCAGGGGCGAACCACACTGGGGGCATTTTTCTTTGGCCACTTCTTTTTGGAGCTTTTTTTCCTCTTCGTTGGCTTCGGTATATTTGCAGGCCGGGTAGCCCGAGCAGGCATAGAATTTGCCAAAGCGGCCGAATTTTTCCAACAATGGTTTGCCGCATTCAGGGCAAATTTTATCGGTCTTCTTCTCGTATTTTTTAATTTCTTTGGCCTTCCGGTCCAAGGTTTTTTTGAAAGGGGTGTAGAAAGCTTTGATTACCGGCACCCATTGTTTCTTGCCGGAGGCGATGCGGTCCAAGTCGTTTTCCACTTCGGCGGTGAAGGGCACCGCCACGATGTCCGGGAAGTGCTCCACCAGAAGGTCGTTGACGATAAATCCGATTTCCTCCGGAAAAAGCCCCCCGCGCTCGTCTTTGGCCACGTAGCCGCGGGTCTGGATGGTGCTCAAGGTCGGAGCGTAGGTGGAGGGCCGGCCGATCCCGTTTTCTTCCAGGGTTTTGATCAGAGTGGCTTCAGTGTAGCGGCCCGGCGGCTGGGTGTAATTCTGCTCGCCCAAGATTTTCTTTTTGGCGACCTCCTCTTTTTCGGCGAGCTCGGGCAGCATTTCTTCTCTGAGAGCTCCCTGCCCCAGCACTTTGAAAAAGCCGTCGAAAATAACCTGGACGCCTTGGCTCAGTAATTCGTATTTGCCGGAAGCGAAAGTCACGTTGGTGTTGTCCAGTTGGGCTTGGGCCATTTGGCAGGCCACCGTGCGCTCCCAAATCATTTTATAGATTTTGTACTGTTCGGGGGTGAGATGGCTTTGAATGCTGCTCGGGCTGTGCTCGACGTAGGTGGGCCGAATGGCTTCGTGAGCCTCTTGGGCGCCCTTAGCTTTTTTGGTGTAGAAACGGAAATTGGGCAGGGTGTATTTTTCGCCAAAATTTTCCCGAATATATCTTTGGATTCCGGAGAGGGCCAGGGTGGAAAGATTCAGCGAGTCGGTGCGCATGTAGGTGATTAAGCCCACGCGGCGGCCGTTCAGTTTGATGCCTTCGTATAGCTGTTGGGCCACCCGCATGGTGCGTTTGGCCGGAAAGCCCATCCGGCGGCCGGCCTCCTGCTGAAGGGTGCTGGTGCGGAAAGGCGGCGGCGGCGTGCGCAAAGATTTTTTGCGCTCGATGCCAGTCACCACCATTTGGTTCTTGGCAATTTCCGCCACAATGTCTTTGGCGTCTTTTCCTTTTTTCACTCCCAGCTTGTCCAATTTTTTGCCGCTCACTTTGCTGAGGGTCGCAATATAACTATTCGGAATATTTTCTTTAATCTCATCTTTTGTGGAAACGGTGCAGGTATTGTTTTTTCCGGGAACGCTGCATTTATTGATCACAATCTCTGGCTTCCCGGCGCCCGGCTGCTTGGTCCACAAGACTTTCACTTTCCAGAATTCCTCCGGCTTAAAATTTTCTCTTTCCCGCTCGCGTTCAACAACAAGGCGCACGGCCACTGATTGCACCCGGCCGGCCGAAAGCCCTTTGCGCACCTTGCGCCAGAGCAAAGGGGAAAGCTGGTAGCCGACCAAGCGGTCGAGCACCCGGCGGGCCTGCTGGGCGTCAAAAAGTTTCAAATCAATTTCCCGCGGTTTTTCCAAAGCTTCTTCAATCGCCCGCGGGGTGATTTCGTGAAAAGTGATTCGCTCAAATTTTTTGCCTTTTTTGCCTTCGGACAATATATGTTTCAAATGAAAAGCAATGGCTTCCCCTTCCCGGTCTTCGTCAGTCGCAAGAATTATCGGATTGGCTTTGGCCCCCGCTTTTTTGAGCGCGCCCACATTTTTGGCCGCCTTTTCCGGAACCAGATATTCCGGCGCAAAGTCGTGCTCCACATCCACCCCTAATTTGTCCTGAGGCAAATCACGGACGTGGCCAAAAGAGGAAAGGACCTGGTAGTCCTTCCCCAAAAAGCGGCTGATGGTCTTGGCTTTGGTGGGAGACTCAACGATAACAAGTTTCATTCCTGTTTGATAATTTATTTATTTTCCGAAGTCAAATTTATTCTTATAAATTGCAAGCAATTTTTAGAGGCCCTCATCTTTGAGCTCGTCAATTAGACGCCGGGCGCGGCTGGATAGACGGCGGGGCATTTTGATGCGCACTTTGATCACTTCGTCGCCGGTGGCGCCGCTGCGCCCCATTTTGATACCCTTCCCTTTCAGACGGAAGCGGGCGCCATCTGGCGTGAGCGGCGGAATATTTACCGTATGACCGCCATCTAAAGTGGGGACTTCAATTTTTGTTCCCAGCAGAGCCTCAGTTAAAGGAATTTCATTCTCAAAGACAATGTCGGCGCCAACCCGTTTGAAAAATGGGTGGTCGGTTACCCGCAGCCGCACGAATAAATCACCACTGACCCCATCTCTTGATTCCTCTCCTTGACTTTCCACCCGCAATATATTACCGGTTTCCACTCCGGGTGGTACGGTGATCTTGATTGCCACTTTTTCTTTGGTTACCCCGGTGCCGTGGCAGGCGGAGCATTTTTTCTTTACCTCAAAGCCTCGCCCTTTACAATTTTGGCAGGTGATAATTTGCGAAATCGACCCAAACCCAATGCTAATTTTTCGCTCGACGTGGCCAGTGCCTTTGCAAACGTGGCATTTCTCCAGGTCCTCTTCCCGCTCGGCGCCCTTCCCTTTACACTGGTGGCAACGCTCGAGTTTGTAGATCGAGACCGTTTTCTCGGTGCCGCGGGCCATTTCGGCAAAGCTGATTTCCATGTCCACTTGGATGTCCGCGCCCCTCTCCTTGGGTGGCCCGGCTTCCCCTCGCGCTCTCCCTCCGCCGCCAAAATTCTGGAAAAAATCGGAAAAGACGTCCGAGAAATCGAATCCCTGACCAAAGTTAATATTACCAAAGTCAGCTCCTTGAAAGCCGCTGAAATCCCGGAATCCGCTAAATCCTCCCGGCCCGCCCGGTCCCGCCCCGTTGGCGCCGACGCCGAACTGGTCGTAAGCCTGCCGTTTTTTGCTGTCCGACAAGACCGAATAAGCCTCGGTTATCTCCTTGAATTTCTCCGCGTTGCCGCCTTTTTTGTCCGGGTGGTGCTGGTGAGCCAGTTTGTGATAGGCTTTCTTTATTTCGGCCGCCGAAGCGCTTTTGTTAACGCCCAAAATATGATAGTAATCTTTGTTGGCCATCATTAGTCGATAAAATCTAAATTCACCTCGTCCACAAAAGACTCTAACTCTTTCGCGAACTTCATTATGTCGTCCTTGCAATACGGTACTTTATTTTCGTAGTCTTTGTCAAGAGCTTTGAGCGGCCGGAACTGCTGGAGGGTGAGTTTTTTGGCTCCTTTCACCGACTCGCCGATCTTTGACAGATCTTCTTTATTCACTAGACCTGGCACCAAAGTTAATTTAAGTTCGTATTCAACCGGACTTTTCATTATTAATTCGACACTTTCCTTTATTTTCTCAATGTCCACTTTTTCCCCGCAAGCCTCCGGGTATTTCCCCCAACTGCTTTTTATGTCCATGCAGACTCTATCCACCAGCTTTTGCTCGATCAGTTCCCTGAGCATCCCGGGATTGCTGCCGTTGGTGGCAATGCCGGTGGCGTAGCCTTTGGCTTTGATAAAATTGAGCGCCTGCGGCAAGTCCCGATGAATGGTCGGCTCTCCCCCCGTAATCATTATCGCGTCCACCCAACCCACTTTCTGATCCAAGAATTTTTCAATTTCCTCCCACGGATAAACCGGCGTTTTGGCCAGGTCAGTCACTAACTCGGGATTGTGGCAGAACGGACAGCGAAAATTGCACCCGCCGGTGAAGACGATGGCCGTAATCTTTCCCGGCCACTCCACCAGTGAGAATTTTTCCAACCCGCGGGTGTCAAATTGTAGTTGATCGTTTTTCATAGTTTTCATTGACAAACCATATTCTAATGGTATTTTATAAAGTCCCCAAAATGGCTCTTTAACCTAAAATGGTATAGATATTCTAAATCAACAAACCCAAGATTTGAACGGAGGAGAAAATGAAGTATTTTATGGCGATTTTGTTGGCAATCGGAATGCTGGTTGTCCAAATTCAACCGGCAGCAAGTCAGGAAACCAGAGTAATCAGAGAAGGCGGTAACTTCCTCATAATGAAAGTTGAGCGGACTATTCCGTTTGAGGGCGCCGCCGGAGAATTGAAAGAAAAAGATGTTCTGGATTTATTTTCAGGGAAAAAAGAGATGGTCCCGGTAGAAGGAGAATACCACCGTACCCACAGATTCTCTTTTCCTTTTAAGCCAGCTCAAATCAAGGTAGTAACGAATAAAAGGCTGGTCAAGCTCCAGGACGGAAAGTTGAAACAAACAGGAGTCTCACCACCGGTAACAGAGCTCAACACCAGCTGGAAATACGTTCTGCTTCCCTTTTTCGGAATGATTCTTCTGGGTATCGGCAACTGGTGGAATAACACAAGAAGATACCTGTTTTATGGTTATTACGGTTTTCTGCTTCTTTCTATTCTCATCTTTTGGTTATTGTCCGGAGATTTAAGCGACAGCTATTTTGCCGCCGGGATGGTTCTGATAATAATCAATACAATGGCAGCAACATTTTGTTGTTGTGGGTTTGAACCCAAGTGGCTGATGTTTGTTATAATTGCTGCATTTTTTTGGTTTGCGTTGCATGGGCTGATAGCTTATTTCTTGGCATGGGCTGACAGTGGGACGTACTTGAATTATATTTATCTTCTGCTGATAGCAGAAGCACTCGGCGCAGTTATCGCAGAAGGCTTGAAGTACTTTGCGCCAAGACCGGTTCTGGCAGAATAATATTAGAATCGGGAGATTACCAAACGGCAGGTTTTCGTAGCATATGATCGACCTGCCGTTTTTTGTTTACTGAAGCAAAAATTAATTGTCGAAAAAAAGTGATAATGTCCTATCGGAGTAAAAGTTAAAATGTCCTGTAAGATGGGTAGTTAGATTTAACTATCCACGCCATGCAGACATTCACCATGAC